>Ga0194121_10002001_pt1 | contig 33175 bp, 33 predicted proteins | sample TA2MahCa50mmetaG_FD_148609 | JGI IMG/M metagenome (GOLD analysis project Ga0194121, IMG submission 148609) | Freshwater microbial communities from Lake Tanganyika, Tanzania - TA2015020 Mahale Deep Cast 50m | ecosystem: Environmental > Aquatic > Freshwater > Lake | place: Tanzania: Lake...
GGGTCCCGGCGGCGGGCAGGTCGGGCACCGCCGTCGCGTCGACCGCGACGACGGCCCCGAGCGGGGTGCCCCGCACCCAGGCCAGCCGGAGGCCGTCGGGCGCCCACCGAGGCTCGGCCACGGTTCCCAGCCCCGCCAGGGCACCGGCGTCGAACGGGGCCACCACCGGCACGCAGGCTAGCCAGCGGAGGGGCCCGGTAGGCTTCCCGGTTCATGCCTGGCGCCCCCACCCCCCCTCCCGCCACCCGCCCGGTGGTCCTCCCCGCCGACGACCAGCCCCTGCGCATCGCGTGGCTGATCTACCGCGGCAACCCCCACTGCGGCGGGCAGGGCGTCTACACCCGCTACGTCGCGAAGGAGGTCGAGGAGCTCGGCCACGAGGTCACGGTCTTCGCGGGTCCCCCCTACCCCGAGCTGGTCGACCCCGAGAAGCTGGTGGAGGTCCCCAGCCTCGACCTCTACCGGCCGTCGCACCCGTTCCGGCTGCCGTTCCCGCACGAGATCCGCGACCGGATCGACGTGCAGGAGCTCCTCATGATGTGCGGGGCGGGGTTCCCGGAGCCGTACACCTTCAGCCTGCGGGTCCGGAAGGTGCTCCAGCAGCGCCGCGGCGACTTCGACCTCGTCCACGACAACCAGTGCCTCGGCCGGGGGCTCGTGCCGATGATGCAGGAGGACGGGTGGCCGGTCATGGCGACCCTCCACCACCCGATCACGGTCGACCGCGACCTCGACTTCGCCCACACCACCAGTCGGTTCCGCAAGCTCACGCTGCGTCGCTGGTACGGCTTCCTCGGCATGCAGATGGAGGTCGCCCGCCAGATCCCGCGCCTCGTGACGGTGTCCGAGTCGTCCAAGCGCGACATCACCGCCCAGATGGGGGTCGACGCCGATCGGCTCCACATCGTCCCCGTGGGCGTCGACCCCACGATCTTCCGGCCCAAGCCCGAGATCGCCCGGGTCCCCGGCCGCCTCATGACCACCGCGAGCGCCGACGTCCCGATGAAGGGCCTCGCGCCGCTGCTCGAGTCGCTGGCCAAGGTGCGCACCGAGCGACCCGACGCCCACCTGGTGGTCATCGGGCGGCCGAAGGAGCGCAGCAAGATCCCCGCGCTGATCGACACGCTCGGCCTCACCGACGCCGTCGAGTTCGTGTCGGGCGTCACGACCGAGCGCATCGTCGAGCTCTACGCCGAGGCCGAGGTGGCGTGCGTGCCGTCGTTGTACGAGGGCTTCTCGCTGCCCGCGGTGGAAGCCATGGCGTGCGGCGTGCCGGTCGTCGCCACCACCGGTGGCGCGGTGCCGGAGGTGGTCGGCCGCGACGAGGAGACGGGGCTCCTGGTGCCGCCCGGCGATCCGTCGGCCCTGGCCGCGGCGATCCTGCGGGCGCTGGGCGACGCCGACCTGCGAGCCCGCATCGGGGCCGCAGGCCGAGAGCGGGCACTGGCCAACTTCACCTGGCGCCAGACCGCGCTCGGGACCGTCGAGCAGTGGCGGATCCTCCTGGAGGACCGCGCCCGCGCCACCCACGACGCCGGGGTGCGCTGACCGTGCTGACCGTCGACTTCGACCGCCTCGGCGTGCGCGACGGCGCGCGCATCCTCGACATGGGCTGCGGCGGCGGGCGCCACGCCTACGAGGCCTGGCGTCGCGGCGCCACCGTCGTCGCCCTCGACCTCGACGAGCAGGAGCTCAAGGGCGTCAGCTACGTCGTCGACCAGATGCTCGACGCCGGCGAGCTGCCCCACGGCCGGGTGGGCGGTCCGGTGAAGGGCAGCGCGCTGTCGCTGCCGTTCGCCGACGCCACGTTCGACTGCATCATCACCTCCGAGGTGCTCGAGCACATCTGGGACGACCGCGGCGCGATCCGCGAGCTGGTCCGGGTGCTGCGCCCCGGCGGCCGGCTGGCCGCCACCGTGCCGACCCGCTGGCCCGAGCGCGTGAGCTGGGCCATCAGCCCGCAGTACCACGACCGCCCCGGCGGCCACGTGCGCATCTACCGCCAGCACGAGCTCGAGCTGCGCCTCGAGGAGGCCGGGCTGCTGATGCGGGGCTCGCACCACGCGCACGCGCTCCACTCGCCGTACTGGTGGCTGAAGTGCGCGTGCGGCGTCGACAACGTCGACGCGCTGCCCGTGCGCAGGTACCACGACCTCCTCGTGCACCAGATCGTCAACCAGCCCCGCTGGCTCAACCGCGTGGAGAGGGCCCTCAACCCGGTGATGGGCAAGAGCCTCGTGGTGTACACGGAGAAGGCCTGATGCGTCGCCCCCTCCCCGAGGTCCCCGGGGTGATGAGCGCCGAGGACGTCGCCGAGACCGTCGACGCCATCGCCGCCATCCAGGAGCCCGACGGCAACATCCCGTGGACCCCGGGCCACCACACCGACCCGTGGAACATGGTCGAGGCCGCCATGGCCCTCGACGTCGGCGGCCGCCACGAAGAGGCCGAGCGGGCCTACGAGTGGCTCGAGACGATGCAGCGCCCCGACGGGTGCTGGCACGCCTACACCGTCGGCCGCGAGGTGAAGGACCCGACGCTCGACACCAACGTCACCGGCTACATCGCCAACGGCGTGTGGCACCACTACCTCTCCACCGGCGACACCGGCTTCCTCGACCACTTCTGGGACGTCGTGGAGCCGGCGATCGACTACGTCCTGTCGCACCAGACCGGGTCGGGCGAGATCGCGTGGCGGGGAGACGACCCCGGCGACGGCGCGCTGCTGACCGGGTCGTCGAGCCTGTACGCGAGCCTGAAGTGCGCCATCGCGGTCGCCGAGCGGCTCGGCCGGGAGCGGCCCGACTGGGAGCTCTCACTCGGCAGCCTCGCCATCGCCGTCGCCCACCGGCCCCACGTGTTCCTCGACAAGGACCGCTGGGCGATGGACTGGTACTACCCGATCCTCGGCGGGGTCCTGCGGGGCCAGCCGGCGCAGATGCGGGTGGCGGCCGGCTGGGCGCGCTTCGTGGTGGAGGGCCGCGGCGTGCGCTGCGTGTCCGACCGCCCGTGGGTCACCGCGGCCGAGACCTGCGAGTTCGTGATGGCCCTCGACGCCATCGGCGCCGACGAGCACGCCCGCCAGCTGTTCACGTGGGTGCAGTTCCTGCGGGCCGAGGGCGGGGGCTACTGGACGGGCGCCAACTTCGACGACGAGGCGTTCCACCTCGACGGCCAGCTGTACCCCGTGGAGCAGCCCACCTGGAACTCGGCCGCGGTCGTGCTCGCCGCCAACGCGCTCGGCGGCATCGGCCCGACCGCCGGGCTGTTCCGCGGCGAGGGGCTCCCGGTCGGCCTGACGTCGACCGAGCTGATCGAGGCCGGTGAGGCGATCGAGGCCGAGCGCGCCAAGCGCGACCCGCGCTGAGCCCGACCGTGGACGCCCATCTGCTCGACGCCGCGCGCGCCGCCGAGGGGTTCATGCCCGACGACGAGGGCCTCGCCCTCCATGCCGCCGGCGTCGAGGCGGCCGCCGTCGGTCCACTGCTCGAGATCGGCACGTACTGCGGGAAGTCGGCCATCTACCTCGGCGCGGCCGCCCGAACCGGCGGCACCGTCGTCTTCACGGTTGATCACCACCGCGGCTCGGAGGAGAACCAGGCCGGCTGGGAGCACCACGACACCCGCCTGGTCGACCCCCGCACCGGCCGGATGGACACGCTGCCCTTCTTCCGCCGCACGATCGAAGCCGCCGGCCTCGAGGACGTCGTCGTCGCGGTCGTCGCCGACTCGCCGACGCTCGCTCGCTACTGGGCCACGCCGCTCGGACTGTGCTTCATCGACGGCGGCCACGCGTACGACGTCGCCCGGGCCGACTACGAGGCCTGGTCCCCGTTCGTCGCCCCCGGGGGCCTGCTCGTGTTCCACGACGTGTTCGAGGACCCCGAAGCCGGGGGCCAGGCACCGTTCCTCGTCTGGCAGGGCGCCGTCGACTCCGGCCGGTTCACCCCGGTGTCCGCCACCGGCAGCCTGCGCGTCCTGCGCCGGGTCTGAGCGCCGGCGCCGCCCGGTCGGGAGCCGGCGGGCGCGCCGCCGAACCCGCAATCAGGAGGGACTAGGGCACGAACTGGCCCGTCCCGCAGGTGACCCCGCCGTCGACGGGGAGCAGCACGCCCGTGATGAACGACGCGTCGTCGGAGAGGAGGAACGCGTGGGCCGCGGCGACCTCCTCGGGGCGACCCCAGCGCTTGAGCGGCAGGTGCACCCGCATCCCCTCGTACATCTCGGGGCGGCCCTGCTCGAGCGGGGTGGTCATGCCGGTGCCGGCGATCGGTCCGGGACAGACCCCGTTGACCCGGATCCCCTCCGGCCCGAGGTCGAATGCCGCCGTGCGCACGAGGTTGACCGCGCCCCCCTTCGACGTGTTGTAGGCCCACATCGCGGGGTCGGCGAAGAGCCCCGACACCGAGCAGGTGACGGTGATCGCGCCGCGCGTGTCGCGCAGCGCGGGGACGGCCGCCTGCATCCCGAGCACGACGGCGCGCACGTTGACGGCCCACATGCGGTCGAGCTCGGCGACCGGCGTCTCGGCGAGGCGCCCCTGCCCGGCCACCCCGGCGTTGAGCACCACGCCGTCGAGGCGCCCGCACCCGTCGACGGCAGCCGCCACCATCTCGGTGTTCCCGGCCTCGTCGGTCAGATCGGCGACGAGGGGGGTGATCGTCGGGTGCGCCGCCGCGACGGCTGCCACCGTCTCGACGAGATCGACCGCCAGGACGGACCATCCGTCGTCGGCGAGGCGCCGGGCCGTCGCGGCCCCGATGCCCGATGCCGCGCCGGTCACGATGGCGCTCCTGGTCTCCCCCACTGCCGGCCTCCGCGGTCGTCGCCGGTCGCCCGGCCGGCGGAACCGTACCGCTCCGTCCCACCCGCGTGCCCGGGCCGGAAAAGGGACCGAGGACCCTCGGCCCGGCGGGGCCTCGGGGGCTAGGGTCCTGGCCGTGGAACACGAGCAGCAGGCCCCCGACCGCAACCTCGCCATGGATCTCGCCCGGGTCACCGAAGCCGCCGCCCTCGCGGCCGGCCGGTGGCTCGGTCGCGGCGACAAGAACGCCGCCGACGGCGCGGCGGTCGACGCCATGCGCCTGGTCCTCAACACCGTCGCGATGGACGGCGTCGTCGTCATCGGAGAGGGCGAGAAGGACGAGGCGCCCATGCTCTTCAACGGCGAGGAGATCGGCGCCGGCGGCCCGGCCTGCGACATCGCCGTCGACCCGATCGACGGCACCACGCTCACCTCGCTCGGTCGCAACGGCGCCATCGCCGTGATCTCGGTCGCCGAGCGGGGCACGATGTTCGACCCCGGCCCCTGCGTCTACATGGAGAAGATCGCGGTCGGGCCGGAGGCCGCCGACGTGGTCGATCTCGACGCCAGCGTGACCGCCAACCTCGAGGCCGTGGCCAAGGCCAAGGGCGAGGAGGTCCGCGACGTGACCGCCGTGGTCCTCGACCGCGACCGCCACGCCGACATCGTGCGCGAGTGCCGTGAGGCCGGCGCCCGGGTGAAGCTCATCCCCGACGGCGACGTCGCCGGCGCGATCGCCACCGCCTGGCCCGGCTCCGGGAGCGACATCCTCTTCGGCGTCGGCGGCACTCCTGAGGGAGTGATCGCCGCCTGCGCGCTCAAGGCGCTCGGCGGCACGATCCTCGGTCGGCTCTTCGCCCGCAACGACGAGGAGCGGCGGGCCGCCCTCGACGGCGGCTACGACCTCGACCGGGTCCTCACCACCGACGACCTCGTCTCGAGCGACGACGTGTTCTTCGCCGCCACGGGGATCTCCGACGGTGAGCTGGTGAAGGGCGTGCGCTACTTCGCCGACGGCGCCTACACCCAGACGGTGGTCATGCGCTCGAAGTCGGGGACGATCCGCACCATCGACGCGACCCACCGCTGGGGCAAGCTCAACCGCTACGCCGCCCTGAAGTACTGAGCCACGCGGGCAGCGAAGTCGTCCCGACCGCCTCGAGCTGCGCGGCGAGGCGGTCGTTGGCGTCGCGATACCGCTCGCGCAACGCCGCCCGCTCGGCCTCGGTGACCTCGACCGGGAGGGGACGGCCGTTCAGCTTGAGGTAGGCACCCCGGAGTCGGCGCTTGAGGCCGTGGTGGCGACGCAGGAACGGCTCGAAGCGGTCGTTGACACCGAGGGCCACCCGCTGGAGCGCGGGGTTGCGGAACCCGGTGGTGCGGTTCTCGGAGCTCAGGCCGTCGGCCGGCAGCCGCGCCGGGTCGACGCCCAGGAAGGTCGCGGCGCGCGCGATCGTCTCCGCCGGGCGCGCGACCAGGTCGTCGAAGAACAGGATCTGGACGCCGTCGCCGAACTCGTCGGTCCAGTCGGGGAGGTAGTCGGCGTAGGCCCCGCCCCGGGCGCCGAACCACACCTCGTTGGCGGGGTGCCTGAAGTCGGCGTCGGACAGGGAGTCGGCATGGACCAGGTACTCGGACAGCGTCATCGTCGCGGGGATCCGCAGGCGCATCTGCTGATAGGTGAAGTAGGAGACGAGCCGCGCGACCGGGTCGCGCAGCACCACCAGCACCTTGGCGTCGCCACAGACCGAGCGGACGGCCCCGACGAGCTCGGGTCCGCCGGAGAAGTACGAGGGGGTGGCCTCGAGCCGGACCGGGGCGTCGCCGGCGTCGGTCCAGTAGGTCTCGTAGACCGCCCGCGGGTCGAGGGGGCGGTCCCACCGGGCGGGCAGGAAGTACCGGGTCTCCTTGACCGAGGCGGGCGCGATGGCGGGATGGCCGGCCAGGGTCACGAACAGCGATGTCGTGCCCGCCTTGTTCACCCCTGCGATCAGCGCGTTCGCGACCGGACCCGGAGTTGCCGCCACCGAGCCAGCCTACCGACGGCGCCGTTTCGCCGCCGTGCGCGAGCCCACCCCCGGCGCACCGCCGGCGGGATCGTGCAGCGACCTCACCCGCCGGCGCGGGTCGTGGCGGTCGACCGGACGGTGGTCGTGGTGGTCGTGGTGGTCGGGGGCACGCCACCCGTGCGCAGCTGGGGCCAGGCACTCGAGAACGTGGTGTTGTAGTCGTACATCGACCAGCCCACCGCACGGGAGTCGCGGACCGACCGGAGGAACGCGTCGTAGTCCTGCGGGCTCGACTCGGCCGCCAGCCCGCCGATCGGGTGCACCATCGCCCGGCGGTCGTCGACGTTGCGGCGCAGACGGTCGATGCTCTCCTGCGTGTACGCGTACGGGTCGCGGTACTGGCCGTCGCGGAAGGTCCAGTACGCCATCGGCATCCAGACGTCGATGTCCTTCGCCAGACGCTTGTACGGGAACCTGGGCCACAGTGCCGGGTTCACCACCTCGGCCTGGACCGCCGGGTACACCGCGGCGCCCACCGGCTGCTCGTCGCCGACCATCGCCCGGGTCTGCTTGGCGAGCTTGACCACCACGTCGTTGCGCTCGTCGACGTCCTTGATCGTCTGGATCGCCTCGATGTCGAGCGCGAGTGCGTCGAAGCGCTGACCCCGGTAGGTGAAGTCGGCGAGCGCCTCGAGGTGCGCGCGGTCGGCTGCGGGATCGTCGAGCGTCGGGTAGTACCAGGCCACCACGGCCATGCCCTCCCGGTGCGCGCGCCGGAGGAACTCGCCGACGAGCCGGGTGTCGACGATCTTCTCCGGGGATCGCGCGTCGTTCATCGCGGCCTGGAGGTACAGCGTCTCGACCCCGAGCGCGGCCATGTCGCCGACGGTGTCGGGCGTCACCGACACCGTCCCCCCCTCGCCCTGGAACGCGGGCGCGTAGTCGAACGCGTCGACCCACGCCCCCAGCCCCACGAACGGGCCCGGGTCCCGTCGCGCCGTGGTGCCGGCCGATCCGGGGGCAGCCACACCGACCGCCGACGCGAGGACGGCGAGCACGGACGCGACGAGACCGGCGAGCAGGCGCCGGGGGGAGCGGAGCACCGGGTGAGGCTACCGGTGGACGTTCGCGGCCGGACCGCGGCTGCGACGGCTCAGTGGTGCGCGGTGCCGCCGGTGCCGGCCGCGCCGGCGACCTGCAGGCGGACCTGGGCCCGGGCCAGAGCCGCCTTCGCCCCGGCGTCGGCCTCGTCGGCCTTCAGGGCCTCACGGGCCCCGGCTTCGGCGGCCTGGGCGCGCTCCACGTCGATCTGCTCGGGCAGCTCGGCGACGTCGCTGAGGACGATCACCCGGTCGTTGCTCACGTTGACGAACCCGCCGTGCACGGCTGCGGCCTGCTCGCCGTCCTGGGGGAGCAGCACCCGGACCGCCGCCACACCCAGCGCACCGATGTAGGGCGCGTGCCCCGGGAGGAACGCGATGTCGCCCGACTCGGCGCGCGCGACGACCATGTCGCCTTCGCCCGAGTAGAGCACCCGCTCGGGGGACACGATCTCCACGTGGAGCGGCACGACTGCGACCTCAGCCTTCCTGGAGCTGCTTGGCCTTGGCGAGCACGCTCTCCACGCCACCGACGTTGAAGAAGGCCTGCTCGGGAACGTCGTCGAGCTCGCCGTTGCACAGTGCCTCGAACGACTCCACCGTCTCCTGGATCGGCACGTAGATGCCGGGCAGGCCGGTGAAGACCTCGCCCACGAAGAACGGCTGCGACAGGAACCGCTGGATCTTGCGGGCCCGGGCGACGATGACCTTGTCCTCTTCGGAGAGCTCGTCCAGACCCAGGATGGCGATGATGTCCTGGAGCTCCTTGTACCGCTGCAGGATCTCCTGGGTGCGCCGGGCCACCGCGTAGTGGCGGTCCCCCACGATCTCGGGCGCGAGGATGTTCGACGTCGACGCGAGCGGGTCCACGGCCGGGTAGATGCCGAGCGCCGCGATCTGCCGGGAGAGCTCGGTGGTCGCGTCGAGGTGGGTGAACGTGGTGAACGGCGCCGGGTCGGTGTAGTCGTCGGCGGGCACGTACACGGCCTGCATCGAGGTGATCGACCGGCCCTTGGTGGAGGTGATCCGCTCCTGGAGCTCGCCCATCTCGTCGGCGAGGGTGGGCTGGTAACCCACGGCGGAGGGCATGCGGCCGAGGAGCGTCGACACCTCGGATCCCGCCTGCACGAACCGGAAGATGTTGTCGACGAACAGGAGCACGTCCTGCCCCTTCACGTCGCGGAAGTACTCCGCGACCGTGAGCGCGCTCAGCGCGACCCGGAGGCGCACGCCCGGCGGCTCGTCCATCTGGCCGTAGACGAGCGCGGTCTTCTCGATGACGCCCGACTCGGTCATCTCCAGCCAGAGGTCGGTGCCCTCACGGGTGCGCTCCCCCACGCCGGCGAACACCGACACACCACCGTGCTGGGTGGCCACCCGCTGGATCATCTCCTGGATGAGCACGGTCTTGCCCACGCCCGCGCCGCCGAAGAGGCCGATCTTCCCGCCCTGCACGTACGGCTCGAGGAGGTCGATCACCTTGATGCCGGTCTCGAACATCTGGGCCTTGGGCTCGAGCTCGGAGAACGGCGGAGCCTCGCGGTGGATCTCCCAGCGGTCGTCGATGCCGGTGAGCTCGTCCTCGGTGATGTCGAGCGGCTGGCCGATGACGTTGAACACGTGGCCCAGCACGCCGTCGCCGACCGGCATCGTGATGCCCCGGCCGGTGTTGCGCACCGCGGTGCCGCGGCGCAGGCCGTCGGTCGGCTTCATGCAGATGGCCCGGCAGCGACCCTCGCCGATCTGCTGGGCGACCTCGGCCACGATGGTGATCGTGTTCCCCTCGAGCTCGGCGTCCATCTCGAGTGCGGTGTTGATCTCGGGCAGGGCGTCGTGGGGGAACTCCACGTCGACGACCGGTCCGGCGATCGCGACGACGCGACCTTCCTTCAGGCGGGAGCTCGGGTCGGCGGTGACGGTCATGGGAACTCCTGGGTCGTCGGGGGTCAGGCTGCGTGCTGGGGAGGCTCGGACGACGTGTGCAACGAGTCGCCCTGGCGGAGCGCCTCGGCGCCGCCGACCACCTCCATGATCTCCGTGGTGATGGCGTCCTGGCGGGCGCGGTTCATCACGCGGGTGAGGTTGATGATGAGGTCTTCCGCGTTGTCGGTGGCCGACTTCATGGCCCGCTGGCGGGCTGCGTGCTCCGACGCCGCCGCATTGAGCAGCGCGGCGTACACCCGCGCCTCCGCGTAGCGCGGGAGGAGCTGCTCGAGGATGGCGGCGGGGCTGGGCTCGAACTCGTAGTCGGGGGCCACCCCCTCCGGCCGCTCCGCGTGTACGAAGGTCTCCTGGTCGAGCGGGATGAGCGGTCGGACCACGACCTCCTGGGAGCCGGCCGACACGAAGCGCGTGTAGACGAGCTGCACCAGGTCGACCTCTTCCGCGAGGAACGCGGCCTCCGCGGCGGCGGCCACCGCACGCGCGTCCTCGTACGAGGGCTGGTCGCTGAAGCCGGTGTGCGCCGAGTCGATCCGGTAGCTGCGGTAGCGGAAGTAGCTCTCGACCTTCCGGCCCACGACGTGGAGCTGGTAGTCGCGGCCGAGCGCCTTGTGCTCGCGCATCGAGCCCTCCGCCGCGCGGATGACCGACGAGTTGTAGCCGCCGCACAGACCGCGGTCGGCGGCGATCACCACGTGGGCCACCGACCGGATCTCGGGACGCGGCACCAGGAACGGGCTGCTCGACGCAGTGCCGCCGGCCGCGGCCAGGTCGCGCACCACCTGGGTGATCTGGTCGGCGTAGGGCGCGGCCGCGTGCACTCGGGCCTGGGCGCGCACGATGCGGCTCGCCGCGATGAGCTCCATCGCCCGAGTGATCTTCTTCGTCGAGTTGATGCTGCGGATCCGCCGCCGGAGGATCCGTTCCTGACCAGAGGCCATGTGCGGTCTGCTCGCCTCGTCTGCTGACTCGTGGGTTGGCTATTCGGTCTCGAGGGTCTCCGCAGAGATCGCCTCGCCGGGCGCCTCGGCGTCGGTGGCACCGGGGTCGGCCGCGGCCGCGGGGCCGCCGTCCTCCCCGCCGTGCATCTCGACGAAGTGCCGCTTGAACTCCGCCACCACGCTCTCGAGCGCACCGCCCTCGGGCAGCGCGCCCGTGTCGCGGATCTCGGCCAGGAGCCCGGAGTGACGGCCCCGGAACCACTCGAGCAGCTCCTGCTCGAACTGGCGGACCTGCGCGGTGTCGATGTCGTCGAGCACGCCGGCCGTGCCGACGTAGATGGACACGACCTGCTCCTCCACCGGCATCGGTGAGTTGAGGGGCTGCTTGAGCAGCTCGACGAGCCGCTCGCCGCGGTCGAGCTGCGCACGCGACACGGCGTCGAGCTCCGAGCCGAACGTGGCGAACGCCTCGAGCTCGCGGAACTGGGCCAGGTCGAGCTTGAGCGTTCCCGACACGCTCTTCATCGCCTTGATCTGCGCGGCGCCGCCGACGCGCGACACCGAGATGCCCACGTCGACGGCCGGGCGCACGCCCGACTTGAAGAGGTCGTCCTGGAGGTAGATCTGACCATCGGTGATGGAGATCACGTTGGTCGGGATGTACGCCGACACGTCGCCGGCCTTGGTCTCGATGATCGGCAGGGCCGTCAGCGAGCCGGCGCCGAGGTCGTCGCTCAGCTTCGCCGCCCGCTCGAGCAGACGGCTGTGGAGGTAGAAGACGTCGCCGGGGTAGGCCTCACGACCGGGCGGGCGGCGCAGGAGCAGCGCCATCTGGCGGTAGGCCTCGGCCTGCTTCGACAGGTCGTCGTAGACCACCAGGGCGTGCTCGCCGTTGTCCATCCAGTGCTGACCGATGGCGCAGCCGGCGTACGGAGCGAGGTACTTGAACACCGCCTCGTCGGCCGCGGGCGCGTTGACCACGACCGTGTACTCCATGGCGCCGTGCTCTTCCAGGGTGGCGACGGTCTGCGCGACCGACGAGCCCTTCTGGCCGATCGCCACGTAGATGCACTTCACGCCGAGGCCACGCTGGTTGAGGATCGTGTCGATGGCGATCGTCGACTTGCCGGTCTTGCGGTCGCCGATGATCAGCTCGCGCTGGCCGCGGCCGATCGGCGTCATGGCGTCGACGGCCTTGATGCCGGTCTGGAGCGGCTCGTGCACCGGCTTGCGGCCCACGATGCCGGGCGCCTGGACCTCGAGCCGCCGCAACGTGTCGCTGGCGATCGGGCCCTTGCCGTCGATCGGCAGGCCGAGCGAGTTCACGACCCGGCCGATCAGCGCGTCGCCGACCGGGATGGAGAGGATGCGACCGGTGGCCTTCACGGCCTGGCCCTCCTCGACCTCGTCGGCCTGACCGAGCACCACCGCACCGATGGACCCCTCGTCGAGGTTCAGTGCGAGACCGAGCACGCCGCTCTCGAACTCGAGCAGCTCGTTGACCGACGTCTCGGGGAGCCCCGCGACGCGCGCGATCCCGTCACCGACCTCGAGCACCCGGCCGACCCGCGCGAGATCGGTGGACGGGGTGAAGGTCTCGACGTGCTTGCGCAGCGCGGCTGCGATCTCGTCGGCATTGATCGTGAGTTCGGGCATTGTCGTTGTGACCTCTCGAGAGCTGCTAGAGCTGCGCCTTCATCTGGTCGAGTCGGTGACGGACCGACCCGTCGATCACGGTGTCGCCGATGCGAGCCACCAACCCGCCGAGCACGGACGGGTCGACGATCACCTTCACCTCGACCGCCTTGCCGGTGGCCCGACCGAGGGCCTCCGCCAGGCGCGCGATCTGCTCCTCGTCGAGCTCGATGGCCGAGCGGACCTCGGCGACCTCGCGCTCGCGGGAAGCCGCCGCCAGTGCGACGAACCGGTCCACCGTCTCGCCGAGGTCGTTGACCCGCCCGGCGCCGATCAGCATGCCGAGCAGCGCCGCGCTGAGAGGAAGGGCCTTCCCCGCCGTGAGCTCGTCGACCACGGCGAGCCGGCGCTCGAGGGGGAGCTGCGGGTCGGTGAGCGCGACCCGCAACGACTCCGAGCCCTCGAGTGCTCGGGCGAACCGGAAGAGGTCGTCCTCCACGGGCGCGACCCGGTCCTCCGCGCGCGCGATCGCGAGGATCGCCCGCGCGTACGCGTCGACCTTCGACTCTGCCGCGGTCACCGCGTCTCGTTCCCCACGGAGTTGATGTAGGACTCGATCAGGGCGATCTGGGTGTCACGGTCGAGGTTGCGCTCGACCACCTTCTCCGCCAGACCGATCGACAGGTCGGCGACCTGGGCCCGGAGGTCGGACACCGCCCGCTCCTGGGCCAGCCGGATGTCCTCCTGGGCCCGCTCGCGGGTGTCGGCCGCTTCGGCCTCGGCCCGGGCGACCACCTCGCGGCGGATGCGCTCGGCGTCGGCTCGGGCCTCCTCGACGATGACGTTGGCTTCGGATCGAGCGTCACCGATCTGCGCCCGGTACTGCGCCGACTCGGCCTCGGCCTCCTCGCGGGCTCGCGACGCCGACTCGAGATCCTCGCGGATCTTGTCCTCGCGCGCCTTGAGGCCCTTCTTGAGTGCCGGGAACGCGAACTTCATCAGCACGGCGAGCACGATGAGGAACGCGATGCCGCCCCAGATGATCTCGGGGAGCGCGGGCGTCACGAGGCTCTTGGCCTTCTTGCAGTCCTCGAGCGCGTTCTCGAACGCCTCGTAGTCGACCGACTTGCCCTCGGTGTTGTTCTCGATGGCCTTCTCGACGCACTCGAAGACCTCTTTGGGACCCCCGCCGGAGGCGTGCGCGCCGGTGGGCATGGCCATGACCATGCCGACCGCGAGCAGTCCCGCGAGGAGAAGCGTGCGAATTCGCATGTCGGGGACCTCTAGAGGAAGAAGAGAACGAAGCCGATGAGCGCGAGCGCTTCGGCGAAGGCGATACCCAGGAACATGGTCGTGCGGACCTGCCCGGCCATCTCCGGCTGTCGCGCCATCGCCTGGACGGACTGACCGACCAGGTAGCCGATGCCGATGCCCGGGCCGATGGCGGCGAGGCCGTAGCCCACCTTGGCCAGGCCGGCGTCCAGCTCGCCGGTGAGGCCGCCGGTGGCAGCCAGAAGATGCAGTGCGATGCTCACTCGTGTGCTCCTCGTGTTGACAGATGGTTGTGTGGAGAGCTCGTTCCGGTCGACGGGTCGCGACCGGCGATCGGGGTCAGTGCTCGGGGTGTACCGACTCGTTGATGTACACGGCGGTCAGGATCGTGAAGATGTAGGCCTGCAGCACCGCGACCAGCAGCTCGAACGCGGTGAAGGCCACCAGGCCGAGGAACGGCAGGGGCGCGAAGGCGATCTGGAACATGCCGCTGTTGCGCTCGACCGCCAGCTCGTTGGTCATGATGGCGAAGATCGCCAGCAGCACGTGTCCGGCGGTCATGTTGGCGAAGAGTCGCACCGCCAGCGTGAGCGGCCGGAGCAGGTACTTCGAGAAGAACTCGATCGGGATGACGAGGAACTTCAGCGCGAACGGCACGCCCGAGGGGTTGATGTTCGAGAAGAAGTACTTCGGCCCCTGCTTGACGAACCCGGTCACGATGAACGTGAACCACGACACCATCGCGAGGAACAGCGGGATCGCGAGCCGCGACGTGGCCGGGAACTGGACGAACGGGACCACCGACCAGATGTTGATGAAGAAGATCCAGAAGAAGAGGGTCGCGAAGAACGGCGTCCACTTCTTGCCCTCCTCGCCCATCGCCGCGAGGCTCACGTTGTCCTCGATGGCGAGGTAGCCCGCCTCCGCGACGTTCTGGATCCCGACCGGGACCAGCTTGCGACGCGTCCCGCCGATCCAGAACAGCGCGATGCAGATCACGGTCGAGACCAAGGCCATGATGCCGACCTTGTTGAGCTCGTACCAGGTGTGGGGGCCGACGACGCCCTTCCACTCGAAGAGCTCGTTGACGTTGGGCAGCAGTTCCCCTAGGACCAACGCGGGTTACTCCTCGTGGTGTCCCGGCTTGGGCTTGAGGCCGGGGTAGGCGAGCGTGAGGCTGACCGAGCGCAGCTCCCAGAAGAGGAGCACGAAGTACGACCCGATCAGGGTGAAGCAGAAGACCGGCCAGTCGACGATGTCGAGGGCCTTGATGCCGGCGCCGAGGATCGTGATGATCAGGAGCCGGACGAGAAAGCTCATGAGCGCGACACCCGTGAGCGCGTGCGGGGCGTTGCGGGCCGTCCAGCCGAGGATCCAGGCGGCGGCCAGGAAGTTGACGATCACGATGCCGAGCGCGAGGACCGCACCGAGCGCGGCCTCGGGGCCGCGCCACACGCCGAGGCCGATCACGACGATCGGCGCCACGATGAGGCCCTTCTTGGCCAGGTCGTGGGCGATGGTCGACTCGATCCGCTCGGTCGAGGGCTGCGGGACCGCGAACTCCATGGGGCTCACGGCGCCGCCTCACCGGCCCGCTCGGCCCGGCGGGTCCACGGCTTGCCTGCGTCCTGCTCGGCCATCCGGGCCTGGTAGCGGTAGTAGGCCGACAGGAACGCGCCGATCACGCCCATCGTCGCGAGCGCGGCCGCGAACACCCAGCCGGTGCCGAGCCGGTTGTCGAGCCACACCCCGAACAACCCCATGATCAGGGGGGTCACGACCATCGCGAGGGCATGGCTCAGCGCGTCGTTCTGACTGCTGGGCACGGCGAAGCGCTCGCGACGATCGGACAACTTGGGGACCCCACTCCGGTGCGCCCTCGGGGGGCGTCGATGCGCCACGGACGGGCGCGTTCGGACGTCGGGAAACGTAGACGGTGCCGCCGGGCGCGCGCCAAGCGGGGAGGCGAGGATGTGACGGAAATCGCCCCTTCGCCGGAGGGGCCCGGCGTCACCCGTCGCCGGCCGCCCGCCGACGCGATTCGAGGTCCACGACCTCGGCCGACGGACCCTCGGCGTCCTCCTCTCCGACGGTCCGCTGCTCGGTCGGGTCGTCCTCCCGGGCGGCCCGCCGGGTCTCCACCACACCGGGATGGAAGTAGCTGTAGAGCAGGAGCGCGAGCGCGCCGAGCGCGATCGGCACCAGCGAGTTGCCCCGGTTGGTGTAGGTGGGGACCAGGGCCGCGGCCGACAGGAGCGCCGTCCAGAGCCAGAGGATCGCCACCGAGCGCCGCGGACCATGACCGAGGCGCATCAGCCGGTGGTGGAGGTGCTCGCGGTCGGCCGTGGAGAACGACTGGCGCCGCACCAGGCGCCGGATGAACGAGAAGGCGGTGTCGGCGATCGGGACGCCGAGGATGAGGATCGGGATCACGAGCGGGGCGAAGAAGAAGTAGGTCTGGCCGCTGAACTGGTCGGCGGTCCGGCCCCCGACCGTGATGGTCGTGACCGCGAGCATGAGCCCGAGGAGCATGGATCCGGCGTCGCCCATGAAGATCCGGGCCGGGTTCACGTTGTGGGGCAGGAAGCCCGCGGAGATCCCCACGACGATGATCGCCACGAGCGGCCCGATGTTGGAGCCCTCGAGCAGGCCGGCCTTGAACAGCCGGTCGGCGTAGAGGAACAGGGCGGCGCCCGCGATCAGCGAGATGCCGGCGGCGAGGCCGTCGAGCCCGTCGATGAGGTTCATCGCGTTGGCGAGGATGACGACGCCGATCACGGTCAGCAGCGACGCGAGGTCGGGCGAGAGGACGATGTACTCGTAGCTCGCGAACGGCACCCGGAAGTACAGCATCGTCACGCCGAACATCGACAGGAGGCTCCCCGAGAGCACCTGACCGGCGATCTTGGCCGGCGGCGACACCTCGCGGACGTCGTCGACCGCGCCCACCGCGAACATCACGCCCGCCGCGAGCAGGATCCCGAGCGGCTCCGAGGAACCCGAGAACATCTCCTGGAACTGCTCCAGGCGCGAGCCCACGAGCATGGCGGCGAGCAGCCCGAGGAACATGCCCGCACCGCCCATCGAGGGGGTGGGTTCGGCGTGCACCGAGCGGGCCCCGGGCATGGCCATCGCCCCGATCCGGGGCGCGAGCCACCGCATCAGGTAGGTGGCGAGGAACGTGACGACCGCGGCGGTGCCCCCGACGATCAGGTAGCCGCGCACGGATCAGACCCGGTTCCCGGCGCCCGGGCTCAGTGGTCGAGGTCCGGGTACGGGACGAACTTGCTGCACAGTGCCGCGGCGGCGTCGCGCACCTCGTCGATCACGCCGGCGTCGTCGGGGGCCCGCAGCACCCGGGCGATCAGCCCGGCGATCTCGGCCATCTGGTCCTCGGTCATCCCGGCGGTCGTGACCGCCGCGGTGCCGAGCCGCAGGCCGGAGGTCACGAACGGCTTCTCCGGGTCGTTGGGGATGGCGTTCTTGTTGGTGGTGATCCCGGCCGCGTCGAGCGCCTCCTGGGCCACCTTCCCCGTCACGCCGAACGGCCGCAGATCGACGAGCATGAGGTGGTTGTCGGTCCCGCCGGACACGATCCGGAAGCCCTCGTCGGCCAGGCCGTCGGCGAGCGCCCGGGCGTTGACGACGATCTGCGCGGCGTAGTCGCGGAACTCGGGCTGGGCCGCCATCCGGAACGCCACCGCCTTCGCCGCGATCACGTGCATCAGCGGCCCGCCCTGCAGCCCGGGGAAGACCGCCTTGTCGATCGCCGCCGCGTATTGCTCGCGGCACAGGATCGTGCCCGCCCGCGGCCCCCGCAGCGTCTTGTGGGTGGTGAAGGTGACGATGTCGGCGTGGGGCACCGGCGAGGGGTGGGCGCCGCCCGCGATGAGGCCGGCGATGTGGGCGGCGTCGACCATCAGCAGCGCGCCCACCTCGTCGGCGATCTCGCGGAACGCCGCGAAGTCGATCGTGCGCGGATACGCGGTGGCCCCGGCGACGATCAGTCGCGGCCGCTCGGCCCCGGCCAGCGCCCGGATGACGTCGTAGTCGAGGCACTCGGTCTCGTCGTCGACGCCGTAGGCCACGAACTCGTAGAGGCGCCCGCTGAAGTTGACCGGCGAGCCGTGAGTGAGATGACCGCCCTGGTCGAGGCGCATGCCCATGACCTTGTCGCCGGGCTCGAGCAGCGCAAGGTAGGCCGCCATGTTCGCGTTGGCGCCCGAGTGCGGCTGCACGTTGGCGTGGTCGGCGCCGAACAGCTCGCACACGCGGCGCCGCGCGAGGTCCTCGGCCTCGTCGACCACGACGTTGCCGCCGTAGTAGCGCTTGCCCGGGTAGCCCTCGGAGTACTTGTTGGTGAGCACCGAGCCCTGGGCGGCGAGCACGGCGGGCGAGGTGAAGTTCTCCGACGCGATCAGCTGGATCGTCGTGTTCTGACGGTCGACCTCACGCTGGATCACATCGGCGATCTGCGGGTCGACGGCCGAGAGTGCGGCGAGCGGATCGGTCACGGGTCCTCCTCCAGCCGGAAAGGGAGAGTGTACCGAGGACCCCGCGCCGGCCTCCCGTTGCTCCCTCCCCCGCCCCGCCGGCCCCGGTACCCTCCGCGGTCGTGTCCGGCGGCCTCGGCGACGTTCCCCGCTCTCCCGACGATCCCCTGCCGAAGGTCACGCCGTACCTCCTGCGCCGGGCCGGCGACATGTGCCCGCGGCGGCTGGCGCTCGACTTCGCCGCCGAGGTGGGCAACCGCGACCCCGTGAACCGGGCCCGGGTGCGCGAGGCGTTCCTCGACGCCGCCCGCACGGCGCACACCACGCATCCCCGCGTGGCCGACGCCCGATGGCCGGACGCCCCGCCGTGGCTCACGCCCGAGGAGGCGGCGGTCCTCGACCAGGCCGTCCACTGGTACCACACGCTGTTCGGTGCGCGGACGGCGACGCTCCACCACCACGACCTCACCCGACCGAGCGCGGTGGCGGGCACCGACGTGCGCATCGGCGGCTGGGTCGACCTGACCGTGCTCGACGCCGACGGGCGCCCCGAGCTGCGCCAGCTCGAGCTGTGGGGTCGCCCGGCTCCCGACGACGTGACCGCCGACTGGACCGTCCGGTGCGCGGTGGTCCGCCTGGCCGACTGGCTGGGTGCAGGGCCGGTGCGGGTGTCGTGGACCGACCTCCTCCATGGCATCCGGGTCGAGCAGGAGCTCGACGGGGAGGCACTGGTCGACGCCGCCCGCCGGGAGGTCGACGCGCGGATCGCGGTCCTCACCGCCCGCGCCGACGAGGACCGACCCGAGCACGGGGCCGACTGCGGGTCGTGCGCGTTCCACAAGGGCTGCGCCGAGTTCCCCCGGGCCATGCGGGTGGGGACGATGAAGCGCGACACGCTCGTCCCCGGCGTCGTGGCCGTGACCCCGAGCGCCATCGAGGCGTGGCACCGGTGCCGGCGCCTGTGGCGCGACCAGTACCTGCTCCAGGTGCCGCCGTCCGACGACAGCGCGCCGGGCGTGCACGGTCAGCAGGTGCACGACCTCCTCCGCCTGCTGCACCAGCGCGGCCCGTGCGACGACCCCGCCCGCATCGACGACATCGTGGCCGCCCACGGTGCGGGACCCCGGGTGCACGCCGAGCTGACCGACCACGCGCGCCGCTGCCCGCTGGGTGCGCGGTCCTACGGCCACGAGATCACCCGGGTCCGCCTCCACTCGCGGCTCCCGAGCTTCGTCGCGTCGGCCCGCATCGACGCGGCCTGGATCCACGACGGCCTGCTCGACGTGCGCGACTACAAGACCGGCGGCGCGTCCACCGAGCGGGTCGCCGACGACCGGCGGGCCCGGCTCCAGGCCTGGGTGATGGCCCCGGTCGCCGAGGCGCTCGGTCTCCGACTGCGGATCCGCTACGAGCAGCTGGCGTCGGAGATCGACGACGACCCCGAGGAGTGGGAGCCCGACGCCGACGACCTCGACGCCGTGTTCGGCGAGCTCGTGGCCATGGTCGACGCGGTGCGCAGCACCGACGACTGGACCGGCGTGGCCGATCGGGTGGTGTGCGGATACTGCCGGTACCGTTCGATCTGCCCCGACTCGGCGGCTCCCGGTGCGCCCGGATGGCCGCGGGTCGATGCCGACCCCGACGGCCCGGAAGCCGGTGACCCGTGAGCGCTCCCGAAGGATTCCCCGGAACCACCAAGCTGTTCGTGCGCGGGGCGCTGCGCCGGTGCCCGCGCTGTGGCTCTGGGCACCTCTTCGAGCACTACTTCACCATCAAGGAGGACTGCCCCCGGTGCGGCCTCCACTTCGAGCGGGAGCACGGCTACTGGGTCGGGGCGCTCGCCTGGAACATCGCCATCGTGATGGCGCTGTTCATCGTCACCTTCGTGGTGATCATGGTGCTCACGGTGCCCGACGTCCCCGTCGGCCTCAGCCTGCTGATCCTCGTGCCGATCATGCTCATCGGCCCGATCGTCTTCTACCCGTTCTCGAAGACCCTCTGGATGGCCCTCGACTACGGCTTCCTCCAACGCATCTCCGACTCGACTTGATGGCCTCGCTCGACTTGTCGGCGTCGCTCGCTGCGGCGGGCCGATCGGCACCGTCGCCTGACCGGCACGCCGGACGCGCAGGAGTGAAGGCCCGCCGCGGGCGCTCGCTCCGCGGCTCCCGTCGCTGCGCTCCGTGCGCGGCTAGGAGGAGAGGTCGATGCGGAGGGTGAGGACGCCGTCGGTGAAGTCCCAGGTCGCGTCGCCGACGATGGCGAAGTCCATGAAGTCGGTCTCGGCCTGGGCGACGAAGGCCTGGCGTTGGGGTCCGGCCACCGGTGGCAGCGGACGCTCCTTCACGGCGGCGGCCCGGTCGCGGAACCGCTTCAGCATCGCGTCGACGTCGAGGGCATCGGCCATCCCCTCACGATAGGCCCGCCGGAGGCCCCTCGGACCGCTTCCGTCCGCGTCACACGCCCGTCACATTTCGGCAACCGGCCCGACACGACCGGCGGATGGGATCACGGCGTGGAACACCCGACGGCGCCGACCGACGACGACGCGACGCGGCAGCGTTCGCCCGTCCAGCAGTACATCGACCGCCTGCACCTGGCCCACTGCCGCCTCGACGGCGGCGACGTGGCCACCTACATCCCGGAGCTCGGCAAGGCCGACCCCGACTGGTTCGCCATCGCCATCGCCACGATGGACGGGCAGGTCTACGCGGCGGGCGACACCGACGTGCAGTTCACGATCCAGTCCATCTCGAAGCCGTTCGTCTACGGGATGGCCCTCGACGACCGGGGGGCCGACTTCGTGCTCGAGCGGGTCGGCGTGGAGCCGACCGGCGACCCGTTCAACTCGATCACCGTCGACGAGGAGTCGAACCGGCCCTTCAACCCGATGGTCAACGCTGGCGCGATCGCCACCACCGGCCTCCTGCGCGGGGGGACGGCCGAGGCGCAGTGGCAGCGCATCGCGTCGGGCTTCGCCGCGTTCACCGGGAGCCCGATGACGGTCGACGAGGGCGTCTTCGGCTCCGAGAACGTCACCGGCGACCGCAACCGCGCCATCGCCTATCTCATGCGCAACTTCGGCATGATCGACGGTGACGTCGACGAGGTGCTCGAGCTCTACTTCCGTCAGTGCTCGCTGCTCGTGACCGCGACCGACCTCGCCGTCGCGGCGGCGACGCTCGCGGCCGGAGGTCGCAACCCCGTGACCGGACAGCGGGCGATCAAGGAGCAGCACGTCGCGAACGTGCTCTCGGTGATGCAGACCTGCGGCATGTACGACTTCGCCGGGTCGTGGACCTACGACGTCGGCCTCCCCGCGAAGAGCGGGGTGTCGGGAGGGGTCATCGCCGTGCTCCCCGGTCAGCTCGGGATCGCGGTGTTCTCGCCGCCGCTCGACAAGCGGGGCAACAGCGTCCGGGGCATCGAGGTCTGCCGCCGCATCGTCCGCGACTTCGACCTGCATCCGCTCCGCACGCACGAGGCGGCCCAGACCGACGTGATCAGCCGGCGGTACGACGGCAGGTCGGTGCGCTCGACCCGCACCCTGACGCTGTCGGAGTGCGACACGATCGAGCAGCAGGCGCACCGGCTCGAGGTGTTCGAGCTCCACGGGCGGCTCGTGTTCGCCGACGCCGAGCAGATGCTGCGGGCGGTGCTCGCCGTCGCGCCGGCGGTCGACACGATCATCCTCGAGGGGCACCGCCTCGCCGGCATCGACCCGCCCGCGGTCCCCCTGATCCACGGGCTCGCCCGCTCGTTGGCCGCGTCCGGCCAGACCCTCGTGCTCGCGAGCTTCCCGCCGACCGACGACGCCGGGAAGGCCCTCGTCTTCGACGCCGAGCGGTACCCCGACCTCGACGTCGCGCTCGAGTCATGGGAGGACCGCATGCTCGCCGAGGTGCTCGGCCCCCGCGACCAGGTCACCGTGCCCCTGAGCGAGCAGGAGCTGCTCCGGGGGCTCTCGGCCGAGGCCATCGCGGCGGTCGAGGGCGCGTGCACCATCGGGCAGCTCGACACCGGCGCCGCGCTCGCCCGCGAGGGCCAGGACGCCGACTCGGTGTTCTTCCTCCTCTCGGGTCGGGTCAGCGTGTGGCTGCGCCTCCCCGAGCAGCGCCACGGTCGGCGCCTCGCGTCGTTCGGGGCCGGCGTGGCCGTGGGCGAGATGGCGCTGCTCGAGTCGTCGACCCGGTCGGCCGACCTCGTGCTGGAGGCGCCCTCCACGGTCGCCGAGCTGCGGGTCGACGAGCTCGACGCGCTGGAGCGCGAGCACCCCGGCCTCAAGGCGACCGTCTACGCCAACCTCGCGCAGACGCTGTCGGACCGACTCCGGCGGGCCAACGGGCGCATCCGTGCGCTCGAGCAGTAGCCCCGGGCGCTAGGGCCGACGGGCGACCAAGGCACGCGGCCGGCCAGTCAGATCCGGCCGCACGTCGACGGCGACGAACCCGACCTCGCGCGCGCGCGTCACCGCCGCCTCGGCCTGGTGCGGGGCCAGCTCCAGCACGAGGGCGCCCCCCGGCTCGAGCCACTCCCCCGCGTGGGCGATCAGGTGCTCGAGGTCCTCGAGGCCCGAGTCGCCACTCACCAGGGCGCCGTAGGGCTCGTGGTCGCGCACGTCGGCGGGCAACGCCGGGTGCTCGGCCGCCGTGACGTAGGGCGGGTTGCTCACCACCAGCCGCAGGCCGCCCCGCAGCTCGATCGGCAGCGCGTCGAACCAACGGCCGCGGACCAGGCGCACGCGCGTCGCCGCCGTGCCGATGCTCGACAGGTTGGCCCGGGCCACGGCGAGGGCGTCGTCGCTCACGTCGGTGGCCCACACCGCGGCGTCGGGGAGCTCGGCCGCGAGCGCCAGCGCGATCGCGCCCGACCCGGTCCCGAGGTCGGCGACCGCGAACTCGGTGATCCCGGCGGCCCACGGGTCGGTGCGGCCCAGCCGCGCCCCGCGGGCGACGAGCTCGTCGATCGCGACCTGCACGACCACCTCGGTCTCGGGTCGGGGGATCAGCACCCGGCGGTCGACCATGACGTCGATCCCCCGGAACTGCCAGCTCCCGAGCACGTACTGGAGGGGCTCCCCGGCCCGGCGCCGCTCGACCATCGCCTCGATGCGGTGGCGGGCCAGCGCCGGTGCGGGCTCGTCGTCCTCGACCAGGATCTCAGCGTCGTCGAGCCCTGAGGCTTCCAGGACGATCCACCGGGCCTCGGCTGGCGCGGCGTCGCCCACCACGTCGACGAGCCGCTCGGTCACCTCGACCCGCAGCTCCCGCCAGGTACGCGCGTCGGGGTCGTTACGCGGGCTCATCACCGAGCTGGCGGCGGCGCTCGTCGGCGGCGAGCGCGTCGACGATCTCGTCGAGCTGCTCGCCGCCGGTGAGGATCTGCTCGAGGGCGTGCAGGGTCACGCCCACCCGGTGGTCGGTGACCCGGTTCTCCTTGTAGTTGTAGGTCCGGATCTTCTCCGAGCGGCCGCCACTCTTGACCTGACTGCGGCGGGCCGAGGCCAGCTCGGCCTCCTGGCGCTCGCGCTCCACCTGGAGCAGCCGCGAGCGCAGGATCCGCAGGGCCTTGTCCTTGTTCTGGAGCTGGCTCTTCTCGTCCTGACAGGTGACCACCAACCCGGTGGGCTTGTGGGTGATCCGCACCGCCGAGTCGGTCGTGTTGACCGACTGGCCTCCCGGCCCGCTCGACCGGTACACGTCGATCTCGAGGTCGTTGGGGTCGACCTCGACGTCGACCTCCTCGGCCTCGGGGAGGACGGCGACCGTGGCCGCGCTGGTGTGGATCCGCCCCTGGCTCTCGGTCGCCGGCACCCGCTGCACCCGGTGCGGCCCGGCCTCGTACTTGAGCCGCGCCCACGCGTCGTCGCCCTTCACCACGAGCGCGACCTCGCGGAACCCGCCCATGTCCGACGGCTGGCTCGACAGCGTCTCGACCTTCCACCCGTGGCGGCGGGCGTACGCGTCGTACATCCGGAAGAGGTCGCCGGCCCAGAGGTTGGCCTCCTCGCCGCCCTCGGCGCCCCGGATCTCGACGATCACGTTCTTGCCGTCGTCGGGGTCGCGGGGGACGAGCAGCTCGCGGATCTCGGCCTCGAGGCCGGCGAGGGTGGCCTCCTTCTCGGCGATCTCGGCCCGCAGGTAGTCGCGCATCTCGGCGTCGGCCTCCACGTCGAGCAGGTCGCGTGCGTCACGCACGTCGGCTTCGGCCGCGCGGTAGCGCAGGTACGCGTCGACGATCGGCTTGAGCTCGGCGTGGCGCCGTCCGGCATCGCGGGACGCGCGCTGGTCACCCGACGCATAGACGTCGGGGAGGCGGGCCTCGAGCTCATCGAGCTCGGACACCAGCTCGTCGAGCTGCTCGAACACGACGGCCCACGGTACCGGTCCCCTTCGCTCGCCTTCTTGCGTCACCAGGGTCGTGGCGTCGGGGGCAGGTCCCGGGTGACGCGAGGACGGGGCGGGGAGGACCGATCAGGTCGTGAAGACGGGTTGGGGGGTGAATCCCTTCCCCAGGATCGGCTCCGGGTCGGCGTCGAGCCAGCCGAGGGCGGTTGCGTAGAGCTGGCGGAAGTCGACCGCGAACGGCAGGTTGCCGCGGGAGTCGAGCGTGGAGAGGGTGGTCGGCGCGCCGTAGCGCCCGCCGGTCACCCGGGCGCCGATCACGAAGTGCGTCCCCGCGTTGCCGTGGTCGGTGCCGCTGCCGTTCTCCTGGGCCCGGCGGCCGAACTCCGACAGGGTCACGACGATCACGTCGTCGGCGCGCCCCGCGGCCTCGACGGTCGTGAGGAACCGACCGAGGCCCGTGTCGAGGTCGGTCATCAGCGCGTCGCGCCGTGCGGCCGACCCCTGGTGCGTGTCGTAGTCGCCCAGGCGTGTCAGGTAGACGACGCGCGGGGGCGAGGGGGCGGTCACCAGTCGGGCGGCGACGGCGAACGCGTCGGTCGCGGAGCCGTCGGACACGTCGGCCGCGTCCGCCCGAGGATCGAGGGCTGCATCGTCGCCCGTGGCATCGGCCCTCAGCGCCCGGTCCAGGTCGGCCCGGGCGTCGTCGGTCAGCGCGATCGCCTGGCGCACCTTTCCCTCGAGCGTGCGGCGGCTCGAGCGGGCGCTGCCCATGCGGGCCCACGTGTCGAGCAGGTCGTCGGTGTCGGCCAGCCAGGCCGGCGCGCGGGGGGCGAGCCCGCTCGTGTCGCTGATGCTCGTCGCGAACGAGCGCTCCCCCACCAGGGCCGGCGACGGCCCCGGCCCCACCACCACCCCGGCCAGCGGATCGTCGTAGCCGACGGCGCGATCGAGGTAGCGGCCCAGCCAACCGGTCGCGCCCGGTGATCCGGGCTCGGCCGACCACCAGTTGGCGAGCGAGGCGAAGTGGGAGAGGTCGTTGTCGGGGTAGCCGACGCCCTCGATGACCGCGACCTGGCCGGCCCGGTAGCGCTCGGCGAGGGCGACCAGTCCGGGGTGCAGCCCGACGGCACCGTCGAGGTCGATGGGGGCGTCGACGGCGAGGGTTGGCCGCAGGCGGCGGTACTGGGGGTCGGTGTAGGGGACCAGGGTGTCGATCGCATCGTTGCCGCCGGCGAGCTCGACGAACACGACCGTCCGACCCTTCGCGGCCTTGCCCGCCGTCGCGGTCGCGGTCGCGGCCCCGGCCGCGAGCGGCCGACCCCACACCGACAGGGCGTGTCCCGCCACGAGCGCGCCCGCCACCACACCCGCGCCGGAGAGGAAGCGCCGCCGGCTGTGCTCCACCTCGTCGAAGTGCCGCGTCACCGCCATGGAGCCCCCCTCACATCACCGAGTACTCGGGCGCCGTCACCGCGAGCGCGAGACGGCGGGCGGGGTCCGGCTCGTCGCGCAGCACCGTGCGGGTGCGGTCGCTCACGTCGACCAGCGCGAGGCGGTCGAGGAGCCCGTCGACCGTGGCCGGCACCGTCGGGGCCGTCGGGTAGACCGACAGCAGGTCGAACGCGTGCACCATCTGGTGCGGGCCGAGGAGCGCGCTGCCGTCGGGGAACCCGGCGACGTTGGGCGGGACGAAGGGGACGTAGCCGAGGGTCCGCAGCGCGTTGCCCGCCCCCGGGCTCTGCCCCCGCGGGCCCACCCGCCCCACCACGGTCCCGGTGGGCGGCACGGCCTGGATCAGACCGACGAGCTTCTCCAGCGGCGAGCGGGCCCGGACGTTGCGGGCCTCGGCCGCGAGGAAACCCCCGTCGGCGACGATCGCCTCGACGAGCGGGACCACCTCGTAGTCGGCATCGCGGAGCACCTTGCCCAGGCGCCGCACCGTCTTGTCCGACGGGCGGGTGCCGACCAGGGTCCCGTAGAGCTTCGCGGCGATCCGCTCGGACGTCGCGTCCCGGGCGAGGAGGACGTCGAGCGCCCCGTCCATGTCGAGGGCGCCGGTGGTGCCGAGGAGCGTCTTGGTCCCGGCGTCGAACCGGCTCGGCACGAACGCCGAGGTCCACGCCGGGTTGCTCAGCAGCCGCGCCACGGGTCGACCGGGGATGTTGACGACCCAGCCGGTGAACGCCCGCGACGCCTCGACGACGTCCTGCTCGGTGTAGTGACCGTGACCGAGCGTGAACAGCTCCATCACCTCACGACCGAAGTTCTCGTTGCGCTCGCGTGCGGTGTTGGTGATCCCGTCGAGGTACAGCAACATCGCCGGGTCGCGACTGATCTCCTTGAGCATCGTGGCGAAGCTCCCCGTCGCGTTCCGTCGCAGTGTCAGGTGCTGCTGCCACATCAGGTACGGGTAGCGCACCTTCTGGAGCCCGGTGGCGAAGTGGTCGTGCCAGAACCAGACCAGGCGCTCCTCGATCAGGCGCGGGCTCTGCTGCATCTGGTCGACCCACCAAGCGATCGGGGTCCCGATCTGCCCGGCCTGGCGTGCGGCCTCGTCGTCGACCGGCGGCGCGATCGCGGGAGGCGTCGCCGCGGGCGTGGCGAGGTCGAGGGCCCGCGCGATCGCGTCGTCGGCGGTCCGGGTGTCGGCGACCAGATCAGGTTGCGGCCCCATCGACAGCCGCCGGTACACGTGGGCGACCTCGGCCCGGCGGCGGGTCCTCGCGGTGCTCATGGCGAGAGGATCGTCCAGCCACATGAAGGAACCGTGAAGGTCCGGTCAGGGTCGCGAGCAGGCGCTCGTCAATCAATCCGGGACGGGGCCGCGCGGGGTGCCGGGTCAGGCGGTGCCGTACGCCGGGCGCGATCCCGGCGCCGGGGCCTGGCTCGGGCGCGTGGCCCGGGCCTCGACCTCGGCGAGCTGCTCGGCGGTGAGCACCGCCCGCAGCGAGGCGACCGCGACCTCGACCTGGTCGAGCGAGGGCTCCCGGGTCGTGAGCTTCTGGAGCAGGAGCCCCGGCTTCATCAGGACCCGCACCCACGCCCACTGCATGTGGCCCGCCGCGAAGCGGATGACCTCGTAGGCGAGGCCCGCGACCACCGGGATCAAGACGATGCGGGAGGCGATCAGCCAGGGCAGCGACGGCCGCCCCACGAACGAGTACACGACGATCGTGACGGCCATCACCGTGAGCAGGAAGTTGGTGCCACACCGGACGTGCTGGGTGGAGAACCGCTGGGCCGACTCGGCAGTCACCTCGACATCGTTCTCGTAGGCCGCGATCGCCTTGTGCTCGGCGCCGTGGTACTGGTACACCCGCTTGATGTCCTTGATCAGGCCGATCAGGAACAGGTAGCCGAGGAAGATCGCGAGCCGGATCCCGCCCTCGAGCAGGTGGAACCAGAAGCCCTCGACGCCGAACGCGTTGGCGACGCCGTTGTTCACGAACGCCGGGATGATGATGAAGATGGCGGTGAAGAACGCCAGCGCGACCCCCATCGTGATCCCCATCGCACGGGAGGAGATCCGCTCCTCCTCGGGGATCTGACGGTCGGCCGACCAGGCGAGCGCCTTGAACCCGAGCGACATCGACTCGCCCAGCCCCATGATCCCGCGCATGATCGGGACCTTCGCCCACTTCTCGGCCCAGGTGGGCGCGTCGTGGGTGACGACCTCGATCTCGCCTTCGGGGGTGCGCACCGCGACCGCCCAGGTGCGGGGGCCGCGCATCATCACCCCTTCCATGACGGCCTGGCCGCCCAGGTAGCGGGGCTGGGAGCCGGAGGGCATGACGCCTACTGCTTCGCCGCGCCCTGCGACTTGGCGTACCGGCGGTTGAAGCGATCGACCCGGCCACCGGTGTCAACCAGTTTCTGCTTGCCGGTGTAGAAGGGGTGGCACTCCGAGCAGAGCTCGACGCGCAGCTCCGAGACCGTGGACCGGGTCTCGAACACGTTGCCGCACGAGCAGCGCACCGTGCAGGTGTCGTAGTGGGGGTGGGTGTCGGTCTTCATGATCTTCCCAGTCTACGGGTCGGGAGACGGTCGCGGTCCCGGCGGGGCTCAGCCGCCCGGGGCCGGGGCCTTGGCCATCTCGGTGAGGAACTCGTCATTCGTCTTGGTGGTCTTGAGCTTGTCGATGAGGAGCTCGAGGCCGGCGCCGTCCTCTAGGGCGTTGAGGACCCGGCGCAGCTTCCAGATCTGGTTGAGCTGACCCGGGGTGAACAGCAGCTCCTCGTGCCGGGTGCTCGACGCCTGCACGTCGATCGCCGGGTAGATCCGCCGCTCGGCGAGGCGCCGGTCGAGCCGCAGCTCCATGTTGCCGGTGCCCTTGAACTCCTCGAAGATCACGTCGTCCATCTTCGAGCCGGTCTCCACGAGCGCGGTCGCCAGGATGGTGAGCGAGCCGCCCTCCTCCAGGTTGCGGGCGGCGCCGAAGAACCGCTTCGGCGGGTACAGCGCGGTGGAGTCGACCCCGCCCGAGAGGATCCGCCCCGACGCGGGCGCCGCGAGGTTGTAGGCCCGGGCGAGGCGGGTGATGCCGTCGAGCACGACCACGACGTCCCTGCCCATCTCCACCAGCCGCTTCGCCCGCTCGATGGTGAGCTCGGCCACCTGGGTGTGCTCCTCGGACGGCCGGTCGAAGGTGCTCGCGATCACCTCGCCGCGCTGCACGTGGCGGCGCATGTCGGTGACCTCCTCGGGGCGTTCGTCGACGAGCAGCACCATCAGGTGCACGCCCGGGTCGTTGTGCTCGATCGAATGCACGATGTGCTTGAGGATCGTGGTCTTGCCCGCCTTGGGCGGCGACACCACGAGGCCCCGCTGGCCCTTCCCGATGGGGGCCACGAGGTCGACGATCCTCCCGGTGATCGCGCCGGGGTTCCCGGGCTGCTCAAGGCGGAGCTTCTCGTCGGGGAACAGCGGGGTGAGGTCCTCGAACCGGGGCCGCTGGCGGGCCTCGTCGGTGGAGAGCCCGTTGACGGTGTCGACCCGCAGCAGCGCCGGGTACTTCTCGTTGCTGGCCTGCGGGCGCGAGGCGCCCTCGAGGTAGTCGCCCTTGCGCAGCGCGAAGCGCCGCACCTGCGACGCCGAGACGTACACGTCGCTGGCGCCGGCCAGGTAGCCGGTGGTGCGCAGGAAGCCGTAGCCCTCGTCGCGCAGCTCGAGCAGACCCTTCACGTCGACCGGCTCACCCGACGGCTCCATGCCCGGGCGGACGTCGCCCTCGAACCCGCCCCGGTTGCGGCCCCGACCCCGGCGGCGGCGGCGGGATCCGCCCTCGCCGAACGCGGCCTGCTGGTCGTCGTCGTGGTCGAAGGCGCCCATGTCGGGCCCGTCACCGCCCCCGGCCTCGGCCGGGGTGGGGACGACCTCGCGGTCGCGGTGGTCGCGCTCGACCGCACCGGGCCCCGGGTCGTCGCCGGGTTCGGGCTGCGCGTCGGCGTCGACCGGGGCCTCCGGGGCGGCGGCCGCCCGCGCCCTCCGGGGGCGGGGTGCGATCTCGGGCTCCGGCTCGGCGCCGCCCACCATCGCCTCCTCTTCGGCGGCAAGGGCCTCGATCGACCCGTCCTCCGCCTGGGAGGCCCGGGCCGAGCGGACGGTGCGTTTCTTCGGGGCCGGGGCGTCGTCACCGGCCGGCGTGGACCCGCCCGCGCCGGTGGCGTCGAGGATCGCGGTCACGAGATCGGCCTTGCGCATCCGGGTGGGGGCCTTCACCCCGACCGCGCTGGCGATCGCGTGCAGCTCCTCGCGGTCTTTGCCCTCGAGCATCGAACGGTCGATGTCGGTGGTCATGCAATCGACTCCTGGAGACGGTGCGGTCGGGCCCGGCACGCGCGGAGCGCTCGGGCCGGACGTCGGTGCACGGAACCCGCCCGGACGGATCGACCGGGTCGACCGATCCGACGGAGGGAGCGTCGGGGGCACGCCCGCCGGCCACGAGTGATGCCGGACGATGGGCGAGAGGAACCCGACCGGGTCCCGGGTGCCGCACGGAGGCGGCGGGAACTCCGGGGAGTGTACCGGCTGGGTGGGGTCAGGCCACGAGGCGGGCCATCAGCCCGTGGGCGGCCACGACGGACCGGCCGGCCACGGGCGTCACACCCGGGATCAGGCCACGAGGCGGGCCATCAGCCCGTGGGCGGCCACGACGGGGCGATCCGCGACCCCGGGCTCGGTGTACTCCCCGCCCGCGGCGTCGCGGGTGGAGTCGAAGAGGAGGTACGGCACCGGGTCGGAGGTGTGGGTCATGCGGGCGCAGGGCGTGGCGTGGTCGGGCAGGAGCAGCACCCGGTAGGCCTCGCCGTCGAGCGCCTGCACCAGCGGGCCGATCACCTCGGCGTCCCAGCGCTCCAGCTCGACGACCTTCTGGGCGACCGCGTTCTGGTGGCCGGCCTCGTCGGTGGCCTCCACGTGCAGCAGGAAGAGGTCCCGGTCGGCGAGCGATCCGAGGCACGCCGCGAGCTGGCCGGCGTAGTCGTTGTCGAAGCCGGCGGTGGCGCCGGGCACGTCGACGACCTCGATGCCGGTGAGCACGCCGAGGCCCCGCACCAGGTCGACGGCCGACGAGAGGCGTCCCTCGATGCCGTAGCGGTCGGCGAAGCGGGGCATCACCGGGGCGACGCCCTGGCCCCACAGCCAGATCTGGGTGGCGACCGAGCCGACGTCGGCCGCGGCGGCGCGCACGACCGGCCGCGACGCGTCCATCAGGGCGTGCACCTTCGCGGCGGCCGGGCCCGTGGGCCACACCGACGGCTGCCCGGTGAGGTCGTGCGGGGGGGTGCAGTCGGCGTCGGCCCAGTCGGCCGGGGCCACGCAGAGGTGGCGGTACTCCACCCCCGGGTGGAAGCGCACGCCGTCGCGACCCTGGCCGAGCTGGCGGTCGAGCGCGGCGACGATCGGGTGGCTCTGGGCGCTGGTGATGTGTCCGGCCGCGAAGTCGACCATGGTTCCCGCGTCGTCGACGGTGACGAGGTTGCAGCGGAAGGCGACCTCGTCGGGGGCGAGGTCCACGCCCATCGCCGCAGCCTCGATCGGCGCGCGGCCGGTGTGGTACTCGGCCGGGTCGTAGCCGAGGATGGCCATGTTGCCGACGTCGCTCCCCGCGGGCAGGCCCGGCGGGATCACGGCGGCGCGGCCGACCTCGGACCGGGCGGCCATCGCGGCCAGGTGGGGCATCGCCGCGACCTCGAGCGGCGTGCGGCCCCCCAGCTCGGCGTTGGGTTCGTCGGCGCACCCGTCGGGCACCAGCACCACGTACTTCACGCACACCATGGTACGCGGCCACGGGGGCGGGACGCCGGGCCGCGGTCCGGGCGACCGCGGTCCGGGCGGGCCCTCCCGGCCCGTACCCTCGCGCCGTGCTCCGCTCCCCCCGGGCCGTGGGTCTCATCGCTGTCGCCGCGCTCACGACCGCGGCCCTCTTCGGCTCGGCACGGCCGGCCGCCGCGGCGCCCGCCGTGGCGCTCGAGCCGGTGTCCGACCTGACCGGCCCCACCGCGATGGCGATCCGGGCGGGCGACCCCGCCGCCTACGTCGCCCTCCAGAAAGGCACCGTCGTGGCGTTGACCGCCGACGCCGCGCCCCGCACCGTGCTCGACGTGAGCGCCCTCACGCGCGCCCGCGGCGAGCAGGGGCTGCTCGGCCTCGCCTTCTCCCCCAACGGCACGAAGCTCTACGTGCACTACTCGGGCGCCGCGGCGGGCGAGACGGTGCTCGAGGAGTACGCGTTCACCGGCGGTGTCGCCGATCCCGCCACCCGGCGGGTGGTCCTGACGGTGCCCCAGCCCCAGCCCAACCACAACGGCGGCCAGCTCGCCTTCGGGCCCGACGGCCACCTGTACCTCGGCCTCGGCGACGGCGGGGGCCGCGACGACGCGGGCTCCGGCCACGCGCCCGGGGGCAACGGGCAGAGTCTGCAGACGCTCCTCGGGAAGGTCCTCCGCATCGATCCCTCGCCGTCGGGCGGCATGGCGTACACGGTGCCCGACGACAACCCCTACGCCGACGGCGGCGGGCGTCCCGAGATCTACGTGTCGGGGCTGCGCAACCCGTGGCGCTTCTCGTTCGACCGCAAGACCGGCGACCTCTGGATCGCCGACGTCGGCCAGGACAAGTGGGAGGAGGTCACGCGGCTCGCGCCCGACGCCGCCGCGGGGGCGAACCTCGGCTGGAACCGGTACGACGGCGCCGAGCGGTACCTGGGCGACAGCGTGCTGGGCACGGTGATGCCGCAGATCGTGACGAGCCACGCCGACGGCAACTGCTCGATCACCGGTGGGTACCTGTACCGCGGCTCGGCGATCCCTTCGCTGCGCGGGTGGTACGTCTACACCGATTTCTGCAACGGCTCCGTCAAGGCGGCGAAGGTCCGCAAGGACGGCACCGTGCGCGAGCGCGACCTCGGCCTGGCGCTGCCCACGGTGTCGTCGTTCGGCCAGGACGCCGACGGCGAGCTCTACCTGCTGTCGCTCCAGCGGGGCGTGGTCAAGCTCGTCCCTGCGACGTAGCGGTCACGCCGACTCCATCCACACGGCGCGCGCCGCACCCGCCGGGTCGTGCGCCAGCGCGCACTCGGCGTCGAGCAGCAGGGTCGGCCGGACCCCCGGGTCGTGGGCCGGCCACTCGGGGAG
>Ga0194121_10002002_pt1 | contig 33169 bp, 23 predicted proteins | sample TA2MahCa50mmetaG_FD_148609 | JGI IMG/M metagenome (GOLD analysis project Ga0194121, IMG submission 148609) | Freshwater microbial communities from Lake Tanganyika, Tanzania - TA2015020 Mahale Deep Cast 50m | ecosystem: Environmental > Aquatic > Freshwater > Lake | place: Tanzania: Lake...
TGGGCGAGCGCATCTGGACGGATCAGCGGCAGATGGAGCAGCGCCTGACCGATCTCTGTGAACACATGGAGACGGTCATCCAGAAGTTCCTTCGGAACGAGTATGCGGATCTCGCTGCGTACAACCGTCAGGCGGGAGAGATTGCCGAGGCCTATCGCTTTCTCGTGATCGCTGACTTCCCTGCAGGTCTCAATGAGAGCGCGCTTCGGCGACTCAACAGTGTCATCACAAGCGGCGCTCGGTGCGGTGTCTTCACGCTTCTGCTGCACGACACGCGGCAGACCGTTCCGAGCGACTTGGACCTGCGTGATCTGCGGGCACGCGCACTGAACTTGGTGTGGAAGTCTGACCGGTTTGTCGTGGCAGGCACACCGCTCGAGTCTTTCCCATTCACCGCCGGATCGCCGCCCGCGAATGACCGAGCGACTGCACTGTTGAAGCGCATCGCGGCTTCGGCGAAGCGCGCCAAGCGGGTCGAAGTCCCTTTCTCGGTGATCGCGCCCCAGCCGGCACGGCGTTGGTCCGAGACCACCGATGAGTCGATCACTGTTCCGCTTGGTCGTTCGGGAGCCACGCGCCTTCAGTCGCTCGCACTTGGATTCGGTACCAGTCAGCACGCACTTATTGCTGGCAAGACAGGATCGGGCAAGTCAACGCTGTTGCATGCGCTGATCACGAACCTTGCGCTACGGTTTTCTCCCGATCAGGCCGAGGTGTGGCTCATCGACTTCAAGAAGGGTGTCGAGTTTCGCACCTACGCATCGCACGGTCTCCCCCACGCGCGCGTGGTCGCCGTGGAGAGCGACCGCGAGTTCGGGCTTTCGGTCCTGCGCGGGCTTGATGCCGAACTTCGGCGACGCGGGGATCTGTTTCGTGGAATCGGCGTTCAGGATCTTGCTGGATTCCGCCGTGGAAAGCCAGCCGAGCGGATGCCGCGAACCCTGCTGATTGTCGACGAGTTCCAGGAACTGTTCACGGAAGACGATAAGGTCTCCGAGGAGTCCGCTCTCTTGCTTGACCGACTCGTCCGACAGGGTCGCGCGTTTGGCATCCATGTGGTACTCGGCTCGCAGACGCTGGGCGGCGCGTACTCGATTGCGCGGGCAACGATGGGACAGATGGGTGTTCGTATCGCGCTTCAGTGCAACGAGGCTGATTCGCAGTTGATCCTTGCCGATGACAATGTCGCGGCGCGGTTGTTGGCCCGTCCTGGAGAGGCGATCTACAACGATGCAGGCGGTCTCGTCGAGGGAAACAATCCCTTCCAAGTCGTGTGGCTTGCCGATGCGGATCGTGATCGCCTGCTCGCTGAAGTGCGCGCTCTTGAGAAGTCACATCCGTGTGCGTCCCGTCCTCCGATGATCGTGTTTGAGGGCAGTGCGCCTGCACTGCTTGAGGCCAACGCCATGCTGCAGGCAGCAGCGACGCGGCGTGGGCGCGAGGTGGTGCTCGCGCCAAGGCTGTGGCTCGGGGATGCTGTTGCGATCCAGGATCCAACGTGTGTCCCACTGCGTCGGCAGTCTGGCAGCAATCTGATGGTGATCGGGCAACGGGAAGATGCATCCGCTGGAGTGGTGGCAGCGGCGCTTGTTTCAATGGCTGCGCAGTGCGGATCGAATGCACGGGTCGTGTTGCTCGATGGAACGCCCGTCGACGATGCGGCGTACGACACGCTCGCCGGACTCCGCCGCGAACTCGGGCTGCTCGGCGACAGCGGTGGATTCCGTGACGCGGATGCGCTCATCACTCAGGTGGCTGAAGAGGTTCGCCGCCGTGCGGCGACGGGAGAGTCGAAGCTCGAGCCCATCCTGCTTGTCGTCCACAGTCTGCACCGATTCCGTTCGCTGCGGCGGAACGAGGATGACTACGGCTTTGGCTCTGGCGGCGCGGCAGCCGTCAGCGCCGACAAGTTGCTCGCGGAGATCCTTCGCGATGGTCCGACCGTTGGCGTTCATGTGCTTGTGACGGTGGATAGTGCGACCAATCTGGCGCGTTCCATCGATCGGAACGCGCTGCGTGAGTTTTCGTGGCGGGCGCTCTTCCAAGTGAGCGCGACCGACTCGAGCACACTCATCGACTCCCCCGCCGCGAGCAAACTTGGTCCGCAGCGCGCGCTGTTGCATCAGGAGGACGCAGGTACGCAAGAGAAGTTTCGACCGTATGCGTTCCCCACGGGATCTTGGCTCGCCGGCTTCGCAGAACGCCCTTGAGGCCGTTCTCAGGTCACGGGTATCAATCGACCGCAGCCGCAGACAAGCGGGAGCGGATACCCTTCCCTGTGCATCGGGCGCTTAGCTCAGCTGGCTAGAGCACTGCCTTTACATGGCAGGGGTCACAGGTTCGAATCCTGTAGTGCCCATTTGGTTGGTGTGGGAATCGGTGTGCGCGTGCTGAGGGCGATTCGCGCAAGGGGTGCTGCGCGGATCCTGAACCGCATCAGTCGCAGACCCAGCGCATGCAGCGCTCGAGGCCCCAAATGCGACGCGCCCCAAACTTGTGGAAGACAAGCCAGCAAGCCAGCAGGAACAGCGTGGCAAGCACGCACGCCGTCCCAACGGGCATCGCATCCTCCCAAAACGCGGTTGGATCGCCCGTCTGCGCAAGCCCGTACATCCACAGCGGCCAGATGTGCACAATGTGGTGCAGCACATAGATCGTCAGCGAGTATCTGCTGAATGACTCGGCGATGGCGAGCACGCCGTTCAGCCGACTCGGCGCAGGCTGAAGATCAAGGAATCGATGCCCCACTGCGAACAGCAGGATCGCCATGCCAATGGTGCCAAGCGCATACTCCGTACTCGGCGGATACAGGTCCCATCCGATGAAGTACCGCAAGGCGACCCCATCTGGCATCACGGGTCGAGCCATGATGAGAACGACAGATGCCGCAGCCAGTGACAGTCCGATGATTCCAAGGTCCCTGGTCCGACGAACACGATCGCAGTCGGTGCCCGCGCGCGCGAAGAGTCGTGATGCGCACAGATAGCCGGCGATCGAGAGGGCGATCCACGGGAAGATGGGGAAGTAGCCAGTGACAAGAAATCCAGTCAACACATCGGAGAGCGTCCAGTCGTAATCAAAGTGCCTCTGTTCCCAGAAGGCGCCATAGTCAGCCATGTGTTGAAGCACAGGCGAGATGAGCACCGCCATGCAAGCGATCAACACACAGATCGGCTGCGGCACGCGGCGTAATCCATTGAGAACAAGCAGCGCACTCCCGATGAAGGTGAGCACATCCCAGTTGAAGACATCCTCCGGCAGCCACACCAACACGTTGAAGGCGAAGCCTGCGCCAAACACGAACAGCCCGCGGCGCACGGAGATCTTCGAGACATCCTGTGCATCCGATCCCCCGGCCAACTTCGCATCCGACCAGAGGAAGTAACTCGCTCCCGAGAGAAACACGAAGAGCGGCGCGCCAAACCCGGCAATGTCCGGGGTATAGCCGGCGAGATTCTCGCTGAAGTGCACGAACACCATCACGATGATCGCGATGGTTCGCAGTACATCGATCGAAGGGAAGCGCGTGGTCACGAGGTGGTTGCGGCCAGAAACTCAAACGCCCACAAGAGGAGTTGTGCGGCGAGCAGCACGATAATCACCCATTCGAGTTGATGCCCGGTCCGTGCGAGGAAAAAGTCGCTTGCACGTTGACCACACATCTCATAGGTGTCGCGAATCACATCCAGTTGTGTGCCTGCGGCCTCAAATCGTGACGCCATGCAGAGGCGTTCGCGCATGCGTTCTGCCACTTGGCTCGCCAAAGTCGGCGGATGCTCCAGCGGCGAGAGAAGGTAGGGTGCGATGCGCGCGAGGCGCGACCGAAGAACCACCGCCTGCGTCAGCCGCCCCTGCAGTTCGGTGCGGCGGGCGACCGACCTTTCGTTGAACTCAAAGGCCAGCGGCGCGTCCGACTCCAAAGCGGGCCAGCACTCGGCGATACTCCGCTCGATCGCTTGCAACTCGCGTTCATGTTTGGTTGCCTCCAGAACGACCCTTCGAAGCGACTCCAATCGATCGGCTGGTGCAAGGATTGCACACCGCCCAATCGACCAGTACAGGTGCGCGCCCTGGAACGCCGTCCAAAGTGCAGCCCGGCCGTGCGCCGATGGATCGGCATCCACCCACTGCCGAACAGCATGAGGAAGGTCGCCGTCGGATCTGGGCATGCACAGAAGTCCCATGCTGGCCCCATCGTGTCCGATCGGTGCGGATTCCTCGATGGTCGCGTCGGAAGCGATCGCGCCTGCGAGTCCGCTTTGCTGTGCTGTCGTGTTGTCGGCCGTTGGGTGTGGTGTGGTTGCCATTGGATGGAGTGGCGGGTTACTGATCACATTTCTGCGCGACCTTGGCTGCGATCCATGCAGCGACGTACTCGGCAGAGTCGAGTGCACCGTTCACGGTCGAGTCGTAAAGGTAATCGCCGACCACGAACAGGTTGGGATGGTCGATGGGCTCTGGGCAGTGGCGACGGTCAATCGGCATGGGGTGGGTGCCGCCCGGCATGGCGCTGACGGCACCGACCCAGCGGTGAACGCGCGTTTCGATGGGGTTGCTGCGATCGTCCTTGAGTGCAGGCGGGAGCGACTCCAGAACTCGGCGGACGATCTCCGAATCGGAGGCAAGCGCCATCTCGCGCGCTGCATCGCCTGCGAGCAACCATCCCAGAATCCCGTGCGTGACTGTGGGATCGCGGAGTGCCTCGTCGTAGAGACAGCAACCGCCGAAACAGTCCAGCATCCAGAACGAGCCTTGAACGCGACTTCGCCAGAAGGGCCTCTCGTAAAGAAGCGTCACGCGCAGGTAGTGGGCCGGATGATTGTGGTGCGACTGATGACTCGCGATTGCAGTCGCAAGCCGCTGTCCTGCGAAATCAACCTGCGCCATGGCATCGTGCGGAAGTGCCGCAACGACCGCATCGAACTCCCTCTCCGTCGACACACCGCGTTCCTGAATCCGCACGCGAAGCCTGCCGTTTGAGGATCGTGCCACCTGCGTGGCGCGGCAGTGAAGCCGCACATCGGCGTCCAGTCGTGCAGCCAGCGAGGTCATCAGCCGCTCGTTCCCCCCATCGATGGCGTAAAGCTGCATGTACTTGGGGTCGTTCATCAGATAGTTCTGAAGCCCATACTCCACGTTGGTCTGCGCAGGTTCCGCCGCGAGATCGCTGTGGATGAGATGGTTGACATAGTGGCGTGCGTGTGGACTTGCAATGCTTGCAAGTGTCGTGTCGAAGCGCGCTGTTTCAGGGGCAACGGGCGGATCCGTATTGCCGGATGCGTAGAACTCGCGTGGGGTCATTCGATCTCGAGCCTGACGATCGAACGCAAGGAGCGCCTGGGCAGCCGCAGGACCAAGACGATCGCGGACATCATCCACATTGGCAATCGGATGACCGTCCACCACGACGACGGGACCGCTCAAAGGACGAATCGGTAGACCAAGTTCGAGGACCAGATCCTTGAGTGGGTCGCGCCCGAGTCGCTCGTAGTCGTACAACTCCGCAGCCCCCACCTCATAACGCACGTTGGTCGATGCGAACTGGCCCGTCTGCATTTTCCCGCCGAGCCGGCTCGATGCCTCAAAGATCGTCACCCGCAGTGGTCTGTCGACGATGCGCTGCAGTTCATAGGCTGTGAACAGACCTCCAGGACCGCCTCCGATGATGGCAACATCCGCCATGACGAGGAGGGTTGTCCGCCCAATCCAACGAGGGACAACACAATTCAACTTGGGAGGGTTGATAACGCCATGAAGTCATGGTGCTGCTGCCCTTGCAGAATTCGCCCGGATCTCCATGCGCCTTTACCCCAAGCCTATGGGCAAGCTCCCCACTTGCTGAGAAGGATCGTCCAGTCGCCCGAACCGACGACACCGTCCCCATTGAGATCGGCGTCTCCTCCGAGATGACCTCGGCGACGGATTTGATCTCGTGGAAATGCCCAGGTATGGAGAGCTTGTGATGAAGGCGATCCAAACACTCGGCAAGGAAGCCAGCGACGATCGCCTTGTGCGAGTTGCTCTCGCGTTTCTCCCAGTTCCATCCGTCCTGTTGGTTCGGTGGCGATTGCCCGCCTGAACATCCGAGGATCACTGGTCGGTCGGGCGCATGACTCGGAAGCCGATCATGCCGTGCGCGAACCCTGTTGGCGCCTCGCCGCGAGCAGAGATTCGGCATGAATCTGCGTCATAGCCGCAGCCACCTCCGCGGATCGGACGGTATCCACCCGTCGTTGGTCCCGTTGGGTCGAGCACGGGGCTGTAGGAGTAGTAGTCCGCCGCGTAACGGTCGCGCACCCACTCCCACACATTCCCCGTCATGTCATGCAGTCCGAAGCCGTTGGCAAGCTTCCCGCCACCGACCTGCGTCCCGTAGAACGGATCGCCAGGAACCGTGTTGTACCAAGCGATGCTCGGCAGAATCGATGGGTCGTCAGAGCCTGCGGGCTGCGCTGCACTTCCGTGGTAGGTCGTCGTGGTGCCCGCACGCGCCGCGTACTCCCACTGCGCTTCGGTGGGCAACTTCATTCCCGTGGCAGCGAGAAATCCTTGGATGTTCGTCCACGTCACCCAGTCAACGGGTCGGTCGATCGAACCCGGGAAACTCGGCGGCTGGAAGTAACTCGGGTTGTAGTTCATTTGCGCGACCCACTGCGCTTGAGTGACTTCGAAGCGCCCCATGTAGAAACTGCTGCTGAGCGTCACAGGATGGAGCGGGTACTCGTCGGCGTAGCAGCCGGTGGTCGTTGGACAGCCCATCATGAAGTCGCCGCCTGGGATCAGCAGCATTTCCATCTGCGTGAAACTGTCTCGAACTCGCCACGCGAAACCGGACTGCGCAATCGCCTGCCGGATCGCGGGGTCGTAGATGACGGCCGGATCTGGTGCTGCCTCGATGAGCGTTGCCCAATCGGGAACTGTGACGCAACTGCCCCAACTTCCAAGCAGAAGGGTGAGATCGCTCCCGTTGACGGTTCCATCGTTGTTGAGATCGGCGCTGTGCTGCCCCTGCCCATCGCTGCCCCACGCCGACAGCACCAGGCTGAGATCGGTGCCGCTGACGGCGTTGTCGCCGTCGACATCGCCTGGGCAATCCGCATGTGCCACCGTGCCAAGAAGCGTTGTTGCGCTCAGCGCAGCGAGAAAGCGATGCAGCGGCGGACGGATGCGGCAGTCCATGCGTAGAAACTAACGCGAAATCCGTGAAGTGCAAGGGCAACGGCTGCTGTTTCCACTCATTTCAAAGTCGAAACCCAGGGAGCACGAAGCCCCGCCGCGGTATCGTGCTGAAGCGTTCGTTCACCCACCCCCTCCAGCCTCCACCGAACAAGATGTCCCGGTTCTGCACGACTCCGCGAATACTGTGCGCCACGCTGCTCTTGGCTGCAGTCGGTGGCTGCTCCAACATCGAGAGAGCGGATCCGACCATCGCGCCGAAACGGGCTGAACGCCCGCCGATTCCACTGGATGTCGATCCGATCATGCGTGGAACCGTTGCGAGCGAAACGGTCGTGGTTGGCTATCAGCCAGTCATCGTGCGGGGGTACGGCTTTGTGGTCGGACTGAATGGAACGGGCAGTCGCACCGCCCCTGCCGAGGTGCGGCAGTACATCTTGCGCGAAATGCTGCGGTATGGCGTGGGCGATCAGAGCGAGGGGCTCGGGAACATGCAGCCGGAACAGTTGCTGAACTCCGAGGACACCGCGATCGTGATCGTCGAGGGAGTTGTTCCCGCCGGCGCACCAAAGGGTACGGCATTCGATGTGCGGGTGTACGCCTCGCCCGGCACGAGCACCACCAGTCTGGAGGGCGGGACGCTCTGGACAACCGGTCTGCGACCTGGCGTGCTGCTCGTCGGCAGCCGCGAGGTGCGCGCGGTTGCGGAGGCGAAGGGACCGATCATCGTCAATCCGTTTGCGGATGATTCCGACCGCGCGCAGTCGCTGGTCAACCAACTCAGCGGCAGAGTCCTCAACGGCGGCAAGACACTGAAGTCGCTGCCCGTGAAGTTGGTGATGGCCACTCCGAGCCATTCGCGTGCGCGGCTCATCGCGAGCGCCATCAATTCGAACTTCCCGCGTGAGCCGCGTCAGCGTGGCGATACTGCGCAAGGAAGAACGGGGGAACTGATCACGGTGGATGTTCCGCCATCGTGGCACTCGCGCAGCGAAGAGTTTGTCCAAATGCTTCGGCACACATCGATCAACGTTGGTCCGATCGATGCGACTGCTTCGGAGATTGCGCGGGCGGTCGTGAACAATCCTGGCGGCGCGCAGGCGGCAAGCATGCGGTGGCAGGCTCTTGGACCGAAGAGCCTCACCTCGATTCGTCCGCTGTATGACTATCCCGAAGAGCAGCCGCGCTTCGCCGCTTTGCAGGCGGGTGCGCGCTTGGATGATCCGCTTGTCGTGCCCCCACTGCTCGCCATGGCAAAGTCCGGAAGCGCCGAACTTCGTGTGCCAGCCATCCGACTGCTGGAGCGGATGAGCATCAATCCTGCCATCGACCTCGGGCTGCGCCCGCTCCTCGAGGACAGTGACATTGACATTCGACTGGCTGCGTATGAGGCCCTCCGAAAGCGCGGCGATCCGATCGTCTCGAGCAGCATGGTCGATGAGAAGTTCCGACTCGATGTGGTGCCGAGCCAGCATCCGATGGTGTATGTGTCCCAGTCAGGGAAGCCATCGATCGCCGTGTTTGGAAGCGACCAGATGCTGAAGGTTCCGATGAGCCTGCGGACATGGGATGGCAACTTGCTGATCAAGGTCGATCCGGGCGAGGACTTTGCCACGGTCTTCTTTCGCCCGACCTCTGGCGTGGACGCTCGGGTGGACAAGTCTTCGCTCAAACTGCACGAGTTGATCCGATTCCTTGGGCATACCAAGACGACCGACCGTCCTGCCCCAGGTGCTGGAATGACCTACAGCCAGACGATCGGTGCGATCTATGCCTTGTCCTCCGAAGGGGCGATTCCTGCGGCCTTCAAGGTGGAGCAGGACCGAATCATCGCTGCGATTGCGAAGGCCGGTCAAGAGGCGGAGCGGACCGATCGGCCCGAGTTCATCGAGGACGAAGAGGTCACCTCCGACCAGCCCGCGGCTGCGGCCGCGTTGGTGCCTGGGCTGACGCCGACCGAGGGCGTTCCCACAGGTGGCGGAAAGCCCGCGAAGAGTGATGCAAAATCGGGTACTGTGCCGAGGTGAGTAGTGCTGAAGCCCCATGTCGGGGCGGCTCTTCACGGACGATGAGCCACCAGCGTTGCGACAGGAGGTCGGAGTGAGACTATCCAAACTCGTTCTCGGCGGTTTCAAGAGCTTCGCGGATCACACCGAGTTTCGGTTCGATGAACCGATCATCGGGGTTGTTGGTCCCAACGGCTGCGGCAAGAGCAACGTTGTTGATGCCATCAAGTGGGTGCTCGGGGAACGGAGCGCGAAGAGTTTGCGTGGCGGTGCGATGATTGACGTGATCTTCGCCGGCAGCGCCGTGCGCAAGCCGATGGGGTCTGCGACCGTGTCGCTCGTGTTCGAGAATCCTGTTCTGGCAACGCCAGTGCAGCGGAGTGCTGGCGACGCAGAGGGAACGCTCGATGATGGGGAGTCGATCGCGTCTGAAGCTGGCGCATCACTGGTTCGACGGCATGAGATTTCGCACCGTGCGTTGCCAGTGGATGCGGACGAAGTGGAAGTGACGCGCCGCCTCTACAGCGATGGACGATCGGAGTACCTGATCAACGGTCGCAAGGTGCGGCTGCGCGACATCAAGGAACTCTTCATGGATACAGGCATCGGCACCGATGCGTACTCCATCATTGAGCAGGGCAAGGTTGCTGCACTGCTTGAAGCCAACCCCGCCGAGCGCCGTGCGATTCTCGAGGAGGCTGCCGGTGTGGCGAAGTTCCGCGTCCGAAAGGAGGAGGCGGCACGCAAGTTGGAAGCTGCCGAGCGCAACCTCGTGGTGATTCGCGAGCAGCTGGCTGGCGCAGAGCGGCGGCTTCGAATTGTGCGTGGACAAGCGGAGAAGGCGAAACGCTTTGTGGAACTGGATGCGCGGCGCAAGGCGCTCCGGTCTGCCGTCATTCTCGACCAGTATCACGAGCATCGCACGCGTCTCACGGAATGCGGTGCGGCGGTGGATGCTGCCGCGGCTGCGCGTGATGGGCTCACCGCTGCGATTGAGCAAGCGGAGCACGAGAAGCGTGAGCGTGAGACCGCGCGGGACGCTGTGATGCAGCAGCAGCAGCGACTCGAGCGCGATCGCCTTGAAGCGGCTGCTTCGGTCAAGCAGTTGCAGCAGCGGATCGAGTTCACGGAAGCAGCCATCCGCGACACGCGGGCATCGCTCCAGCAGGATGCGGCCGCCATGGGCGCACTCGATGCGCGAGTGGCGCAGCATGCGCTTGCGCTTGAGCAACTGAAGGAGGGCGTTGCGCGTGCGGGCGAACAGGTCCGTGTGTGCGAGGAGCGGATGGGTGCGCTCGAAGAGGCGCGTGCGACCTGCGCGGCGGATGCCGCTTCGGCTCGGAGTGCGGATCTCCATTGGCGTGAACAGCATCTCGCGCTGGAGCGGGAGAGTGCGCGCCTCGAGGCGCGGCGCCATGCTGGGCAAGAGCGTGTGCAGGGTGTGGCTGCGGAGACGCAGCGCTTGCAATCACGCGGCGGTGAACTTGAACGCGAGGCAGGAGTGCAGGTGCAGGCGCGCGATGCCGCCCGTGCGCGGCAGGCAGAGGCACAAGCTCGGGCTGATCAGCTGCAGGCGCAGGTCACGGCTGAGTTGCGTTCTGTCGAGAGTTATGGTGAGGAGGGGGTGGAGATTGCCGAACGCTTGACCGCCGTTCGCGAGGAACGGACTCGCATTGAGAGCCGCCGCGCTGTGCTCGAGGAAATGGAGGCGTCGCGCGAGGGGCTTGGTGGAGCTGCGCGCACCGTTCTTGCGGATTCGGACCGCTTTCCTGGTGTGCGGGGTGCCCTGGGCGATCTCCTGTCGACGGACCGCATTCACGCGGTGGCTGTCGAGGCGGTTCTTGGCGGATGGCTTGAGTGCCTTGTTGTGGATGCGGGCGCGTTGGCGTCCGTCGATGGCGTGGATGGCACCTCCCTTGCCGGCACTCCCCTGCTTGCCCATGCGCGTGAACTTGATGGACGCGTGACCTTTGCGCCCGCCCCGACTCACCCGCATCAGCCCGCGCCGACCGCGGTCCCTGGAGCGCCTTCTGGGGCACGTGCACTTTCGTCCGTCATTCGCGTCTCGGGCGGCGTTGGGGGACTTGTGGATTCCCTGCTGAGTGGCGTGTGGCTCGTGCAGGATGTGGTCGAGGCGCAGCGGGTGTGTGCGCTTGGTGGCACGGGGACGCGCTGCGTGACGGTTGCGGGCGATGTGGTGGACTGGCTCGGAGCGGTGACGGTCGGCAAGTTGCGCGGCGGCGGTGGCGGATCGGTCATTCGGCGTGCAGAGTTGAGCGAACTGTCCGAGTCCGAGCAGGCGCTCGCTGCTCGCATGGCGGAGGTTCAGGCGGAAGCGAACCGTGTTGCGGAACTGGGCAGCGCGGCGCAAGAGCGATCGGATGGACTCGACCGTGACCTGCAGATGGCGCGCCGTGCTGCCATTGAGGCGGAGTTCCAGGCCGACCGTGCGGAGCAGTTGATGACGCGCGTCGAACGCGAGCGTGCGGCGCAGCGGTTCAGCGAGTCCGATGCGGCACGGCGTCTTGCGGCGGCCCAAGAGGAACTGACGCAGATCACCGCGCGCATTGGGGCTGCGGCAGCGGAGCTTGCTGCGGCGGACGGCAACGCGTCAGAGGCGCGCGCGGAGGCATCGAACGCGCAGGCACGTCTGGACGCCGCACAGGAAGCGCTCGGGGCGGCAAAACTTGAACTCGGTTCGGCCACGAGTGGACTTCACGTGGCACGCAGCGAGTGGTCTCTCACCGAGACGGCGCTCACCGAGACGCAGCGGCAGCGCGTCACCGCGGAAGATCAGTTGCGTCGCCGCGAGGCGCACATCGAGACGCTCGAAGAGTCGATCACCGAGACCCGAGCTCAAGTCACCGCGTCGCAGCAGAGGCATGATGCGGTCGCGGTGCAACTGGCGGACCTCGCGCAGACGCTGGCGCAGGCGGTCATGGCGAACGACCAGGCGGGCGAGTCGCTGCGGGAGATCCGTGAACAGGCGGCGGACCGCGAGCGCGCGTGGAGTGAGGCGGAACTTGCGCGCCGAGAATGTGCCATGCGTCTGGACACGCTGCTCGGTCAGGCTCGAGACGAACTGGGCGTTGAACTTGAGACGCTGTGGGACGCGCATGTTGCCGAGCGCGAATCGGGCGCCTTTGTGCTGACGGATCGTTCCATCGCCGTGCAGGAAGCAGAGCAGCTGCGTGAGGAGATCCGATCGCTCGGGAATGTGAACTTGGATGCGATGGCGGAACTCAACGACTTGGAGACTCGCACGGCAGATATGGCGAATCAGCTGGTCGACATTGATGCGGCAAAGGGGCATCTGGAGCGCCTCGTCACCGAACTGGATGCGACGAGCCGTGTGCGTTTCGAGGAGACGTTCAACACGGTGCGCGAAAACTTCGGTGGAACCAACGGCATGTTCCGCAGGCTCTTTGGAGGCGGCAGCGCAGACATGTATCTCCTGCCTGACGAAGATGGCCAGGTCGACTGGCTGCAGTCCGGCATTGAGATCCGCGCCAAGCCACCCGGCAAGGAGCCTCGTGTCATCACGCAACTCTCTGGCGGCGAGAAGGCGATGACGACGGTTGCGTTGCTCCTGGCGATCTTCAAGAGCAAGCCGGCACCCTTCTGCATCTTGGACGAAGTGGACGCGGCGCTCGATGAGGCGAACGTGGAACGCTTCTGTCACGCCCTCAACGGCTTCCTCGATCAGAGCCACTTCATCGTCATCACGCATCACAAGCGCACGATGCAGGCCTGCCATCGGTTGCACGGCGTCACGATGCCGCAGCGTGGCGTCTCGAAGCGGGTCACGGTCCGGTTCGAGCAGGTCGGCGTGGGTGGACGCATCGCGGATTCCGCCTTGGCAGCGGAACCCGATCCGGTTGAACTTCCAGATGCGGTGGCTGAGCGCCTCTCGCGCACTGCGGCGCAGAACTAGGTCGAGCACTCGCTCGAGTTCACCGATGCCACGAAGGTTCCACGGTCGGCGTCCTTGCTGACCCCTGGGAACCGAAGTGCCTGCCCGTGCAGCACGGCGTACACACCCGAGGGAAGAAGCTGCGTTGCCATGATGGCCTCGGTGAGGTTCTGAAGGGCATCCGTCGTGCGGAGTTCATAGGGGCGCATCGCGCCAGTCAGTACGACGGGAATCTGCGGCGCCGATGGCTCTGCCCATCGCTTGTGGAGCGCTTCGCCAGTGACCGCAAGTCGGTCCGTGCCATGCACGATCACGATGCCGTCATGATCCGATGCGCCTGCCACTGCAGCAGCCACGATCCGCTCATGATCCACCGCCGTCATCGCAAGGCTGTCCTTGTTCATCAGGGCAAGTCGGCTGACATGAACGCCTGGCAGTTGAAGTGACGCGAGCATGACATCCAGCACGCTGACGTGGTTCGCCATCGTCCCTGCAAGTTCGCAGTATGTCTTTTCGATCGTGCCGCCCGTCGAGATGATGAGGAGTTGGAACATGGGTGATGGTCTCGTGCGAAATGAAGACAGGAGTGGTGTGGATCAGGGGTCGGTTGTGAAGGCGATGTCCAAGGTTTCTTCGGGATGGCAGACCCCCCCGCCGCACGCGCTCACACGGAGAGAAACATGCGCATGTTTCTGGAGATCCGCGCCGGACAGTCCGACGGTCGACTGCAGCCATCCACCATCCTGATCGCTGCGGGCAACAACCGTTGGCTGCACATTCAGTGGCGTGCCATCAGAGCCAAAGAGGCGCAGCGCGCCGACCCTCTGATCCGTGGATCGAACCTCCAGACCTGCGGGGATCATGAGCCAGAGGCAATCAGCGGTTCGCCATGCTTCGATGCCAAGGCGTGATCGCGCGCGAGCCTTTGCCCGTCGATTTGCACTGTTGGTGTCGGTGAACGCCTCTGGGATCAGCACGCTCCACTGTTCCAACAGTGGCAGTGCAAATGCCATCGCCAGTGGTGTGCGGTTCATGGTGGCTGCGACCGTGCGTGCACTGCGCAGCAGGTCGCGCTTCAACTCAGCGTTGCCGCTGCGACCAAGAAGCGTGGTCATCGCATGCAGCATGATGCTTGTGCCGGAAGGCACCGCGCCATCATGACGTGATGACGGTCGGATGTAGAGGAGGGCGTCGCCCTCCTGCGCATCGCTCCATCGTGCCGAGTCTTCCGCGAAGAACAGGCGACGCGCGTCGGCGTACACCTCCTCTGCGCGCTGGCGCCACGCCGCGTCGCCCGTCGCATCGCTTGTGTGGATGCATGCGCACATCAACGCGGCAAGATCCTCCAGCGCGACCTCGGTGGATGCGCGCCCTTGACGCCAACAGCGAACCCAGCCCCCACTCGGACGCATGTGATCGAATGTCCAGCGCAAGGCGGACACGGCGCGTGCCGTGGAGGCAGCGCTGGGAAGCGCCACACCGCACTCCGCAAAGGCGCTGATCATGAGAGCGTTCCAGCACAGGATCACTTTGTCGTCGCGGATCGGTTGTGCCCAACTCTGGCGAGTGTCGTGGAGCGCCGCCAAGCCGCGGCGCACGCGCGGGTCTGCGGCCGCCGAAACGTCGGCGCAGCGAATCACCCACGCGGGCGAATCTTCGGGGTGGTGCGGATCGCGAAAGTTCGCTGGGTCGTTCAACCCAAGCGCACCGAGCACGAACGCAGAGTCCGTCTCGCTGAACCCGGCAGCTCGGAGCGCGTCGCGAGCTGCCGAGGGACGCCACACATGGCCCGCGCCCTCTCGGTGATCGACATCCGCATCGAGCGCACAGAGGAAACCTCCGCCGGGCAGCGAGAGTTCGCGGTCGACGAACGCAAGGAGGCGTTCGCAGACATGCCCGAGCCACGCATCGCCCCCCTGCCCACCGTACTTCGCATACAGAGGCGCGAGCAGTGCCTGGTCATACAGCATCTTCTCGAAGTGTGGCACTGTCCATGTGCCATCCACGGCATAGCGGTGAAAGCCCCCCGCCACATGATCGTGAATGCCGCCGAGCGCCATGCGCGTCAGTGTGTGTCGGACGGCGTTCTGCGCGGATGGACTGGGATCACCCGTGAGCAGCCGAATCAGACAGGGCTGCGGAAACTTTGGCGCACCACCGAAGCCACCCTCCTCCGCATCGAATGACTGCAGGAGTGCGTGTCGTGCATGCGCGAGAGCGGTGACGGACACCGCTGCTTCGGGATCGTGAGGCGCGAGCGCGTCAGCGACCGCGTCCGAGAGTCGGTGCGCCTGTTCGAGCAGGGCGGCGCGGCGCGTTCCCCACGCGTTCGTGATCGCAGTGAGTACCTGAACGAAACTGGCGCGGCCATACGCGGACTGCGGCGGAAAGTATGTGCCGATGAAGAATGGGCGTCCTTCCCGCGGCTCCAAAAACGCAGTGAGCGGCCAACCGCCGCTTGCGCGACCCTCCGTCGCTTCCGTGAACACCTGGCACGCCTGCATCGTCAGATCATCGATCGCTGGGTGCTGCTCGCGGTCCACTTTGATGCACACAAAGTGCGCGTTCATCTGCTGCGCCGTTTCGTCGGACTCGAAACTTTCTCGCGCCATGACATGGCACCAGTGGCAGGTGGCGTAGCCGATCGACAGCAGGATGGGAACGTCGCGCCGCCGCGCTTCTTGGAACGCAGCATCGCCCCACACCCACCAGTCCACCGGATTTGCCGCATGCTGCAGCAGGTAGGGGCTATCGCTCGATGCCAGACGCGATGGACTTCGATGTGCGGACGCTGTCACGGCTTCGGGAGCGGGGTTGGAGGAACAATGGCAAAGTGCAGCACCACGGCGGACCGATACTGTAGTCGTGGCATCGCTCGTTCTCTTGGCTCTGGCCATCATCGGCTTCGTGCTGATCCTCTGCGGAGGCAGACTGCTCCCGCTTGTCGCAGCGCTGACGGGTGCACTGCTTGGCTGGATGCTGGGTGGCATGGTGCAGGCTGCTGTGCTGCCAGATTGGCCTCCGCTTGTGGGCGCTGGATTGAGTGCGCTCGCTGGTGCTGCGCTGGGCGCGCTCTTTGTGCGAATGGCGGTTGCCCTCGGATTCGCCGCTTCGGGTGCGGTGCTCTTCACACTGCTGGCAGGTCTTCTCGTGGAGCGTGGCGTCGCGCCAACCCAGTTGCCGATGCAGGCGGATTCCGTGGAGGCGGTCGGAACGCAGGCTGACGCGAAGCAGTCGATTCGCGCCGCACGCCACGGTCTGAGCGGCGCGGTCTGGGAAATCGTGGGCGATGCGCGCGGGCAGTCTCGTGCCGAGGGAACGATTCCCGCCCTCGCTGGCGCAGGAAGCCGGTTGAGCGTGCTTGTGCGCGAGCGGCTCGCGGCTGTCCCTGGACCGACACGCACATTCTTGATCGCAGCGACGGCCGCAGGGGCCGCGATCGGTCTTGGCATCGGTCTGCTGTTCGCCCGGGCAGCCAATGCGGCGGCAGCAGCCGTGGTTGGTGCCATGCTGTTGCTCGGATGCGGTTTGCCGCTGCTGGAGGGTTGGTTCCCTGCGTTGCGCGCCCCGTCACATCCCCTTGGATGGGTCTTCCTTGGCGCCGCGCTCGCGGTCGGTGGATGGGCGTTTCAGATGCGCGCTGGCACTTCAGCGAAGGTGTCGTCGGGTGAGCCGCCGTCCCCGACCTGATGACGCTCGCTGCGTGCCGCTGCGCCCCTATGCTTGTCGCGCTTTCGACGCCGCATGGACCATTTCCGCTACAAGGACCATTCGCTGTACTGTGAGGGTGTCGCCGTGCACACGATCGCCGAAGCAGTCGGCACGCCGTGCTACATCTATTCAACGAACACACTGCGGGAGCACTACACGCGATTGCAGGACGCTTTCCGCGAACTGGATCCGCTGATCTGCTATTCGGTGAAGTGCTGTTCGAATGTTGCAGTGCTTTCGCTGCTCGCATCGCTCGGCGCTGGGATGGACGTGGTCTCCGGCGGCGAACTGTTCCGCGCCACCAAGGCTGGCGTTCCGCCCGAGCGGATTGTCTATGCGGGTGTCGGCAAGAGCGACCGCGAGATCGAGGGTGCCCTTCGCGCGAAGATCGGACTGTTCAACGTGGAGAGCGAGATGGAGTTCGAGAATCTCGCGCGGATTGCGCGCACACTTGGCGTGCGGACGCGCGCCGCACTCCGTGTGAATCCCGACGTTGATCCGAAGACGCACCGCTACACGACCACGGGAAAGCGCGAGAGCAAGTTCGGCGTCGACCTCGAGCGTGCCGTTGCGTTCTTCAGCACATACGGCGCGGATCCCCACATCGCGCTCACGGGCATCCATCTGCACATCGGCTCGCCGGTGTACACCACGGACCCGTACCTCGAGAGCGTGCGCAAGGCGCTGGCGTTGATCGACGACCTTGCGCGGCGCGGCTTCCCGATTGACACGCTCGATCTCGGCGGCGGATTCGGCGCGGACTACGAGAGCGACCAGTCACCGCTCGCCGCGGACTATGCATCGGCGATTGTGCCTCTGCTGCGCGACCGTGTTCGATCTGGACTGCGCATCGTTCTTGAGCCGGGGCGCACGATCGCCGCGAACGCGGGCATTCTGCTGACGCGGGTGGAGTACGTGAAGCAGTCGGGCGATCGCCGCTTTGCCATTTGCGACGCGGGCATGAACGCGCTGCTCCGTCCCTCCCACTACGGTGCGTTCCACTTTGTCTGGCCCACCGAACCTGCGGCGGGGATGGCCCCACAGCGTCGTTCTCGAGAACTCATCCTGCCCGGACTTGTCCGCACGGAAGTGGTCGGTCCCCTCTGTGAAACGGGCGATTTCATCGCCGAGGACCGCCTGTTGCCGCCTGTTCAGCGCGGTGACCTGCTGGCCGTGTTTACGGCAGGTGCGTACGGCATGGCGATGGCGAGCCGCTACAACAGCCATCCGCTGCCGGCGGAGGTGCTGGTGAACGGAGAAACGCACCGAACGATTCGGTCTCGTGAGTCGTATGAAGATTTGGTGCGGCATGAGACGGCGTGACGGAACGTGACTACGGAGGATCCGAATTGGTCGTACAAGACGAACATGGCGTTTGGACAGTGCTGCGCGAGACCATTGCCGCGCATCCGGAGGAAGTGTTCTCTGCACTGACCACGGAAGCGGGATTGACTCGTTGGTTCCCCGTTGCCGCACGCATTGATCTGCGCGAAGGCGGCTCCATCGTTCTTGGCTGGGATCGAAAGTTCCGCCGCACACTCACGATCGGAATCACCGCGTTCGATCCGGGTGGCACCGTTGCCTGGGCGTGGCCTGCGCGAAGCGGCGACTGCACGATCCCGATCGAGTGGACCGTGAAGCCATCTGTGGAAGAAGGTGCGGAAGTGATCCTGCGCATGGGACCCATCGCTCCCGAGCCGGAGTCGCTGATCGCCATGGCGGAGGACGGCGAGAGTTGGCGCTGGTATCTGTGCAATCTCCGCACCGTGCTGGAGTCGCGAAACGACATGCGGACCGTTCGGCCGCTTTAGACGGCAACCGGGAAGAGGCGCAGCGCAATGGCGCACGAGAGGATCGTGGGCGGCCACGCCCACGCACCCGCCGCGAGATCGTCCAGCACGATTCCCCATCCTGCTCGCTGATTCTGCAAGTCGCGCACAATGCCAGGCTTCCAGACATCAAAGAGACGGAAGAAGAAGAACCCAACCGCAGCAATCAGCGCGGCGCGTGATAGTGCTCCGCTGTCGGTGGTCAGCACCATCCACCAAGGCACTGCGAGCAGCGTGACGGCGCAGCCAGCGGTCTCATCGAGCACCACCGAGGATGGATCCTTTTCGCCGAAGGACCTTTCTGCGGCGTCGCCATACACAATGCAGCCAATCGTCGACAGAGCCGCGAGCACAGCGAGCATGACGGACACGCTCCACCACGGGAACCCCATCCACACGAATGCCAAGACCAGCGCCGGGGGCGGCAGCGATCCCCACGAACCAGACGCGGGGCGCAGAAGACCAAGTCCGCATGATGTGAGCACGAGTGCGCGCCACAGGCCGAGCTCGGGCGATGGCATCCGATGCCCACTTGTCATGCCGAGTGCCTCGCACCGTGCTGCCGAAGCGCCGCCGTTGCACGCGACAGACAGGGAAGCGCACTGGCAGCGGTCACCACGACCATCAACCAGACAAGGGCATCGGTCCACTGCACGAAGCTGATGCTCTGACGAAGATTTGGAATCGCGGCTGCCCCGAGGCAGAACGGCACCGTGACACACTGCACAAACATCTTGAATTTGCCGAAGCGGTCTGCGGGGAATGGAATCCCCTGCCCTTCCAGGACTGCCCGCACAGTTGTGACGAGCAGTTCGCGCGTGACGACAAGGATCACAACCCACGGCACGATACGGCTCGCTGGGGCGAGCGGCGCCGCACTGAGCAGCACAAGCGCGCCGATGACGAGCACCTTGTCGACGACGGGGTCGAGGATTCGCCCAAAGGACGTGACCACCTGCCAGCGCCGCGCGAGATACCCATCGAGAATGTCGGTGACTGCGGCGACGACAAAGATCCAAACCGCGGTCCACGCGCGGGATGGATCAGCGCCATCCGTCGTGTCGAGGTTTCCCGCAACCACGAAGAACGCCAGGGCCAGTCCAAGCCGCGCCACGGTGATGGCGTTCGGCAGAGTTCGGCGCATGTGGGACATGCCGCGGCGTATGGTAGCCCTCGGCTTCGTTGCAGGTTCCGTGGATCGCCTCTATCTTTCCACCCCGCGCACACGGATGTGCGTTACCGCACCTCAGTCATTCGAGCGAGCAGTCTCCACCTCATGGTTCCGACGATCTTCTATGCCGCATGTGCTGCTGCAGCGGTGGCGCTTCTCATGCTGCTGCTGCCCGCTGCGAAGAAGGTGCGCATGGCTGGAACGGTGCTCGGGCTCGCATCGATCGCCTGGATTCTCGTGACCATCGTCCGCGCCATCCCCGTGCCCGACAGTGCGCTCGGCAATGTGGGCATGACCGCACTGTGTGCGTTCATCTCGGTGGCTGCGGCCGTGCGCGTCATCACGCATCACCGCCCCGTGTACAGCGCGCTCTACTTCGTGCTTGTGGTGATCAGCGGCGCCGCGCTCTCTGTGCTGTTGAGCGCCGAGTTCGTGGCCTTCTCGCTCGTGATTGTTTACGCGGGCGCGATCCTGATCACCTACCTCTTTGTGCTCATGCTTGCCCAGCAATCGCCCGGGGACACGGGCGGCGCCGACGCTGTGGAATACGACCGCGTTGCGCGAGAGCCCGCCGCCGCGGTGACATGCGGGTTCGTGCTGCTCGCGGTGCTCGGATCCGTGATCTTCGCACCACCTCGAAGCACGGCGGATGCTGCGGCGGATCAGATTGCCGCCGTCGACCGCGCCTGGAGTGACCTCGGTCGGATGCCAGACGCACTGCTTGAGCGCGCACGCCGCGCGGATCCGCAGGTGCGGGTGGTCGTCCCGCGATCGAACGGAAAGTGGATCGAGACGCAGCGCGATTTGACTGCTGTGGTGTCCGTGCAGCGCGGTGATTCGGACACTGCCAGCGATCTCGTGCTCCCACCGAGTTTGCTTCTGGACAACACATCTCGCGTTGGCATGTCGCTTGTGACCCGCTTTCCCGTCAGCCTCGAACTGGCCGGTGTGATCCTGCTCATGGCGATGCTCGGTGCCGTTGTGCTTGCGCGGCGGCAGTCGGAGTTGGCGGACGATGAGCGTCGTGCACTCGCTGGCCTTGATCGACTCGCGGGCAGCGAAGCATCGCCTGCAAGGAGCCGCGGATGATCGCCCTTCCCGCAACGGCGTTGGCATCGACAGCCCTGGAGGGCATCGGGCAGGCGTTCGCGGCGGCTTCGGGTGCGCAGATTTCGCTCTCACTGGCAATCAGCGCACTCCTGTTTGTCATCGGGCTCGTGGGCTTCATGGTGCGCCGAAACATGATCATCATGTTTCTCTGCACGGAATTGATGTTTCAGGGGGCCGCGCTTGCCATGGTCACCTTCGCCCGAATGCACATGGATGTCTCGGGGCAGGTCTTTGTGATCTTCATCCTGACGGTTGCCGCAGCCGAGGCGGCACTGGCGCTTGGACTGGTCGTCCTGCTGCATAGGCGCCGCGAAACGCTGAGCGCCGAGGTGTGGTCGGACTTGGGAGAAGCATGAGCGCGGACTTCCCCATTCCTCAGGCAGTCGTTGCACCCGAACTCGCGTGGGTCGGCTTGGCGCTGCTCTTGCCGCTCGTCTCCGCGGTGCTGTGTACGGTGTGCGCGATCGCGCGTCTGCCGGGAAAACTGCCCGCTGTCTTCACCGTGCTCGCGCTCGCCGCATCGTTCGTGGTCGTGCTGCGCGCCTACAACGCGTACAGCGGTCCCGTACAGGTGCCGATCTTCGAGTGGATGTCCTTCGCCTGGGGTGATGGGCGTTTCCAGCAGTTCACGGCGCCCTGCGCGCTGTACATCGACTCGCTCACGCTCTTCTGGATGCTGTTCGTCACAGGGCTTGGAACGCTGATCGCGCTCTACGCCAGCGAGTACATGGAGACGGAGAAGGGCGCGGGCTACGCGCGCTTCTTCTTTGGGATCAGCATCTTTCTCTTCGCGATGAGTTCGCTCGTGATGGGCGACAACCTCGTGATGCTGTACCTCGGATGGGAGGGCGTCGGACTCGCGAGCTACCTGCTGATCGGCTTCGATTACCAGCGCCCGTCAGCCGTTGCGGCAGCCAAGAAGGCGTTCATCATGAACCGCATCGGCGATCTCGGGCTTGCGCTTGGGATCTTCATGCTCTGGGCGAACTATGGCACGCTCCAGTATTCACAGCTCTTTCAGGCGATGAACAGCGGCGGGCAGACGGTCGTGGACTGGGATGTCTCGCTGATTCCATTCCTCCTGATGCTCGGTGCGTTTGGCAAGAGCGCGCAGTTCCCGCTCTTCACCTGGCTGCCCGACGCCATGGAGGGGCCGACCCCCGTCTCGGCGCTCATCCATGCTGCCACGATGGTGACCGCCGGCGTGTTCCTGATTGCGCGCATGTATCCCTTCTTCGCGCTCCACCCCGAAGCGCTCGCGACGGTCGCGTGGATCGGCGGTGGAACGGCGCTGCTCGCTGCAACGATCGGCATGGCGCAGTACGACATCAAGCGCGTCTTCGCCTACTCGACCATCTCCCAGCTTGGCTACATGTTCCTCGGGCTTGGGGTGGGCACCACCTATGGTGCGTGCTATCACACATTCACGCACGCCTTCTTCAAGGCGCTGCTCTTTCTGACGGCGGGCGCCATCATGCACGGCTTCGCCGGGCAGCTCGACCTTCGCAAACTCAGCGGAGTGCGCCACATTCCTGGTTGGCGGTTGGTCTCTTGGACGATGTTCATCGGCTGCCTGTGGCTTGCCGCGTTCCCCTACACGGCGGCGTTCTTCTCGAAGGACGCGATCCTGCTCAAGGCGCTGACAAGCACTCGCTGGGATTTCGTGTTCCTCGGGTGGCTTGGGTTGTTCACCGCGGCGCTGACCGCGTACTACACCTTCCGCGTGTGGTTCCGCGTGTGCTGCGGTCCCGTGCATTTCGAGCCGGCGGCGGATGGGCATCACGCCGATGCATCTCCGGATGCGCACGGTCATGGGAACGCCCACGCCGCGAAGGCAGGGCACGCGGCGGACCATGGGTTCCACCCGCATGCGCCGAAGTGGGCGATCTCGACCGTGCTCGCGCTGCTTGCCATCGGCACCGTGGCAGCGGGATTCCCCGCGTACAACGAAGCCTTCGCGCACGGCACAAACTGGGCGCAGAAGATGATCGCTGGCTCGAGTGCTGCGGCGGGCGCGCAGGCTGTCGAGCATGCGGCTGCGCCTGGCGCTGGCGCGAACGCCGACCACGCCGCGCTGGGCACCGTGTTGGGTATGGACGCGCATACTGGATTGCTTGTGGTGGGCGCCACCGCTTCCATCGGCGGCATTCTGATCGCCGCCTATCTGCATCTCCTCTCCCGCGCATCCGCTGACGCACTGCGCCGTGCGCTGCTGGCCAACTGGTTCATCCGTTGGCTGCCCATCTGCATGGAACGCAAGTGGTTCGTGGACGAGATCTACCACGGTCTCTTCCGCTTGCCGCTGTGGCTCGGGTCGCAAGTCCTGCACTTCGGCGACAAGCATTTCCTCGATGGCGTACTTGTCGACGGCATTGCGCGCATTCCGATCGCCGCCGGCAAACTCTTCCGTCCGCTCTACGGTGGAGCGTTGCAGGGCTACGCGGTTTCGATGGTGGCTGGCGTCGCTTTGGTGCTCGCGTGGATGACATGGGTCTGGCTGCGAGGGTTCGAGTGACATGTCGTTGATCTGGACAAGCATCCTCATGCCAGTGATCGGCGCAGCCCTGGTGGCGGTCGCGTCGGTCCGACTTTCCAAGTGGATTTCGCTGCTCGCCACGCTCGGTTCGCTCGCGGCACTCACGCTGTTTGCCTTCGAGTTCCCCGCCTGGAACAACGGTCAGTACCACCCCGTGGAAGCGGGACCCGCGTGGCTTGATGCCGCAGGCATCCGCTTCTCGGTCGGCTTCGACACCGTTTCGCTGCTGCTCGCACTCCTCACGGCGTTCCTGATGCCGCTGTGCATCATCGGCTCGTACACCGCCGTCACCGAGCGCGTGAAGGAGTACTACGGATGGTTCCTTCTGCTTGGTGCATCCATCATTCTTGCCTTCGCCGCGCGTGACGCGATTCTCTTCTATGTGGGATACGAGTTCACGCTCGTTCCGATGACCATCTTGATTGCGGTGTACGGCGGCACGGAGCGGCGCGTCGCCGCCATCAAGATGTTCCTCTACACATTCCTCGGTTCGATGTTCATGCTCGCGGCGATCATCTATGTCGCGTGGGAGCACCGCGTGTCGAGCGGAGCATGGACGTTTGACATCGATGCCTTGACGGCAACCGCCGTGCGCCTGCCGGCAAGCGCCCAGTATTGGCTCTTCGCGTCGCTGATGATCGGCTTCGCGGTGAAGGTGCCGCTGTTCCCACTGCATACGTGGCTGCCGCTTGCGCACGATCAGGCGCCCACCGCTGGCTCGGTCATTCTCGCGTCGGCGATGCTGAAGCTCGGCACCTACGGCAACTACCGCTTCGCGCTGCCCATGGCTCCCGCAGGCGGCGCAGAACTGATGGTCGTTGTGGCAGTGCTCTCGATCGTTGCGATCATCTATGCGTCGCTCATCTGCTGGGTCCAGACGGACGCCAAGAAACTCATCGCGTATTCATCCGTCGCACATCTGGGTCTGTGCATGCTCGGGCTGTTCGCTCTGAATCCAGTCGGCGCGGAGGGCGCCGTCTTCTACATGGTGAACCACGGGCTTTCGACGGGCGCGCTCTTCCTCTGCATCGGCATGTTCTACGAGCGCTACCACACGAAGGACACGGATGTTCTTGGAGGTCTCGCCAAGAAGATGCCTGTCTGGGCGACCTTCATGGTGCTCTTCACCTTGGCGAGCATCGGTCTGCCAGGGCTCAACGGATTCATCGGGGAATTCCTCTGCCTCGGCGGCACATTCATCGCTGAACACGATGGGCAGAGCGGATACCCGGGCGTGCTCGGACCGCGCTTTGCCGTCATTGCCGGGCTCGGTCTGATCTTGGCTGCGATGTATCTGCTGATCCTCCTTGGCAAGATCGTCTGGGGACCGCTGCGTGAGCCCCACCACGATGCAGCGCATGACCACGCTGCAGCGCAGGGAACATTGCCGAGCGACTTGAGCGCGCGTGAGATCCTGGTGCTCACGCCGCTCGCCGTGGCGTGCATCTGGCTTGGCGTGCAGCCGCAGCCGATGCTGAAGGCGATCGAGCCTTGCGCGACTCGAATGCTCGCGAAGTACCCGGACGAGGTTCGACAGCTGAAGGAACGCGAGGCACAGATGGCGGCGGACGCTGCGGATGCCTCCAACTTGGCGCAGCTCCCGCAGCATGGAGGGGTGCGCTGATGGACGCCATCGGACCGCGGCTGATGCTGCTCGCTCCGGAGATTCTCCTGTTCGGCGCTGCCGTTGTTGCTGCGGTGCTCGGGCTCTCGCGGCGACACTCCGTGCGGGCGTTCCTGCCCATCTTGACCTGCCTTGCGCTGATCGCATCGCTTGCAGTGATGCCGATCACGTGGACCGAAACGCGCGCACAGGAAGCGCAACTGGTCTTGCCGATGTTCGGTGCGTTCATCAAGCCGCTCCTTGCGGCGGTGGGCATCCTGCTCGTCCTCGTGTCCGCAGGGTCGGTGGACCGCAGCTTTGAGGCCGCGGTGGCGCGCGGCCGAACGACCTTCGATCCGCAGCGCGTGGTCGCGGGCGAGTTTCATGCGTTCGTCCTGTTCAGTCTGATCGGTGCGATGCTGCTGTGCAGCGCAACGGATCTCATCTGGATCTTCTTGGCGGTTGAACTTGTCTCGCTGCCGACCTACGTCATGGTCGCTGTCGGCGGTTCATCGCGTCGCAGCGGCGAGGCCGCCATCAAGTACTTCTTTCTCGGGGCGCTCAGCACTGCAGTGTTCCTCTATGGCTTCGCACTGATCTATGGTTCGACGGGGTCACTGGAACTGCAGGGCATCCGAACAGCCCTCGCCGCACAGGCGGCAGGCAGCGGCATCGATGCGATGGCACTCGCAGGGCTGATCCTTGCCGTGTTGGGCTTCTGCTTCAAGATCACCGCTGTGCCGATGCACTTCTATGCACCCGATGTGTATGAGGGAGCGCCGACGCACGTCACGGCATTCCTTGCGTTCGTGCCGAAGGTCGCGGGCTTTGTGGTGCTCATCGTGCTGCTCGCATGCGTGGGATGGACGGGGCATTCCCTTGTGGACGGCGATGGCGTTCGAGTGCCCTACGCAGGCTTGCCCACACCGCTGACGGCGGTGCTGTGGATGGTCGCCGTGCTGACCATGACCCTCGGCAATGTCGGTGCGCTGCTGCAGAATTCGGTGAAGCGGATGCTGGCGTACAGCTCGATTGCGCACTCCGGGTATCTGGTGATCGGTCTCCTCTCGGGCGGTGCCGCCGGCATCGAGGCGATCAGCTTTTATCTGCTTGCCTACGGCGTGATGACCACGGCATCCTTCGCCGCAATCGCTGCTCTCGAGCGCCGCGGCGAGGAAATCAACGAGATCAACGATCTGGCAGGTCTTCGGCAGAAGCAGCCTGTGATGGCCTGGATGCTTGCGATTTCTGGAGCATCGCTCGTCGGGTTGCCCCCCTTCCTCGGCTTCTTTGGCAAGGTGTACCTCTTTGTTGCCGCCTTTGAAGCCGATCAGTTCGCGCTCGTGGTGATCGCCGTGCTCAACAGTGCGGTCAGCGCGCTCTACTACCTGCGGCTTGCGACGGTTCCACTTGTTGCACCACCATCCGCGAGGTCGGAAGAAGTCGAACGCGTGCCGAGCCGCTGGCCGTGGATTGCTGCCGTGGTCTGTGGGATCGGCACGGTGATCCTGCCTGGATTCCTCAACGTGCTTGTGCGTTCGGCGGAAGTCACAACTGCCCCCAGTGCTGCAGTCACTCTTGGGTCGCCTGCCGCCGACACAGCGTCCGCTTCGCTATCATCAAGCGCTTCGGAGCGACCATAGCTCAATTGGATAGAGCACGAGCCTACGAAGCTCGGGGTTGCAGGTTCGAGTCCTGCTGGTCGCGTTTTCCCCCCCGCCCTTCGGAGGTGGCTCTGTGCCGACAAATGCCGAGATCGCAGCCACGCTGACGGCGATTGCCGATCTTCTGGACATCACGGGTGCCAACTCCTTCAAGGTGAACGCCTATCGCAAGGCCGCGCGCGCCGCCGAGTCCGAGGCGCAGGATCTCGGTGCCCTTGCGGTTGCCGATCCACCTGCGCTGCGAAAGATGGAGGGCATCGGGGAGAGCATCGCGGCAAAGATCGTTGAGTTGACCACGACTCAACGGATCGCCGAACTCGAACGTCTCCGAAGCGAAGTGCCCGCAGGTTTGCTTGAACTGCTCACACTGCAGGGGGTCGGTCCAAAGACAGTCCATCTGCTCTGGAACAAGGCGGGTGTGACCGATTTGCAGTCGCTCAAGCACGCCATCGACTCTGGAGCACTCACGAATGTCGATCGCATGGGTGCCAAGACCATCGAGAATCTCCGCACAGCGGTTGCGGCGCGTGAAGCCGCCAGAGCGCAACCCACTCGATTCCGTCTTGGGCAGGCGGTGCCGATCGCAGAGGCGATGCTCTTGGCGCTTCGAACCACCGTCGGTGTCCGACAGGCTGCGTTTGCCGGCAGTGCTCGCCGGGGGCGCGAAACGGTCGGTGACCTCGATCTCCTCGTCAGTTGCGATGACCACGATTCGGTCCGACAGGCGTTCCTGTCGCTGCCCTTCATCGATCGCGTCCTTGCCAATGGCGAGACGCGCTGCGCCGCGCTGTTGACCGGTGGCATGCAGGTGGACTTGCGGATCGTCGATGATGCGGTGTTTGGTGCCGCCCTGCTCTACTTCACCGGCAGCAAGGATCACAATGTGTTCCTGCGTGAGCGCGCCATCGCTGCAAAGATGCGCTTGAACGAGTACGGGCTGCATCAGGCGCCAAGCGGGGCGGACGGACCGCTCGGTGCGCTTGTCGCCGCACACACGGAGGAGTCGATCTATGCCGCGCTCGGGCTTCACTGCTTGCCGCCCGAACTGCGTGAACTCCACGGCGGCGACTTTGCACGGGCAGCTCCGGATCTCGTGGAAACATCTCACGTGCGCGCCGAGCTGCATGCGCACACGACTGCAAGCGATGGATCGCTCAGCATTCATGAACTCGCATCACTCGCTGTCTCGCGCGGTTTTCATACGCTCGCGATCACCGATCACAGCAAGGCAAGTGCGCAGGCGAATGGGCTGAGCGTGGAGCGGTTGCACCGCCACATCGATGCCATTCGCACTGCACAGGCGGATTTTCCCACGCTGTGCCTTCTTGCTGGCAGTGAGGTGGACATTCTCGCGGATGGTCGGCTGGATTACGACGATGAGACGCTTGCGCGGCTCGATGTGGTGGTGGCAAGTCCGCATGCCGCACTTCGGCAGGAACCCGCGGCAGCCACGAAACGCCTGCTGCGCGCGATCACCCATCCGCTCGTTCACATCATCGGGCATCCGACGGGTCGCATCCTCCTTGGGCGCGAAGGACTCGCTCCGGACATGCATGAACTGGCGGCCGCTGCTGCAGAGTCGGGAACGGCTCTGGAAGTGAATTGTCACTGGAGTCGGTTGGATCTTCGAGATACCCACGTCAAGATGGCAGTCGCGGCAGGTGCGCTTGTGGCGATCGACTGCGACATTCACACGGCCGACGATGCGGACAATCTTCGGTACGGCGTTGCGACAGCGCGCCGCGGTGGGCTGCTGCGGCAGTCTTGCGTGAACACATGGGCGCAGAAGTCGCTGCTCGGTTGGCTGAAGAACAAGAAGAGCACGCGTGCCCCGCACGCGCCGCGCTAGGATTCCCAAGCGATGTTTGAATCATTGACGGATCGTCTGTCGGGTGCGCTTCGGACGCTGTCTGGGCGTGGCAAGATCTCGGAGTCCAATGTCCGAGAGGCGATGCAGTCCGTCGAGACAGCTCTGCTGGAGGCAGATGTTCATCAGGATGTCGCGCGCTCCTTCTGCGCGGAAGTGCTGAGCGATGCGCTCGGTACGCAGGTGCTTTCAAGTCTGAGGCCTGACGAGCAGATGGTCGGCATCGTCCACCGACGGCTCGTGGCGCTGATGGGCGAGAAGGCGGCAGAACTTTCGTTCGTGGAGCCCGGACCGACGGTGATCCTTCTCTGCGGTCTGCAGGGCGCGGGCAAGACGACGACGTGCGGCAAACTCGCGGCGTGGATCGGCAAGCGTGGACGGAGCGTGCTCGTGGCGGCCTGCGATCTTCAGCGCCCCGCTGCCGTGGATCAACTTCGTATCGTGATCGAGGGGGCGGCAGCCGCGGCACCCGGAACTCGCATCGCGTTCCACGGCGAGCTCGATGCCTGCGGCGATGAACTTGGCAAGGCGCCGGGCAACCCTGTGGCTGTGGCGCAGCGCGCCATCCAACGCGGGCGCAGCGAGCGCTTCGATGTGGTCCTGATCGACACCGCTGGCCGACTGCATGTCGATGACCGTCTGATGCGCGAACTCGAAACGGTGGACCGCGCCGTGGAAGCGCACGAACGCCTGCTCGTTGTCGACGCCATGACGGGGCAGGATGCCGTCAACAGTGCGAAGGCGTTCCACCAGCGGCTGCAGGTGGATGGCGTGATCCTCACGAAACTCGACTCGGATACGCGCGGCGGCGCAGCACTCACGGTTCGAAAGGTCACTGGAGCGCCGATCAAGTTTGTCGGCATCAGCGAACGCTGGGATGGACTGGACACCTTCGATCCGCAGCGCATGGCCGGGCGGATTCTTGGCATGGGCGATGTCGTCGCGCTGGTCGAGCGGGCGCAGGAGCAAGTGGACGAACGGGAAGCTGCCGCCGCTGCCGAGAAGATGGCGAAGGGGCAGTTGTCGATGGACGATTTCCTCTCGATGATGCGATCGATTCGCCGCATGGGTCCGCTGAAGCAGGTCATGGGACTGCTGCCAGGCGTCGGTTCGATGCTGAAGGATGTGGATGTCGACGAAGGACAGTTCAATCGCATGGAAGGGATGATCCTGTCCATGACCCGTGCGGAAAGATCTCAGCCGGGAACCATCGACCGGAGTCGCGCCCGACGCATCGCTGCGGGCAGCGGCACGCAGGCGCAGGATGTGTCGAAACTGACGCGCCAGTTCGAGATGATGCAGAAGGTCATGAAGCAGATGAGCGGCGGTGGGCTGCTCGGTCGGCTGGGCGCCATGCGAGAGATGGCGGGAACTGGTGGCATGGGTATGCCCGGTGGAGCCATGCCGCGCGGGCTGGGTGGAGCTCCCAAGCCAAAGTTCAAGCAGCGACCCAAGCGCTGAGTCCGCGGGCTCGGCTATTCGCGGTCGAGGGGCAAGAAATCCGAAGACTTCCCATCCGTCCACCGCTTCAGCGATGGCATCACCGTTTCGCGAATCAGGATCTTGGTGCACGCCGCGGCGGGGATCGCCAGCAGCATCCCGTAGACACCGGCCACGCTCGCGCCAGCAAGCACCGCGACAAAGATGGAGACGGGGGCAAGGTTGGTCGCCTTGCCTGCAAAGACTGGTGTGAGGATGTAACCCTCGATGGACTGCACAATCACGAACACCAAGGGCGGACCGCCGAAGATCCAGTACCACGCCAGCCGCTGCGCTTCGTCCGCAATCTGGAGCTGTTGTGCGGCGAGCAGTCCAATGGCAGGAACCAGGACAACGAGCCCGAGATACGGTGCGATGGACAGCATGCCTGCAAGCATGCCAAGCGTGAGCGCATACGGGACGCCGATGATCCACCAGCCAATGGCAAACATCACACCCATTCCAAAGGCAATCAGGATTCGGCCTCGAACAAACCCCGCCACGGCCGCGTCCATCTCCGCGGCCAGTTTGAAGACGCGGTCGCGGTTTGCATTGGGAACGAGGTTGCCAAGGAACTCGACCGCGGAGGGGAATGAGACGCTGAAGAACCAGAAGTAGAACGGAACCAGCACACCCGCAAAGAGGAGCCCTGACAGACCCACAATCTTGTCGAGCGTGTTGTAGGTTGTTTGACTCATCAGGGCCTTGGAGAAGGTCTCCGTCAGCCCACCACCTCCAGTCACCACAGTTGGCGCAGCAGTTGGGATCATCGCGGGTGGTGCGGTGGGCGCACTCTCGGCGCTCGCATTCCCTTCGCTTGCAGGTGGGGTCTTCTCTGGCGAGATCCATGCCCGCACCCGCTTCACCTCGGCGCGGTACTCCACGGGCAACACCGCTTCAGCCTTGTCAATCCAGGAGTCGAACTGGCCGCCCTTCAGTTTGGCCACGACATCCTCCGCTTGCCGGACCACCGTTGGCACAATGAGCAGCACTGCGGCAACGAGCGCCATGCCGCACACCGCAAGAAGGGATGTGACGGCGACACTTCGGGACATGCGAAGGACGCGGCACATCCAACGCACAAGCGGTTCCACCAGATACGCCAGCAGAAATGCGAGCAGCAGCGGCACGGTCACGAACCGCAGCGCGTAGCCAGCCCACACCGCGCCGATGACCACGGCAATGACAAGCACATCGCGAAAGGCCTGCACCTGCCAAATGTGAAGACGCGACAAGCTGCCGGGCGGACTCGGCTGTGCCGAAGTCGGGCGCTGATCGCTCCCGTCCGATGGGGTCATCAGTTGGTGGTCCCACCCACAAACTGGCGAAGGCGATCGTCCCCAAAGATCTCTGCAAAGTCGTACACACCGCGGAAATCATCGATCGAGTCGTCGGGAGACTTCCGCAGGTAGCCCAGTTCAATCAGCGCATACACGATGCGACCGAAATCATCGGTGCGCTCAATGTTCCAACGACGCAGGACCAGCGGCGCCATCAGTCCGTACTGCTCAATCGCAAACTCCGCGAGCCTGAAGCAGAGGTGTTGCCCGCTCATGTGCTTCTCAGGGCGGTCAAGTTCCTGCAGGGACTCCGCTTCGATGCGCCCGCGCCGGGCGGAATCGGACTTGGCGGCATGCCCAAAGCCCGCCTGAACAAAGCGCAGCGCATCGATGGGATACGGTCCCGCCGCCGCCTTGATTGTGGCCACATCGGGCTCAAGACTCTGGGGAGTTGCCATACCCCATTCTATCGGGGTTCTGCTAGAAACCTTGCAGATTTCGTCCACAATGTCGTTCCCAAGCGGCCAGACGCCCCAGGACGACCGATATTCCTCTATACTGCGCTCCCAACACGGAGGTCATTCTCATGAACGCAACGGACGCGTCGACTCGGCTCTCTCGCTCTTCAACCCTGTTCGCACTCAAAGCGTCGATGGTGGCGTCGATACTGGCGCTTGGCACTTTGTCCGCGTGCGTGCCGCAGGAAAAGTACAACGATCTCGAACTCGCGTACCGCTCGCAGCAGCAGCAGTTGCTCCGTACGCAGGGTGATCTCGACACATGCCGCGCAAACGAATCGCGACTTCGCTCGCAGCTCGCGCAAGCCGCGGGCGATCTTGCGTCGCTCGATGCGCTGCGGAAGGGACAGAACGTTGATGTCGACAAGCTGCTCGCCGATTACGAGGAGCTCCTGAAGAAAGTCGGCAACATGAGCGGCGGGCCGCTGCCCGATGAGTTGAACAAGGCCCTGTTGGCGCTGGCAGCCATGTATCCCGATCTGCTGCAGTTCGATGAGCGGCGCGGCATGATTCGGTTCGCGGCGGACTTCACCTTTGATCCCGGATCCGTTGGACTGAAGCCGAGTGCCATTGCCGCACTCAAGGCGCTCGCGCCCATCCTCAACTCGAGCGAGGCTTCGCCGTTCGAGGTCGTGGTCGTGGGTCACACCGACAATGTCCCCATCCGAAAGTCCGCGGCGCAGCACCCGACCAACATGCACCTGTCGGCCCACCGCGCCATTGCTGTGCGTGATGCGCTCAACAAGGATGGCGTCGCGGCTTCGCGGTTCCTCATCGCCGGCTATGGGGAGTACCGACCGCTCGTTGCCAATGGTCCAAACGGCGCCGCCCAAAACAGGCGAGTGGATGTTTACCTCATGCCCTACTTTGTCCCAACCACGATGGCAGTAGAGCCCGGTTCCGCCGCACCCACGCCGTCCGCTCCCGCGGCTGCACCAAAGGTGGTTGACGACGAACCGACCAAGTGAGCCCCGAAATGGGGGTCAAGTAGGTCGTCCCCGGTTTCGATAGCGAAATTTACCAAAAAGAAATGGCATAACCCCACTCTTGGGGCTAGATTGCAGAAACGGACGGCGTGAAGAGCGCCGCGTTGTGTGTTGTTGCTAGGCCCAGTTGCTACCCATGCGGTACGGAGAAAGACCATCATGACAGCCCGAATGACTCGGACGTTCATCTCTTGTGCAGTCACTGCATCCTGCGTGCTGGGCTCGGATGCCCTTGCGCAGGTTCTCTTGAGCGAAGTCCGTGTGGACCAACCTGGGCTCGACCTCAGCGAGTACGTCGAACTTCGCGGACCGGCCGGAAC
>Ga0194121_10002006_pt1 | contig 33125 bp, 29 predicted proteins | sample TA2MahCa50mmetaG_FD_148609 | JGI IMG/M metagenome (GOLD analysis project Ga0194121, IMG submission 148609) | Freshwater microbial communities from Lake Tanganyika, Tanzania - TA2015020 Mahale Deep Cast 50m | ecosystem: Environmental > Aquatic > Freshwater > Lake | place: Tanzania: Lake...
GGCCGAAAAAATGAAAGTAACGCGCGAGCGGGTTCGGCAGATCGAACAGAAAACACTGGCGCGATTGCGGCACCCGCACAACAGCGCGAATCTCCGGGCGTTCCTCGACCACGATTAGTTGTCGAGGCAGCGTCGGGTAAACGACTAGTTGTCGAGGCAGCCTCGCGACGGATTATCGGCCGAGATCGATGACGGGCTCCCACTTGCGTGAGGCCCACGAGTTGATCAGCGCCTGTTGAACGCTGACGACATCGACCGCCTCTTTGAAGCCCGGCGTGTAGCGCTCGCCAGTGACAAGTGAGTTCATGAAATTGAGGTCTTCGATCGCCACGAGGTCTTCGAAGCCGATCGTGTTCGCCATGCCGGGTGCGAACGCACCATGAAATGGAAATCGGTCGCCACCGTAGATCGTTTTGTAGCCCGTGTTGACGCCGTCTTCGCGTTTGTAAAACTGCAGTTCGTTGATCTTTTCAAGGTTCCACGAGAGCGCCCCCTCGGTGCCATAAACCTCGAAGGCATTTTGGCTTTCGGGGCCGACCATCGATCGGCTGGTTTCGAAAGTTCCGGTCGCGCCGTTTTTGAATGTGCAAAGCATCGATGCGAAGTCTTCGTTTTCGACCTCGCCTTTCGGGTCGCTCGCTTTTCCGCGGTCGTAGTGACTGGCCGCACCAGTCGGTAACGGTCGATGCGTGATCGTGTTGTTTTTCATGCCGGTGACCTCGGTGATTTCGCCGACGAGAAAGTGGGCGAGCGAAACCGAGTGACTGAGAATGTCGCTGGTGACGCCGTAACCCGCCTGGGCGAATTTGAAACGCCAGGTCAAGAGCCCCAACTCGTCGCTGCCGTACATCGACAAAAAACGACCGCGGTAGTGGGTGACCCGACCGATCGCGCCGCTTGTGATCAGGTCACGGGCGTGAATCACCAGCGGTGACCACAGATAGTTGTAACCGACACCCGTTTTTGTCGAATGTTTCTTGGCGATTCGAAATGCCTCGACCGTTTGTGCCGGCGTGCCACCGATGGGCTTCTCGCCGAAAACCGCTTTTCCCGCGGCGGCTGCGGCCGAGATCATGGGCACATGCAACATGTTTGGCGCGGTCACCCAGACGGCGTCGACATCTTTGGCGTTGACCGCTGCTTCGAAACCGGGCACTGCACGGGCAAAACCGAAGTCGTTGACCGCTCGGTCGCGTCTGGACCGTTCGACATCGGCGCACACCACCAGTTCAGGTTTGAATTTGCAGTCGGGGAAAAGCGAGGCGATGCGCATGGCGGCGCGACTGTGGGCCTGGCCCATCCATCCCAAACCCAAGACTGCGATTCCGATTCGTTTTTTCATCTTTGCTCCGTGCTATTTGTGGTGAACTCGACCAGTAGATGATGTCATCGGCACGCGTGGATCTTGCGACTGGGTTTTCCATGAGTCTCGAATCCAATGGTGGCTGGGGTCGTCGCAGAACGCCATGGTTCTTTGGGGTGCCGGGCCGGCGAGCACATTGAGAAAGTACATCGGATATTCGGGTGCGGCGATCGTCGGGCCGTGATAACCGGCGGGAAGAATGTAGACATCGCCGTCACGAATCGTGAGCGTGTCGTCGACCTTGTTGTCGACCGTGTAGGCGTGAAAGTAACCGCGACCCTCTGAGTCGCCGTGATCTGAATTTTGTTTGCCGATGCGGAAGTAATAGATCTCTTCGTTCATGTTCGGGCAACCGGCGACGCCGTCGTGTCGATGCGGTGGCCACGACGACCAGTTGCCGCCGGGCGTGAGAACTTCGCAGATGATGATTCGGTCGGCAGATTGAAACGAATCCGGTGTGGCGATGTTGTTCACCTGACGAGTCGCAAAACCTGCACCGCGGGGTTCGACCGGCACCGATGCGGCGCCGCCGTGATGGGCGGGAAACTCTTTTGACGCGATCGCCGTGCAGACCGCGACTTCGCCCGACTCGGCGGACACCGTGAACTTTGCGCCCACGGGGGCGTAGAACCAATCGGCAATGGCGGCGAACACGCCGGGCCTGCCCTGAAGACGATATTTTTTTGAGTCGAATCTGACTTCAACTTCAAGACTCGAGAGCGGAACAACAACGGCCTCGCGATCACCGAGGTCTGTCTCGACGCTTGTCATCGATTTCGAAAACGCGTGGACATCGATGCCGCAATATGTCCATCCCGCGGTTGTTGCGTCGAGGGCGAGGGGTTTATTCGGTGCAGCGAGCGCCCCGTTCGGAAAGTACCAACTCGACCGAGTAGTCATCGCTCAATCACGATTCTGGGTGCACCAATCGACCTGCTCGCGCGATCGAAGCGTCGACATCGTCGTCATACGGAAACAGTAATGGTCGACCCGCGACGAGCCCGATCACATTGGATATTTTCAGGCCTTCACCCCATTCGGTGAAAGTTTTGTCGAGGTTTTTGCCAGGGTCGCCGCCGAGCAACAAGATCGGCAAGGTGGTCGACTTGCTGATCGAGATGTGACTTGTCCATCCAGGGAGCTTCAACCAGGTGTATGCCGAGGTCGAGCCGAGACCTGAGGTGATCGAGATGATCTTGTCGAGACGGTCGGTCGATTTGTCGAGCACGGGAAAACCGGCGGCGTCTTTGATGTACGGCAATGGTTCGACCAGGCAGACAATTTTTCGTTCGGCGAGTTGACGCATTGCTTCGACGACATATTCGAGGGTTCGACCGACGCCTGGGTCGGTGTCTTCAAAGCGCAACAAAACTTTGCCGGCGTCAAGACCAAGGTCGGCGATGCTGTCGGCGTCGTATGCGCTCATCGAGTCGTCAAGACCCCACTTGGTGCCCAGATAGCCGCCCCGGTTCATGGTGCCAAAGACCAGCTTCGACTCGAGCGCCCCGAGCCAGGCGAGTTCTTCGACGATGTCGGCACTTGCCAAAACGCCGTCGACAAGGGGATTGGCCAAACTTCGCACCAAACGATCGAGCAACGAACGACGATCGGCTATCGCGAACGGATTGTTCTCGACATCGATGATGCCGCGCGCGGTGTGGTCTGCCGCCACGACAAGCAGACGCCCGTCTTTGCCCACGAGTTTGCGTCGGCGACGAGTCTTCAGCGCCCGCGTGAACGACTCGGGGCTTCTCAACCTGGCGTCGATGAGTTCGTCGTATGCTTTGTCGGAAATCGAGTCGGTCATCTTGTGGTTCTCATTCGAGTCGATTTTGTTCGTCGATGAACGCGCGAAGCATCGGCTCTGTGGGCATGGCGTCGGCGCAGGCGAGTTTCGTCGCGACATAGGCGCCCGCGGCGTTGGCAAACTCGCCGATCTGGCGAATCGACCAGTTGTGGATCAAACCGTGGCTCAAAGCGCCGCCGAACGCGTCGCCTGAACCCAAACCGCAAACGAGTTTGATACGACACGGCTCGATGCGGATTCGTTCATCTTTTGTAGCCAGCATCACACCGTCGGCGCCGAGTTTCACGATCGCCAAACCTACGCCGTCGGTCAATAGTTTTTCGGCGATCGCATCGGGTTTGGTGAGGCCGATCGCCATTTCAAATTCGGCACGGTTGCCGACGACGACCGAGCAGTTGGCGATGGCGGCGCGCGCGGCGACGCCGGCCTCGCGAATCGAGGGCCAGAAACTTGGACGGTAGTCGAGATCGATCACCGTGTGGCTCTTACGCTTGCGTTGTTCGAGCCATTTGAGAGACGACTTGGCCGTCTCGCCGTGGGCGAGCGCGCATCCGCTCATCCAAAAAACGGCGCAATCGTCGATCAGTTCGGTTGGTATCGAGTCGAAGGCGATCGTTGTATCGGGGGCGTTGGGTTGACGATGAAAAATCAGTTTCGGGTCTTCGGGTGGGTCGAGCGCGGCAAGCACCACGGGAGTCAGACCGTTCGGCAACTCCGAAACATATTTCGTGTCGACTTTCCAACTATTCAACTTGTTGACGATGTATTTTCCGAGCGGGTCGGAGCCGACTTTGGTCAGCAGCACGGCGTGGTTGCCGAGTTTCGCCGCCGCAACCGCAACATTGCTCGGGCTGCCACCGACGCTCTTCGAAAAACTTTGTTCGCCATCGAAAGCTGCGCCCGCCTCGACGCCGTAGAGGTCGATGCTTACTCGCCCCACGGCGACGAGAGAGTTTTTCATCAACATGAGTTTATTCGCGAGGCCAAAATTTATTGCTACTGATCGGCGTGGACGACTAGTTTTTTGACATGCGAATCGCGGTTTTCGGCGCCGGGAGAATGGCTGACATTCGCATCGAGGACATGGTCAAAGACCCACGGGTCACCGACATTGCGATCGTCAACAGGTCGGCAAAAAATGCCGAGGCGTTGAAGACAAAGCACGGGGTGCGGGTGGTCGCCGAGCAAGATTTCAAAGCCGCAGATTTCGATTCATACATGATCACAACTGGCACCTCGCACCATGCCTACGCACTTGGCTTGGTAATCGGGGCGAAGAGAAAGATTTTCTGCGAAAAGCCCATTGCCCTCGAACTTGCCGAAACCGACGAGGTTCTGCGACGGATGCGCGAGGTGGGCGCAGAATTGCAAATTGGTTTTCAACGCAGATTCGACCCACCGATCGCCAAAGCAAAGCAATTGATCGATGCGGGCAATGTCGGCACGCTCTACCATCTGCGATTCATGTCGAACGACATCGAACCTTCGTCGCGCGAGTTCTTGGCGGGAAGCGGGGGGATCTTTCGCGATTTGCATGTGCATGATTTTGACCTCGCCGAATGGTTGTGTGCCGAACCGATCGCCGAGGTTTACGCGACGCGGCGAGTGCGCGAGCACCAGCAATACGCCGAGTTCGGCGACGGAGATGTCTCGTTGATTCATGCCACGACGAAGTCGGGCGTGCAGATAAGCATCTCGGGTACGCGACACGACCCGCTCGGCCACGATGTTCGTTTCGAGGTTTTTGGTTCGAAGAACTCGTTGAGTTCGGGTTTCTCGCCGCGCACGCCGCTCAAGTTGTTGGACGACGGCCTTGCAATCGGAGCCGACCCGTATCGCGGTTTTGTCGACCGGTTCAGGGCTGCGTTCAGATGCGAGACTTTGGCGTACATCGATTGGCTGAGCGGGGAACGAGACAACCCGTGCGGGCCGGAGTCGGCACGCAGCGGCATCTGCATTGCGATCGCGTGCGAGATTTCCGATCGCGACAGGCGCGTCGTCGAAGTTTCGGAAGTGCGCGGCTCATGAGTCGATTCAAGATCGTTCTCGTCGGGCTCGGGCGAATGGGCAGGGTGCACGCCGCGGCGCTGATCAAGTCACAAAGCGTCGATGTAGTCGCCGTTGCCGATCAGTCGAGCGCATCAATCGAGTCTGCGCGAGAGATGTTTCCGGGTGCCGCAATGTATTCGGATTATCGGCAGGCGTTGCGCCACGCCGGGGCCCACGGTTGTTTGATCGCTTCGCCGACACCTCTGCATCCGGAGATGGTGCAACAGGCATTGGCCAACTATCTGCATGTGCTCTGCGAAAAGCCACTCGCTTTAGATGTCGATTTGGCGCGGCAACTGGCCGAGCAGGCGAAGTCGAGGCAACTTCTGTTGCAGATCGGGCACTGGCGCAGGTTTTCGCCGCCATGGCAGAAGGCAAAACGGCTGGTCGACGCGGGCGTGATCGGTGATTTGTTGATGATTCGCCTTTCACAGTGGGATGCGAATTCACCGCCCGCGAGTTTTTGCGACGTGAGCGTGAGTGGTGGTTTGGCGATCGACTGCGGTGTGCACGAATACGACCTCGCCGAATGGTTCTTTGGCGCACCGGTCAAAGCGGTGCGGGCCTGGAATTTGCCGTTGGTCGAGAGGTCTTTGAAGTCGGTCGGCGATGTCGACAACCTGTGCGCGGTGCTCGAATTCGCCGACGCCCGAACCGCATTCGTCGACCTGTCGCGAAATTGTCGATACGGTGACGATGTGCGCACCGAGATTCTGGGCAGCCAGGGCGCGGTATTCGTCGATCTGTTGCCGACGGGGCGAACGCGACTCGCGACCAAAGACGGCGTGGTCGAAGTCGAGGGATCACAAGTCGCCGATGCAACCGCCGCCGGAGTCGAGAACCAACTCGAGAGTTTCGTCTCGGCTGCGATAAGCGGAAATTTCGACGATCTGCCAGACGGTCGGGCGAGCGCCAGATCGACGGAAATTGGCCATGCGGTCACGAGCGCGGCGAAAAGCGCGAAGCGCATGACTGTTTGAGATGTTCGAGGGTTTCGATAATTCGATCGTCTTGCATCAAGACGATGTCGGCATGTGTCACGGGGCGAATGTCGCGTTCAAAGAACTTTCGTCACTGGGTTCGATAACCAGCGGTTCTGTCATGGTGCCGTGCCCTTGGTTTATCGAGGCGGCAAAAATCGCGGCTTCAGACTCGCGGCTTGATCTCGGTGTGCATCTGACGCTCACGGCGGAAAAAGAGTTTTACCGCTGGCGGCCGATCAGCGACACGAGTCGATCGACTGGGCTGGTTGACGAGCATGGGTTCATGTGGCGCGACGTGAGTTCGGTGCGTCGCAACGCGAACCTCGACGCGGTGTCGGCGGAGTTGCGGGCCCAGGTCGATCTGGCGCTTGCAAGCGGTTTTGATGTCACTCACCTCGACGCCCATATGGGCGCGACGCTGTCACCCGAGTTTTGTCGTATATACATAGAGCTCGGCCTCGACTACAAGTTGCCGATATTGATCACACGAAAATTGTCGGCTTACGGGCCGAACAACCACATTGTTGGGGTCAGCGACGAGCAGTTTGCACCGTTCGTCAGGATGGCGGGCGAGAAAGGTCTGCCGATTTTCTCGCGCGTCTTGGAGACGAACTTTTCACGACCGACGGGCCAGCCGCTGGCCGATGACGCGTACCAGCAAATGTTCTCGCAGAAATACGACGGCATGGTTTTTGCGGCGCTGCACCCGAACGCCCCGGGCGAGGTCGAGACGATCGAACCGCGCCAGTTTCACGTGCGCACCGACGAATACGCGATTTTCAGGTCGGAAGAATATTTGACTTGGCTGAATCGATCAGAAATCAGGCGAGTAGGCATGCGAGAGATTCGCGACGAGATGCGAAAGTCGATGGTTTAGCGGCTCGCCAACTCGGCTTGCCGGGCGGGAAAGCATTTGGGAATCAGTTTTGTGCCGAGCAAAACGGTGGCGGCGGTGCACGACAAGAAAACCGGGAAAGTCCAAGTGCCGACACGCTCCAAAAACTGCCCGGCAAGCCAGGGCAGGGTCGTTGAACTGACGCCGGCCGTGCCGACGATTCGAGCCGTCATTTTGCCCGACAGCGTCGTGCGATTGCCGATGAAGCCGAACATCAGCGGAAACTGCGGCGCGGCGGCGATGCCGTAGACGATGGCGCATGGCACTAGTAGCGAGTCAATTCTGAAATAAAGCAGGGCGCAAACCGCGATGTTGGCGATCGCGCCGATCTGAATGAACAAAATTCCATGTCCTTTGCGCGCCAAAAAGACCGTGGCGAATCGACCAAGCATGAAGCCGACCCAATAGGTCGAAGTGAGAACCGCCGCCTCATTTTTTGAAAGGCCGGTCTTGATGCCGTAGGTGAAGATCCAGGTGACGAACGCGACTTCAAGCGCGACATAACCGAGGAAGAACATGACGATCATCGCGATTTGCTTTTTGGAGATGTCGACCTCGGTCTCGCGTTTTTCGAGGTGCGGGTCGAGCGGCGCCCGGTGAAAAATGACGACCGTGGCGACGATCGAGATCGCCGCGGCGGCGAACCAGTAGGCCAGAGAAGCGTCGCCACGGGTGGCGTCGGAGCCGCGAACGATCAACGGGCTCAAAATCGCACCGACGCCGAACATCGTGTGCATCAGCGCCAGGCGTGGGCCGACCCTGTCCTTTAGTTCCCAGACGATCAAGGTGTTGCAACCCACATCGGAGGTCGAGACCGCCGTGCCAAAAAACAAGAACAAAAGTGCAAGCACGAGCCGCATCGAAACGAAAGGAACGAGTGCAAAACAAGTCGCGGCGACGAAGAGAGAGCAACCGATCAGACGATTGCCGAGACTGCGGTCGTAGCCCCGTGCAAAAATCCGTGTGCCGAGCACATAGCCAAAGCCGTAGGTGACCAAAATGATGCCGACTGACGCAATATTCACGCGAACTTGTTCGGCCAGCAACGAAATCGACGGACCGACGAGGCCGAACGCCAAGCCGACCACCAAAAAGACAGCGAAATATGCGCGATGAGAGCGAGTCGGTTGGTCAACCATCTGTGCGCTCACCCTGTGCAGGCTACGGGTTCTGCCTCTTGCGTCGAGGGATAGTTGCTCGCGGTATCGACGAGTGATTCGATGGCTTCGGCCCGAGTCGCCCAAGATTTGTCGGCGACGATTCGGCTCGCCGACCAGACCAGGCCGACAATTTCGCCGGCTTTGTTCACCAATGGTCCACCAGAATTGCCGACTTCCACCGACAACTCAACTTCGATACCGGGTCGCGAAACCTTTTCGCGAAGATAAATGTCCTCGGTGTCGATGCGCAGACGGCGTCGAATTTTTGCGGCTCGCACAAACTGTGATTCGTCGTCAAACGCGAAAAAGTAAACATCTTCACCGTTTTCCGCTTCGCCTAAAGCGAGGGGCGTAAACCTGCGATCTTGGGGCGTCGGGTCGATTTTGAGCAGGGCCAAATCTTGTTGCACATCGATTGCCACGACTTTGGCCGTGAATTTGTCGCCTTCGAGTGTGGTTATCTCGTTCATCGTTTGTCCGGCCACGCCGTGGGCGACAGAGACGATCAAACGACGGTCGATGAAGGTGCCGACCGTTCTGGTTACGGCCGAGCGACAGCCCGACGAGGTGATCAAAACGATCGATGGAGACTTTGTTGGCAGATCGTCTTGGAGGAGCGTCACCGCAAAGATGCCAGACGTCAGTGAGACGAAAGTCGCCAGCAGAAGCACGAATTTTTTTGGTCTGATTTTGAAAAACGATAGTTGATCGGGGTGTTTTCTACTAGTTTGAGAGAGTGGCAAGAACAAAAGTTTCGGTTGTCGATCGTCTCGTAGGCAACCCGATTTCGTGGGGTGTTTGTGAAGTGCCCGATTGGGGTTTTCAACTCGATGCGCGAACTGTCCTGGGCGAAATGAGAGCGGTGGGTCTCAAGGCAACCGAGCAGGGTCCGGTCGGTTATCTGGGGACGACACCCGAAGAAGTCGCGAAAGTTGCCGATGAATTTGGTTTGCCGATTGTCGGCGCATTCGTGCCGTTGATCATGCACGACATGGCCCAGCGCGAAAAAATGCGCAAGGCGGCGCATTTTTCTGCGGGGTTGTTGGGTGCGACCGGGAAGGGTTTTTTCATAACTGCCGTCGTCGTCGATGAAGGTTGGGGAAAGCGATTCAAACTTTCGGATGCCCAGTGGAAGGCGATGTTCGACGGGTTCAAGGAGATCGACGAAATCTGCGCCGGATACGGAATTCGCCAGGTGTTGCACCCGCATTTGAATACGCTCGTCGAAACTCAAGATGATGTGAACCGGGTTTTGGACGGCTCGAGCGTCAGGTGGTTGCTTGATACAGGTCACCTGCAGATCGGTGGTACCGACCCCGTCAAATTCGCACGCGAAAACCATTCGCGCATCGATCACTTTCATGTGAAGGATGCAAGAATGACCATCGCCAAGAAGTTTTTGGCCGGCGAAATCACCTTGATCGAAGCCACTCGAGATGGCGTGTTCTGCGCCGCCGGGGATGGCGATGTAAAGATTGCTGAAGCGATCGAAGTCATGGAGTCGAACGGTTACGACGGCTGGTATGTGCTCGAACAAGACATGGCGATCGTCGGCGATCAACCACGCGATGCGAAGGTTTCGACCGCGGGCGTGCGTCGGAGCATCGACTTTCTCGCAAAACTCTGAGTTTTCGATGAGCGCCTCGCCGTGGGCGGCGCTGGAACCTCAAATAGCCTGAGGCGGGTTTGAAAGGCTTGATTTAGGCGCTTTGACGATTAGCAAGTCGAATTCATCCCCAAATTGGTCGGATTTGTCGGACCGCCGTGTGGAGGGTAGTTTCTACACAACAGGAATGTCCTGTAAGCAATAAAAAACAATTTTAAGGGGGAGAAACAAATGAAGATCCGTAATACATGGGGAGTCGTCCTCGGTGCGGCAGCACTGTTGGCACTCGCCGCATGTGGTGGCTCGTCAGATTCAGCCGAGGACTCGGCTGAAGTGAAAGCCGGCGAAGACATCACGATCGCGGTTATCACCCACGGTGATGACGGCGTGTTCTGGTCAGTCGCTCAGAAAGGTGCAGAGGCCGCAGGTGCTGCGCTTGGAATCACGATGAACTATCAGGGTGCAAACAACAACGCACAGGACCAGGCTCAAATGATCGAGCAGGCGGTCACTGACGGTGTGGACGGCATCGCCGTTTCGTTGGCAGACCCGAAGGCTCTCGAAGGAGCGCTCAAGAAGGTTGTTGCTGCGGGCATTCCGTTGATCACCTTGAACTCGGGCTCAGACCTCTTCAAGGGTCTTGGTGCGATCACCCACGTAGGTCAAGACGAGACGATTGCCGGCCGTGGCGCTGGTGAGCGTTTGAAGGCCGCCGGTGGAACCGTGCTTCTTTGCGCCAAGCAAGAGCAGAGCAACGTCGCCCTTGAGACACGCTGCAACGCAGCCGCCGAGACTTTTGGTGGCAAAGTCATTCAGATCACAACCTCGGGTGACGCAGACCGCGTTGCTCAGCAAGGTGAGATCAAGGCTGCACTCGATGCTGACCCATCGATCAACGCCTTCCTTGGAACTGGTCCGGTAATCGCTGTTGACGGTGCAAACGCCGCCGCAGAACTGGGTCGTGCAATTCCAGTCGGTGGTTTCGACTTGTCGACAGAAATTCTTGACTACATCAATCAGGACAAGTTGACCTTCACCATCGACCAGCAGCAATTCCTCCAGGGTTACCTGTCGGTCGTGTTCCTCTATCTCAACGTGACTAACAAGAACACTGTTGGTGGTGGATTGCCAGTTATGACAGGTCCTGGATTCGTCGACAAGTCAAACGTCGTCGCAGTTCAAGAACTTGTTGGCAAAGGAACCCGCTAATTAGTTAGTTGTTCTAATCGCAAGTTGGTTCGCCCGCTCGAATCTTGGGCGGGCGAACCAACCCGATTTGGTTTTGTTTCGTGAGTTTTGGTGGGGGAAGCAAGCGTGAGCGAAGTTGACGGCCTGTCGCCAGCAAAGAGCGGCGACGAGAGAATCTCATATCGGGGGCCGATCAAAAGACTTTTAGTTTCGCCAGAAATCGGTGCGTTGATTGGCGCGGTCGTGGTCTGGGCATTTTTCTGGGGCAACGGCGACAAGTTCGGCACGGCCGGCAGCACGGCAAACTTTTTGGATGTTGCCGCGCCGTTGGGCATCATGGCGGTGGTCGTCGCCCTGCTGATGATCGGCGGCGAATTCGACCTTTCGGCCGGCGTAATGACCGGGGCCAGCGGCGTCACGATCGCATTGATGGCGAAATATTTCACCGAAGGCGGCATCTCACTCTGGGTTTGTATTCCCGCCGCGTTTTTGTTGGCCGGTTGCGTGGGCTGGTGGAACGGGTTTTTGGTCAATCGAACCGGGCTGCCGAGTTTCATCGTCACGCTCGGGTCGTTTTTCGTGATCAAGGGCGCAAACCTTGTTTTCGCCAAGCGCATCAACTCAAAAGTCAATGTCGCAGATGTCGACAAGGCCCACGGATACAAGTTCTTCAAGGCCCTTTTGGGTGGAGAAAATACCTTCGGCGAAATGAAGTATCGCGGTTTGATTTTTATCGTCGGCGGGCTGCTTTTTGCTGCACTACTTGTATTGGGTTTGATCGAACAATCTTTGGTTCGAAAGCAGTCGGCATCGGCCGGCGACTTGGCGTTTGCAGTCGCGGGACTAGCCGCGGCGATCGCGGGAGTTTTGATCTTGCATCGCACCGACTCGATCAACGGCAATTATTTGGCCGGTGTGGTCGGGCTTGTCGGCACCGTGGTGGCGATCGTGTTTTATTCGCGGGCCCGCTTTGAGAGTCGCCACAAGATTGTAGGCGCACTGCCAGACGAGTCGAAGCGGTTCTTGGCGCTTGGTATTTTCGGCATGTTGGTCGCATCGTTCGCGGGTCGATTGTTCGACCGTAATGAAGAGCAGGTGATGCTGCAGTGGATGCCCGACACATTGAGAATGGTCGTGGCGGTGTTTGCGGCGCTGTTTCCGCTGGCGATGACGATCAGGTCGTTTGCTCGCGGCGACAAAGAGGCGCGAGGGCGCGTGATCGCCTCGTTGATCGTGCGACTGCCCGTGATCTGTCTGGTTTCGTTGATCGGCGTAGTTTCGTTGTTTCAGTTGACGACCGTACAGGCGGTGCGTGCCGTAGTGATAACGGCTGCGGGCTCGGGTGGCGCAGTTTGCTTTTATCAGGCGCGCAGGGCCGCCGCGAAAATTTCTACTAAGTGGTTCTTGACCATCGGCGCGCTGATGTCGGGAGCGTTCGTGTTCGTGGCGTTCGCCCTGCGGGCAGATGCCAATGCGGAGAGGTTCAGGGGCGGAATTTTCGCCAGCCTCTTGCTGGTGGCGACCCTGATTTTGGCAACGACCATAGTCGAGGCGACGAATCGAATCCGCACTGCACCCGATGAAAAGGCCGATGCGCTTGGTCGACGCCTCGTGCTTGTCGGAATTGTTCTGGGTTCGATCGCCCTCACCGTGCGCCTGTTGTTTTCTGACGGCGTGTTTCGCATGTCGGTTTTTTGGTGGTTGTTCTTCACGGTCATCGGGGCGTTCGTATTGACCAAAACGAAGTACGGCAACTGGATCTTCGCCGTCGGCGGCAACAAAGATGCCGCTCGCGCAACTGGTGTGCCAGCCGACAAAGTGAAGACGACGTTGTTCGTGGCGACTTCGTTGATGGGCGCGTTCGTGGGTGCGATGATTTTGATGCGACTCAACTCGGTGCAGGCCCAGCAGGGTGACGGCCAAGAATTCGAATACATCATCGCCGCGGTCGTGGGTGGCAACTTGATGACCGGTGGCTACGGCTCGGTCATTGGCGCGTCGCTCGGCGCCTTGATCATGGCTATTTCGAAGAACGGCATTCCTGCCGCCCGTTGGAACCAAGATGGTCGGTTCATTTTCTTGGGCGCCGTGTTGCTGGTATCGGTGTTGGTGAACAACTACGTGCGAAAGAAAGCGAACGAACAACGATGACCGCCAAGAATCCGCTGCTCGAACTCGACAACATCTCCAAGTACTTTGGCAATGTAAAGGCGCTCGAAAACGTGTCGACCAAAGTTTTGGCCGGTCAAGTCACATGTGTCTTGGGCGACAACGGTGCCGGAAAATCGACGTTCATCAAAATCATCTCGGGTCTTCACAAGCCGAGCTCCGGAAAATACAAATTCGAGGGTCATGAGGTTTCATTCGAGTCGCCGCGTGAAGCCCGATCCTTGGGTATCGCGACGGTTTATCAAGACTTGGCGATGGCGCCGCTGATGTCGGTTTGGCGAAATTTCTTTCTGGGTTCCGAGCCGATGCGACGATTCGGCCCGATCAATGTGATCGACGCCAAATTTGCCCGAAAAACCGCGAAAGAAGAAATGGCCAAACTGGGTATCGATGTGCGCGATGTCGACCAACCAGTAGGCACGCTTTCGGGCGGGGAGCGACAAAGCGTCGCCATTGCGCGCGCGGTCTATTTTGGGGCACGAGTTTTGATTCTTGACGAGCCGACTTCGGCGCTCGGCGTGCGCCAGTCTGATTTGGTGCTCGGATATGTGCGCGCGGCCGCCGCCCGAGATCTCGGCGTTATCTTGATCACGCACAACCCGCAGCACGCCTTGCCCGTCGGGGATCGCTTCTTGATTCTGAACCGCGGACAATCGATCGGGCAGCTCGAGAAAGCCGACCTGACCTATGAGCGTTTGATCGAGTTGATGTCCGGTCGTATCCACGCCGCCTAGGCGAAGGTTTCGCCATGAAGACAATTCGCCTCACCACGGCACAGGCTCTCGTTAAGTTTTTGATCGCGCAGCGAATCGTCATCGATGGGCGAAAAGAAAAGTTGTTTCCCGGCGTCATGGCAATTTTCGGCCACGGCAATGTGACGAGCCTGGGCGTCGCATTAGACGAAAACCGCGAACATATCCGCACATATCGTGGCCAGAACGAGCAGGGCATGGCGCTGGCCGCAGTGGGTTTTGCCAAGGCGAAACGCCGACAACAGATCATGGTCGCGTCTTCGTCGATTGGTCCGGGCGCATTGAACATGGTCACTGCCGCGGGCGTGGCATATGTCGACCGTCTGCCGATCTTGATCTTGGCCGGTGACACGTTCGTGCATCGAGTGCCAGACCCAGTGTTGCAACAGGCGGAGAACTTCGTCGACCCGACCCAGAGTGTGAACGACGCCTTCAAGCCCGTAGCGAGATATTGGGATCGAATCGTCGCGCCCGAGCAGTTGTTGCATTCTTTGCCGCATGCGGTGTCGACAATGCTCGACCCTGCGACTTGCGGGCCGGCCTTCATCGGCCTGCCCCAAGACGTGCAGGCCGAGAGCTACGACTTTCCGGAGATATTTTTCGAAGAGGTCGTGCACACGATTTTGCGTCCGCGGGCCGACAAGGATGAATTGTCGCGGGCAGTCGAGGTATTGCGCACCGCAAGATCGCCTTTGATAATCGCCGGCGGTGGGGTGCATTATTCACTTGCCGAAAAAGAATTGGCCGAATTCGCGACGAAGCACAATGTGCCCGTGGTCGAGACCGTGGCGGGCAAGGCGTCGTTGTTGGCCGAGCATCGTCTCAACGGCGGGCCTGTTGGCGTGACTGGTTGTGAGTCGGCGAACAAGTTGGCCGCCGAGGCCGATGTTGTTTTGGCGTTGGGCACCCGTTTGCAAGATTTCACCACTGGTTCGTGGACAATTTTCAGCAACGCCAAGACGAAATTTGTCGGTGTCAATACGACGCGTTTCGACGCGACCAAGCATCGCTCGTTGCCCGTGGTGGCCGACGTGCGCGAAACCTTGGGCGAGTTGACGAACGCATTGTCGTCATGGCGTGCGCCCGACACCTGGTCGAAACTGGCACAAACGGAAGCGGCGAAGTATCACGCGTATATCGACAAGTTGGCAAGGAGTGATCCGAAAAAAATCGCGACATACGCCCAAGTTGTCGGTGTGGCCGATCGTTTGGCGCAAGCGAATGATTATGCGCTGACCGCCGCGGGCGGTTTTCCGGGTGAGTTGAACAACGGCTGGCGAGCCAAGAGCCTCAATTCGTTCGACTGCGAATACGGGTTTTCGTGCATGGGCTATGAAATCTCGGGCGCCTGGGGGGCGAAGTTGGCGATGCCCGATCGCGAGGTGATTTCTTTCGTCGGTGACGGGTCGTACATGATGATGAACAGCGACATCTACAGTTCGGTTTTGTACGGCAACAAACTGATCGTGATCGTCTGCGATAACGGCGGATATGCGGTGATCAACCGTCTGCAGACCAACCAAGGAGGAGTGCCGTTCAACAATCAATATGTCGATTGTGATGTGGCGAACCTCGTGTATGTCGACTTTGCCAAGCATGCCGAGTCGATGGGCGCGATCGCCGAGACGGTCGGGTCGATCGAAGAACTCGAAACCGCATTTTCGCGCGCCCGAAGTTCGACGCGAACCCATGTGATTGTTTTGAAGACGAGTTCGAACGACTGGACAGAAGGCGGCTCGTTCTGGGAGGTCGGCGTGCCGACAACGAGTCATCGACCCGAAGTGGTCAAAGCAGGCGAGGCGATGATCGAGGGCAAAAAACAACAGCGAGTCGGTTGGTAGGGGCGAGACGAATGACGGACAAGTCCGAGCCTTCGAGCATGCGGGGCAAAGTCTTGCTCCTAAGTGGCGCATCTCGGGGTGTCGGCGAATGCGTGGCGCGGTTGGCTGTCGAGCGGGGTGCGGCTGGCTTGGCCCTGGTCGGTCGCGACACCAAAACGGGCGAGAAGTTGGCCGCGGAACTGAGCGAGCTTGGCACACGCACGATTTTTATCACTGCCGATTTGGGCAAGGCCGACGAACCGAGCCGGATCGTCGGTGTTGTCGACGAAACTTTCGGTGTCGTGCACGGACTCTTGAACTCGGCGGCGGTGACCGATCGCGGCAGCGTGTGGAACACGACGACAGAAATGTTCGACACGATGATGGCGGTCAATGTGCGGGCACCGTTCATGTTGATTCAGGAATGCGCAAAGATAATGAAACGCGAGGGCGTATCGGGTTCGGTGGTGAACATCGGCAGTGTCACCGGCCACGGCGGTGAAGTGAATCTGACGCACTATGCGATCTCGAAGGGCGCGTTGCATACTCTGACACGAAATTGCGCCTATTCGTTGATGCGCGACCGTATTCGGGTCAATCTTTTGAATCCGGGGTGGATGGACACACCAACCGAAGACGCGACCCAGCGTCGTTGGCACAACGCACAAGATGGTTGGTTGCAAAATGCCGAGGGCGAGCAGCCACTCGGTCGACTCATCAAGCCCGACGAACTCGCGCGCACGATCTTGTTTTTGCTTTCTGACGAATCGGGACTGATGACGGGGGCGATAATAGACTTCGACCAGTCGGTGCTTGGCGCCGGTTCGCCGTCGAAACCCAAATTAGGAGAAGTTTGGCCGTGACAATTGCAATCGGAGTTTTGGGTGTCGGTCGCATCGGGGAGATGCACGCCGAGTTGATCGCCCAGCGAATCGAAGGCGCGCGTTTGGCGGGTGTTTTCGATTTGAATGGCGAGGCAGCCAAGGGCGTCGCCGCGAAGTTCAATTGCCGGCAGTTTTCTGATCCAGAAGAGCTGATGTCGTCGTCAGATGTAGATGCAATCGCAATCTGCACATCGACCGACACCCACGTCGACATGTTGGTCAAGGCGTCAAAATTTGAGAAGCCCGTGTTCTGTGAGAAACCCATTTCGCTCTCGTTGTCAGAAACAGACCGTGGTCTGAAAGCGATCAGTGACTCGAAAACGCCGTTGATGATCGGCTTCAACCGAAGATTTGACCCGAGCCATCGATCGGTGCGAGACAGCGTCGCCGACGGTTCGATCGGTGATGTGCACATTGCCCGCATCACCAGCCGCGACCCAGCACCGCCACCAGTCGAATACGCGAAGGTTTCGGGTGGCATCTTTGTCGACATGACGATCCATGATTTCGATATGGCGCGATATGTGGTGGGCAGCGAGATTGTCTCGGTTTATGCGACGGGTGCCGTGCGTGTCGTGCCGGCTTTAGCCGAAATTGGCGATCTCGACACGGTGGCGTTGATGTTGCAGCACGCAAATGGCGCAATCACGATGGTCGACAATTCGCGCCAGGCCGTTTATGGTTACGACCAAAGAGTCGAAGTCTTCGGATCGAAAGGTTTGGTCGGCTCGGATAATCCGCTGATGACAAGCACGGTTTCGCGCAATGCGCAGGGCACGCAGTTGGCGAAGATGCCGTATTTCTTTTTGGATCGTTACATACCTTCTTACATCGCCGAATGGAACGAATTCATCGCCGTGGCCAGCGGCAAGATCGCGCCCGCCGTAACTGGTGCCGATGGGCGGGCCTCGCTGGTGGCCGGGCTCGCCGCATGGAAGTCGGTTCGCGAGGGTCGCCTGGTCAAGACCAGCGAAATCAACTGAGGCGATCAGACGCCGAACGATTTTTTTCGAACCGCGGCGAACCGTTGGCGCGTGGTTGTTTTTTGATCGTCTGAAGCGACTGGGTGCGCGGCGACACGAGAAGAGGCTGTCCACTGTGGCCAGTTGCCGGTGAGTGCCGCGGCGGCCTGTCGAGCCGCGCCGAGGGCGACGATTTCCGGTTCGTTCAAGACATTGACTTGTTCGCCCGTGAGATCGGCCACGATTTGGCAAACCGCACTCGACTGCGCGCCACCACCGAGCAAGAAGATGCGACCCGAGGTGTCGACCGCGCAGTCGTTGATCGCCGATAATCCGTCGAGAAGTCCGCAGACGACGCCTTCGATCGCGGCGCGCGCGACATCGCTTCTGGTGTGACTCGCGCTCAGCCCGACCAATGTCGCCCGCGCATCGGGCAAGTTCGGTGTGCGCTCACCGTCGAGATATGGCAACAACACGAGATCTCGTGAACCACACTCTGAAGCGAGCGCGAGATCGCCCAACTCGTGCAGACTGCAGTTCAAAAAGTTGGCGAACGAGTCGAAAACCTTTGTTGCGTTGAGTGTGCACACCAGCGGCAAGAATGCACCAGTTGCATCGGCGAAGCCCGCGACGCTCGCGCTGGCATCGAAGGTCGGTGAGGCGCTGACGCAATAAACGGTGCCCGATGTGCCTAGGGAAATTGCTACATCCCCTGGTTGCAACCCGATGCCAAGCGCACCCGCCATGTTGTCGCCCGTGCCGCAAGCGACAACCGCGTTTTGCCAGGTGCCCGTCTTTTCGAGCGGCGCGGCGACGCGGGGCAAAGCGCCAGACCAGTCGCGCTTTGCGTCGATGACCTGAAGAATCTCGTTGTCATATTGCCCTGACTTTGGCGACCAATAACCCGTGCCCGATGCGTCGCCGCGATCGGTGACGATCTCGTTCGCTCTCGCGCCTCGCAATTGCCACGAGAGATAATCGTGGGGCAGGCATACGCGCGCGACACGGGCCCAGTTCTTGGGTTCGACCCGCTTGAGCCACGCGAGTTTGGCGACGGTGAAACTTGCAACGGGCACGCTACCGACGCGGTCGGCCCACCATTTCGCATCGCGTTGTTGGATGCACCAACTTGCATCCGGGGCCGACTCGGTGTCGTTCCATAACTTTGCCTTGCGCACGATGTTGTTGTCGCCGTCGATCGCCACGAGCCCATGCTGTTGGCCCGCCACCGAAATCGCCGCGACATTTTTGTCGTGATTCGTGAAACCCGCCTGATACAGCGCCGAGTCGAGGGCCTTCAACCATTCTTCGGGATGTGTTTCGCTGATCGGTGCGACGCCGGTGTCGGGGTGCGACGCCCGACCGGCCGCGACGAGTTCACCCGAATCGACGTCGCGAAATTCGACTTTTGTCGACTGTGTCGACGAATCGACACCGATCACCAGCGACATTTGTCGATTGACTTTTTATCTGACGCCGAGCAGCAGTTCAGTCACCAATTGATCGAGTCGCTCGTGGGCGTAACCTCGCTCGCCGAGCGCCTTCACATCGAACGAGCCCGTGCGCAGCGAATGAAGCGCGTCGGCGCCGAGACCTTCGGGCGAAGTCGGCTCGGCGAGTTTGTCGACCATCGCCGCCTTGAGCGCCGCCTGAATCTCTTTGTCTTGTTTGAATCGTCGCGATTTTTCGGCGAGGATCAAATAGGTGCGCATGCATCCGCGCGCGAAATCCCACACGCCCTCGGCGTTCTCGGTGCGGTAGGCGTGGGCGTCGAAGTGCAACATGCCGTTCCACTTCGAGTCTTCGAGAAGTTTGACCAAATAGAACGCGTCGCGGATGCCCTCGCTGCCGAAACGAAAATCTTGGTCGTATTTGCCGATGCGTTGGGCGTTGAGATCGATGTGAAACAACTTGCCGTGCCACAAAGTCTGGGCGACCGCATGGGTGAAGTTCAGACCGCTCATCGTTTCGTGGGCGAACTCGGGGTTGAGGCCGACCATGTCTGGCCACTCGAGTTCGTTGATGAACGCGATCGCGTGTCCGACGGTGGGCAAGAACATGTCGCCACGCGGCTCATTGGGCTTGGGCTCAAGGGCGAACTTCAGGTCGTAACCCCGATCTTTTGCATAGGCGCAACAAATGTCCACCGCCTCGGCGTATCGATCTAGAGCAGTGCGCACATCTTTTGCGGCCTCGCACTCGAGCCCCTCGCGACCACCCCACATGACATAAACTTTGGCGCCGAGCGAAACGCCCATGTCGATCGACTCCATCGTTTTTTTGATCGCGTAGCGACGCACGATTGGATCATTCGCGGTAAACGCGCCCTCTTTGAAAACCGGTTGACCAAACAGATTCGTGGTCGCCATTGGCACCTTGATGCCCGTCTTGTCGAGCGCCTGACGAAAACGCTTCAGCGCGGTCTCGCGTTCTGCGGCTGTCGCACCGAACGGCACCAGATCGTCGTCGTGAAAATTCACGCCGTATGCGCCGATTTCGGCGAGGCGATGCACCGACTCGACGGGGTCGAGCGAAGGACGCGTTTCGAGACCGAACGGGTCTCGACCCATGTTGCCAACGGTCCATAGACCGAAGGTGAAGCGATGTTCTGGTTTCGGTGTGTAGTTGTCAGACATGTCGCAGATGTTAGTTGTAATTCGCAACGGCACTCAACGCGGTTAGAGTAAACAAGCCTCTCACCTTCCGGGGTAGCTCAGCTGGCAGAGCAACGGACTGTTAATCCGTGTGTCGTGGGTTCGACCCCCACCCCCGGAGCCAAGTTTTCAAGTGCTTTGTAGATTTTCGGAGGCGAGATGTCGGCAGTTGCGGCGGGGGCTGATTTGTCGAGTCGTGCGCATCCATTGGACCCGCTGAGCAAGGGCGAACTCGAGTCGTTGATCGCCGGTCTGCGTGACCAAGGTGTGATCGATCAGCGCCACTTGATCGCGGTGGTTCAACTCGAAGAACCGTCGAAGGCGACGCTGGCCAGATTTCGCCTCGGTGAAAGCGTCGAGCGCGCGGCGCGAGTGACTTTGCTGGATCGCTCGAGCGGCGAGGTCAGTGAAGTCGTGGTCACTGTTTCGGGTCGCGTCGTCAGCAACAGGATTATTGCAGGCGCCAAGGCGCCGATTTTGAGCACTGAAAGCGAGATGGCGATCGCCGCGGCCAAGCGCGACGCGCGTGTGATCGAGGCGTTGCGCAGTCGCGGCATCACCGATGTCGAAACCGTGCGCATGGAGACATGGCCGATCGGCGCTCAGATTCCCAAATATTTGGACGACGGTCGTCGAATCATCTGGACACCGATGTGGCATCAGCCGACGCCCGCGGCGAACTTTTATGCGCATCCGATCTCGGGGCTGCATGCGATCGTCGATCTCGATTCGGGCGAGGTGGTCGCGGTTGAAAACGAGCAGCAGATCGCGGTGCCCCAGACACCGGGGCCGTATCGGCAGAGTCAAACGGGGGCGGGCGTCGCGCTGAAGCCGCTCGAGATCAAACAGCCCGCGGGAGTCTCGTTTTCGATCGACGGCCACAGCGTGAAGTGGGAGCGCTGGAACTTCAACATCGGTTTTTGTCAGCGAGAAGGGCTCGTGATTCACGATGTCTGGTTCGACGACGCGGGCGAGATGCGCAAGATCGCCCATCGAATGTCGATCGCCGAACTGGTCATTCCTTATGGCGACCCGAGCCAGGGTGCGTATCGCAAAAACGCCTTCGACACGGGCGAGTTCGGCTTGGGTAACTACACGAACTCTCTGACCTTGGGCTGTGACTGTCTGGGCGAGATCGTTTACCTGGATGTCGCGGTTGCGACGCCGAACGGCATCGTGCGCGAGATCAAGAACGCGATCTGCACGCACGAGGAAGATTTCGGAATCCTGTGGAAGCATGTCGACGTCGACGGCAATGTCGAGGTTCGGCGCGGGCGGCGTCTTGTCGTGTCTTCGATCGTGACGATCAACAACTATGAATACGGATACTTTTGGTATTTCTACCAAGACGGGTCGATCGAGTTCGAGGCCAAACTCACGGGCATCGTGTTGACGCTGGCCGATCATCTGGGTACCGAGCACGGCTCGGCGACCGAACTCGAGCCCGGTTTGTGGGCGCCGTATCACCAGCACATCTTGTGCGCGCGGCTCGATTTAGATATCGACGGCGGCGCCGACGAAGCTGCCGGCGTGCGCAACACCGTGGTCGAAGTCGACTCGTTCGCCCACGAAATGGGGCCGAAGAACGTTTATGGCGGCGCATACGAGACGAGTGAAAAGGTTTTGCGGCGCGAGGGTGAGGCGCGGCGCGTCGTGGATCCGTTCAAGAGTCGGTTCTGGAAAATCATCAATCCCGGTCGAAAAAATCACATCGGCAAACCGGTGGGCTACAAACTGCTGTCGGGGCACACGACTTACCCGTTGGCCAAGCCCGAGTCGAGGATTGGTCGCCGCGCCGGTTTCATGTATCACCACCTGTGGGTGACGCCGAATCGGGCCGACGAGCGTTATCCGGCGGGGGATTATCCGTATCAGCACCCGGGCGGCGCGGGGTTGCCCGAGTGGACGCGGGCCGATCGCGAGATCGAGAACACCGATGTGGTGTTGTGGCATGTGTTCGGGACGAATCACATTCCGCGGGCTGAAGATTGGCCGGTGATGCCCGTCGAGCGCACGGGGTTTCATCTGAAACCGAGCGGATTTTTCTCGCGCAACCCGGGCATCGATGTTGCACCCGCACCCAAGGCCTGCCATTAGGCTCATTCCTCGCAAGTGAGCGCCAAAAGATCTAGTTGTGGGGCCAGTAGCTCAGTGGTCAGAGCAGGGGACTCATAATCCCTTGGTCGTAGGTTCGATCCCTACCTGGCCCACCAAGCATCACGGAAGGGAGACGCGGCTGTTTCGGCAGCGGGCGCCCAGTTTTGGTGTGTTCCGGGGGGTGCGCTAGTCTCGTTACGCAAAACGCATAAACCATCGGGGTCTATGCAAGAGGGAGAACAACAATGATTAAGCGCAAAGGGCTGAGGTCTGCTGCTGTCGCTATTGCTGCGTTTTCACTTATCGCGGGTGCCTGCGGTGGGGGCGATGACACGGCAACTGAAGAGACGACAGCCGAGACGACAGCCGAGACGACAGCCGAGACAACCGCGGCACTACCGGGTGAGGGCATTCTCGCCTGTCAGGTAACTGACACCGGCGGAGTCGACGACAAAGGCTTCAACCAAATTTCATACAAGGGCATGCAAGACGCCGAGGCGTCGCTCGGTGTAACCATCGACTTGCTCGAGTCGGCATCGGATGCGGACTATGCACCGAACCTGCAGAACTTTGCAGACAAGGGTTGCAACATCATCGTCACCGTCGGTTTCTTGCTTGGCGATGCGACAAAGGCAGCCGCCGAAGCGAACCCGGACAGGAACTATGCAATTGTCGACTTCGCATTTGATCCGGCGATCGCAAATGCTCGCGGTCTCGTCTTTGCGACCGACCAACCGTCGTTCATGGCGGGTTATTTGGCCGCGGCCATGACGAAGACCGGTGTGGTCAGTACCTTCGGTGGTATCAACATTCCGCCGGTGAGCATCTTCATGGACGGCTACGCCAAGGGCGTCGCCTACTACAACGCCCAAAAGGGAGCGAAAGTCAAAGTTCTCGGCTGGGACACGGCGAAGAAAGACGGCACATTCGCCGGCAACTTCAATAGTTTGGACGACGGCAAGAACATCGCCAAGAGCCAGGCAGACGAAGGCGCCGACATCATTTTCCCAGTGGCTGGTCCGGTGGGTCTTGGTTCGGCACAATTCGCCAAAGAGTCGGGTGGCAAGGTCAAGATCATCGGTGTTGATGTTGACATGAGCATCTCGAACCCAGACGCAGCAGAGGTTTACGTTGCCTCAGTGTTGAAGAACATTGACGCAGCGGTACTCGCGGCGATCACCGACACCGTCAATGGTGTGAAGACATCAGAAAACTATGTCGGTACTTTGGCCAACGGTGGTGTTGGCGTTGCCTTTACGGCAGTGCCAGCCGGTCTGCAGGCTGAAGTCGAGGCAATCGGCAAGGGAATCGCCGACGGCACGATCAAAATCTAATTTCTTGCCGTAACAACGGCGGAAGTCCAAAAACTTTGGCCCTACTGCGCGAGCAGTAGGGCCTTTGTTTTGTCTGCGAGCGATCGACCGTTCGAAAAGTGTCGCGGTTGTCCTCGTGAATTTTTTGTGCTGAATCGCGCCGACTAGTCTCGGTGCAATAGTTTGCGACGAGGTAACGCCTGAGATGAAACTTGAATTGCGGGGAATCACGAAGAGATTTCCCGGTGTGGTCGCCAACGATTCGGTGAACTTGAGCATCGCCACCGGTGAAGTGTTGGCCCTCGTCGGCGAGAATGGTGCCGGTAAGTCGACGTTGATGAACGTGCTTTATGGCTTGTACAAGGCCGATGAGGGTGAAATCTTCATCGATGGCGCGTCGAAGAAATTCAACTCGCCAGCCGACGCGATAGCCGCCGGCATCGGCATGGTGCACCAGCACTTCATGTTGGTGCCCGTGTTCTCGGTGGTCGAAAATGTGGTGCTCGGATCTGAGCCGACCAGACGACTCGGTGCGCTCGACATCGAGCAGGCGCGCAAGATGGTGCGCGAAGTTTCTGAGCGCTACAACCTCAACCTCGACCCCGATGCGATTGTCGAAGACCTGCCGGTGGGCGTGCGCCAACGCGTCGAGATCGTGAAGGTTTTGTTGCGCGACGCAAAAATCGTCGTGTTCGACGAGCCGACCGCCGTGTTGACCCCGAGCGAAATTCTGGAGTTTTTCGAGATCGTGCGCACGTTGATCAAATCGGGCAAAGGTGTCGTGTTCATCACCCACAAACTGAAAGAAGCGCTGACGATCGCCGATCGCATCAACGTGTTGCGGCGCGGCAAAGTCGCGGGTGACGCCGACCCGAAGACCGCCTCGGAGGCCCAGATCGCCGAGATGATGGTGGGTCGCCCCGTGCAACTGACCGTCGACAAGAAACCCGCGAGTCCGAAACAGGTCGTGTTGAGCGTGAGAGATCTGAGTCTGATCGACCCGGACGGTCGAACCGTGGTCGACCAAGTGTCGTTCGAGGTGCGGGCTGGCGAGATCGTCGGTATCGCCGGCGTGCAGGGCAACGGACAGACCGAATTGGTCATGGCGTTGAGCGGTTTGCGCAACGCGAATTCTGGGGTCGTCGAACTCGACGGCAAAGATGTGACCAAGGCTTCGCCGCGAGATCGCCACAGTTTGGGGATGGGTCATGTGCCCGAAGATCGCCAGCGACAGGGGTTGATAACTGGGATGTCGATCACCGAGAACCTTGTCTTGACCCGGTATCACGACAAAGAGTTCTGTGACGGCATGAGGATGAGATGGTCGGACGCGTCGAAGAAGGCCAAAGAGTTGGTGGCAAATTACGACATTCGAACCAGTGATCCCGATCAGTTGGCGTCGACACTGTCGGGCGGCAACCAACAGAAGGTCATCGTCGCCAGAGAACTGAGCAGGAAGATCGGCCTGGTTCTTGCGGCCCAACCCACGCGCGGTATCGATGTGGGCAGCATCGAATACATCCACGAACAGATCGTCAAAGAAAGAGACTCGGGCACCGCGGTGTTGATCGTGAGCACCGAGCTCGATGAAGTGATGGCGCTGTCCGACAGGTTGTTGGTGATGTATCGGGGGAGAATAGTCGCCGATCTTGACCCGAAAAAGATCAGCCACATGGATGTGGGTCTGTACATGGCGGGTTCGCGGCCAGAAAGTGCCGTCGGGTCGCGCCGATGAAAGATTTGCTCAAATCGCTGCGCTACACCCTGCTGGCGCTGTTGGCGTCGCTGTTGGTGGGGGCGGTGATCATCGTCGTGACCGACATCGATGCGTTGAAAGTCGGCGATTACGGCAAGGCGTTCTCGACCGTGCTGACCGCATACAAGTCTTTGTTCGAAGGTTCGTTCTGGGGTGTGCGATCGATTTCAAACACGATCACCGGCACGACGCCGTTGTTGCTGAGCGGTCTCGCGGTTTCTGTGGCGTTCAAGGCGGGTTTGTTCAACATCGGCGCGACGGGTCAAATGTTGGTCGGTGGAATGACGGCGTTGTGGGTCGGGTTCACGATGAGCGGTCCGGGTTGGCTGCAAGTGCCCCTCGCGGTGTTGGCGGGGGCGATCGGCGGCGCGATTTACGGCGGCATCGCCGGCGTGCTGAAGGCCCGCACCGGGGCGCACGAAGTGATCACGACGATCATGCTCAACAGCATCGCCAGTTTTTTGGTGCTGTGGCTGTTGAAGACGACTGTCTTTCAGCGCGAGGGTCGACCCGACCCGATTTCGAAACTGATCGCCGACGAGGCGCATCTTCCCCGACTGTTCGGCTTTTTGGAGGGGAGATCTGATCTGGTCGCGCACTCGGGTCTTTTCGTCGCGCTGTCGGCGACCTACGGATATTGGTATCTGCTCACGCGCACGACGCTGGGTTTCGAACTTCGCGCCACGGGTTTGAACAGCGATGCGGCGAAGTACGCCGGCATGAAATCAAAAACTTTGATGGTGGTGGCGATGCTGCTGGCCGGGGGTTTCGCGGGCATGGCTGGCGCGACCGAAGTGCTCGGCACTTATGGCTATGCGTCGACGAGTTTGGCGGGCAACATCGGGTTCGATGCGATCGCCGTGGCGCTGCTCGGTCAGTCGTCGCCGATCGGCACGCTGGTGTCGGCGCTGTTGTTCGGCGCGCTGCAGGCGGGTGGTCGCTCGATGCAGGCCCACACCGATGTGCCCGTCGACCTGATAATCGTGTTGCGCGCCTTGATCGTGGTCTTCGTCGCCGCGCCGCTGTTGGTCAAGGCGATGTTCAGGGTCAAATCGCAGGTTTCGGCCCAGGGTCAGACCTTCAGGGGGTGGGGCGGGTGAACCAGGTGAACCAGGTCGCAGAGAGTTTGGTGTTGTCGGCCGAGCAGAAAAAACGCGCACGCAATGTCGGCTTTGCATATTTGGGTTTGGCGGTGATCACGATGCTCGTCTTCTCGCGACGACCCGGCGACGCAGGTTTCAGGTTGACCGAGGGCGGCGCACTGCTGACTCTGCCAGCCCAGCAGATCGCATGGATATTCGGTCTCGTATTCGTCGGCCTCGGGTCGGCGCAACTTTGGCGAGGCTTCGGCAAGATCTCGAACATCGTGCTGGCGTTGGCGACGGCGATGTTCGTGATGAGTTTCTTGTCGTGGGCCACGGCGGGTGAGTCGTTCAGTCTGGTCGGCATGCTGCAAGACACGGTCGCGCGCAGCGTGCCGATAACCCTTGGCGCGCTCGGCGGCATTTTGTGCGAACGCAGCGGCGTGATCAACATTGCGATCGAGGGCATGTTGTTGGCCGGCGCGTTCACGGGCGCGGTCGGTGCGTCGCTCACGAACCTGTGGTTCGGCACGGTCATTGCGGTGCTCACGGGCGTGTTGTTGGCGTGGATACTCGGGGTTTTTTCGATCAAGTATCGAGTCGATCAGGTGATCGTCGGCTTTGCGATCAATTTCTTCGCGCTCGGTATCACATCGTTCTTGAGTTTCCGCGTGCTCGTGCCGAATCCCGACTACAACTCGCTCGTGCCGGTGATGCCGATTTCGGTGCCGTTGTTGTCGAAGATTCCGTTCATCGGGCAGATCTTTTTCGTGCAGACGATTTTCGTCTATTTTTCGTTTGCCGCGGTGGCGCTCTTGACTTGGTCGATGTATCGCACGCGTTGGGGTTTGCGCACCAGAGCCGCGGGCGAGTATCCGAAAGCGGCCGGCACACTTGGCGTCGATGTCATCAAATTGCGCTATCGAAACTTGCTGATAGCTGGGGCCGTCGCGGGCATCGGCGGTGCATGGTGGCCGATCGGCACGGTGGGGCGGTTCGACCAAAACATCACGGGTGGTCGCGGTTTCATCGCCTTGGCAGCGGTGATTTTCGGTCGATGGCACCCGGTCGGGGCGTTCAGCGGCGCGTTGGTTTTCGCGTTGGCCGAGGCGGTGCGGTTGAAGATCGGCAACTTCGACACCGGCATCCCGAGCGAATTCTTGTTGATGGCGCCGTATTTCGTGACCCTGGTTGTCGTCGCCGGTTTCGTCGGCGTGAGTCGCGCACCGAAAGCGGCGGGCCAGCCCTACGACGAGCAGTAGAAACTATTTGCCCTTGGGGCGAAACGCGACGAGACCGTTGGTCAGTTCGAGTCGCGGGCCGTTGATCAGGTCGATGCAATAGGGAACCGCGGGCATCACCGCGTCGAGGCATTCGGCGATCGACGATGGCTTGCCCGGCAAGTTGATGATCAGTGCACCCGCGCGGATGCCGGCGGTTTGTCGTGACAAGATCGCGGTGGGCACGGCTTTGAGCGATGTCGCGCGCATCAGTTCGCCGAAACCGGGCATCATCTTTTCGCAGACCTGTTCGGTGGCCTCGGGTGTGACATCGCGCAACGCGGGGCCGGTGCCGCCAGTCGTGACGATCAGGCAACATCTCTCGATGTCGGCGAGTTCGCGGAGGGTTGCGGCGACGACATCGACTTCATCGGCGATGACCCTGGCCACCGGTCGCCAAGGCGACGACAAATGCTTGCCGAAATATTCGTGAATCGCCGGGCCGCCCAGATCTTTGTAGACGCCGGCCGAGGCGCGATCAGAAACCGTGACGATGCCGATCTTGGCCGTCGGTTCGTGCCCCTGGTCAGTCGTGGTCATGGCTCACCAAAAAAGGTTTTGCGGGTCGTTGTATTTCCTGCCGAACGAGAGTTTGCGCACGATCGACTTGAAGATTTGTCGCCAGCCGAAACGAAAACCGGTCAGCGACCTTGCCGTCAACGAGACGGCCTGGAGTCGCTCGATCGAGGCGCGCAATCCCAGCAACATCGCCGTCTCCGACGCGCCGAACACCAGCGGCTGGATCGATGCGGCAAATTCGTGTTTCGCAAACCCGAAAGTCTCGTAGTCGGTGGCATACACGGCCTGCAGGCGATTGGCGGTGTGCTGGTCGCAGACCTGCTCGAGTTTGATGCCGAAACCGACATTGTGTCGCTCGAGCGAGAGCGTCGTGCCGGCCCGACGGTTGACCTCGTCGACCAACCGTTGCATCTCGGCGGGGTTTTCGACGCTGGCGACCATGTTGTAGTTGAACTTGTCGGGGTGCACGATATGCGACTGGGGCAGGAAGTGGTGGTCGTCCATGAATTCGTTGGTGTGTTCGGCGATCATTTTGGCGAACAATGCGAAACTCTCGCTGACGTTGATCTTGCCGTCGAGAATCTGATCTTGGCAGAGTTCGATCGCCTTTTCGGGCGTGCCCGGCGCGCGCGAGAGGATTCGGTTCTCCCACGCCGAATAAGCGCGCGAAAGCGGATCGCGCGTGGCATAGACGCGAAGCCACTCGGGAGAGTTCAGGATTTCGTCGATTTCCGCGGCCTTCATGTCGATCAACTTCGTCAGGCCGTTGACGCCGAGTTCGTGAATCGTCTGCGCGCGGGCCATGTGCGGGCTGATCAGGCGATCGACGCGAGATTGGTCGTAGGTCGCGCCCGCCTTGGCCAAAAGCATCTTGATGCTGCTGCAGGCGACCTTGGTCGTCGGACAATACATGACCTTGAGACGGGGGGCGACGAGCAAGAAGCCCGCATACGGTTTCGACGGAAAATCCTTTTCACTCACCATTGGGCATCACCTGATGTCATTGACCCGCACGAACCAGAAGTTTGGCCATGATCAAGGCGACCGATTGGGCCAGGGTTTCGTTGTTCGCGCCGACGACGACCTCGGCATTCTTCGGCGGCTCGTAGACGCTGTCGAAACCGCTCAGGCCCGAGATCGCACCGCTGCGCGCCTTGGCGTAGAGGCCTTTCGTGTCGCGTCGCTCGCATTCGTCGATCGGGGTGGCGACATGAACTTCGATGAATCGAAGATTCTTATCGACATGGATTTTTCGCGCGCTCTCTCGCGAGGCGATGAACGGCGAGATGATCGGCACGATCGCCACCAGGCCCGCGTCGGCGAACAGACACGACACCTCGGCGACGCGGCGAATGTTTTCGGTGCGATCAGAGTCGCTGTAGCCGAGGTCGTTGTTGATGCCGTGGCGCAAGTTGTCGGCGTCGAGAATGTATGCAAGACGGCTCGTGTTCAGAAGCTCGCGCGCGAGTTCGTTGGCGATGGTTGATTTTCCCGAACCCGAAAGACCCGTGAGCCAGACGGTCGCCCCCGACAAACCGTGCCTCATCCACCGTTGCGGGCGGGTTACCGCAGGTTCGTGCCAGACGGGTTGGTTCATCGTTCAAAGTTTACGAGTCGGCGACGCTACGAACGGGGCGAGAGCAGCATGCCTGCCGCGGCGGTTTGGCCGGTCGACTCATCGATCAAGATGAACGAGCCCGTCGTACGGTTTTGATGGTAGTCGTCGAACAACAGGGGGCTCGTGGTGTGCAGCGTCACCCTGCCGATCTCGTTGAATTTGAGTTCCTTGATGTTCGGCTCGCGGTGCAGGTTGTTGATGTCGAGACGATACAGAACATCGGAGATCTTGCCGCGCGCGAGCTTGGTGGTGTGCTTGATCGAATAAATCTTGTCGATCTGCAACGGTGCGGCGTCATCCATCCAACAGAGCATCGCCTCGAGTTCTTGTGACGAACGAGGACGATTGGTCGGCCGACAGATCATGTCGCCGCGCGTGATCGAAAGGTCGTCGGCCAAGAGAATCGTCACGGCTTGACCGGGCTCGGCTTGGGTCAGCGGCCCGTCGGGTGAGTCGATCGCGGTGATCGTGCTGGTCAACCCCGACGGCATGACCATGATTTCATCGCCGACCCGCATAACGCCGCCGGCGACTCGACCCGCATAACCGCGATAGTCGGGATTGTCGGCGCGCTGGGGTCGAATCACATATTGCACGGGAAACCTGGTGTCGATGCGATTGCTGTCGCTGGCGGTGTAGATGTTTTCGAGGTGGTGCAACAATGTCGAGCCTTCGAACCACGGCATGTTCGCCGAGCGACTGACGACGTTGTCGCCGGCGAGCGCGCTGATCGGCAGAAAGGTGACATCGCGCAGGTCGAGGCGTGCGGCGAAATTTTCGAACTCTTGGCGGATGTTGTTGAAAACCTCGAGGTCGTAGTTGACGAGGTCCATTTTGTTGACGCAGATCACCAGGTGGGGTACGCCCAACAGTGAGACGAGCAGGCTGTGGCGCCGCGTCTGCTCGACTATTCCCGCGCGGGCGTCGACTAGCACGATCGCCAAGTCGGCGTTCGACGCCCCGGTGATCATGTTGCGGGTGTACTGAATGTGACCCGGACAATCGGCGATGATGAAGCCGCGTTTTGGCGTGGCGAAATAGCGGTAGGCGACGTCGATCGTGATGCTTTGTTCTCGCTCGGCGCGCAAACCATCGGTGAGCAACGACAGGTCGACATAGTCGTCGCCGCGTCGCTTGCTGACGGCTTCGATGTGTTCGAGTTGGTCCTCGAAGATGCTCTTCGAGTCGTAGAGCAGCCGCCCGATGAGCGTCGACTTGCCGTCGTCGACCGAGCCGACGGTGGCGAAGTGCAGGCGTTGCATCAGAAGTATCCCAATTTTTTGCGGTCTTCCATGCCCGCCTCGGAAATTCGGTCGTCGGCGCGAGTCGCGCCGCGTTCGGTGATTCTGGCGACCGAGGTTTCGGCGATCACCTGGTCGATGGTCGTGGCCGATGATTCGATCGCCGCGGTGCAGGTCGCGTCGCCGACGGTGCGAAATCTGACGAGTTCCTCGCTGACTAACTCGTCTTTTTCGGGTTGCAAAAACGGCGAGACGGCCATCCACATGTTGTCGCGTCGAAAGACTTGGCGTCGATGGGCGAAGTAGATGCTCGGCAGATCGATGTTGTAGTCGCCGATGAAACGCCAGACATCTAGTTCGGTCCAGTTCGATATGGGGAAGATTCTGAAATGTTCGCCGGGTTTGTGACGCCCGTTGTAAATTCCCCAGAGTTCGGGTCTTTGGGTTTTTGGGTCCCACTGGCCGAAAGCGTCGCGATGAGAATAGACGCGTTCTTTGGCCCGCGCGCGTTCTTCGTCGCGGCGCGCGCCACCGAACACGGCATCGAACCTGTGTTCTTTGATCGCGTCGAGCAGCGTCACCGTCTGCAACGGATTGCGACTGGCTCTCGGCCCGACGGCTTCTTGCACGCGCCCCGCGTCGATCGACGCCTGAACCGAGCCGACTATCAATTGCACATCGAGGTTGCGCACCGTTCGGTCACGAAAATCGATCACCTCGGAAAAATTGTGGCCCGTGTCGATGTGCATCACCGGAAACGGCACCCGAGCGGGGCTGAACGCACGAACGGCGAGGTGAAGCATGACCACCGAGTCTTTGCCGCCCGAGAAAAGCATCACGGGGCGCTCGAATTCGGCGGCGACTTCGCGGATAATCGTGACCGATTCGTCAATCAGACTGCGCAATGCTGATTTCACCATCATCAGTTTAGGGCTTGCCGTCGCGGCACGAGTGCACGAACGCCGAGATGTCAAAGCGTGAATTGTTCGGCAATTAGTGTGACGGGAGAGGAAAATCGTGGCGCGCCTGAACAAATCGAGTTCGAATGCAGAAATCTTGGCCGTGTTGAACGAGACGGCCGATGCGGTGGGCGCCGTCTTACGGGCGAACACAGATTGGTCGCTTTCGGGTTTGCGCGACACGCAATACTCGGTCGATCTGCGTGCCGACGCCGCGGGGCTCGAGGCCTTGCGGGGTGCCGGTGTCGCCGTGCTCTCGGAAGAAAGCCAGCTCACTGGCGTGTTTGGGGACGACGATCTTTGCGTCGTTTTGGATCCGTTGGACGGTTCGACGAATGCCAGCCGAGGTGTGCCATGGTTCGCCACTGCGCTGTGCGCGATCGACAAAAACGGTATGCGCGCGGGGCTCGTGGTCAATCAGGCCAACGGCCACGACCGATATTGGGCGACAGCCGGCGGAGGAGCGTTTCACAACGGCGCGGCGATGCGACCGAGCGGTTGCGTCGATTTGGGCGAGGCTGTGGTCGGTATCTCGGGCATTCCGAAACAGCGACCAAGGTGGAATCAGTTTCGTGCGTTCGGCGCGGCGACCCTAGATCTATGCCTGGTCGCCGACGGGGTGATCGATGCGTGGATCGATTTCTACACCCACGGTGTTTGGGACTATCTGGCCAGCGCATTGATCTGTCAAGAGGCGGGTGCGCAAATTGTCGACCATCAAGATCGCAGCCTGGTCGTCCATGAGCACGCGCAGCGTCGCACGCCGATCGCCGCCGCCACAGCAGAGCTGCTGGCCAGCGTTCGTCGAATCCGCGGGCAGCAAAACTGAGATGACGCGCAAGCCCCATAGTCCGGCCGGTTTTTTGGAGCGGTTCGTCGCGGTCGAGGTGCGCGCGGCGAGTTTGATTTTTGGCGCGGCGCTGTTGGGTGTCGCGCTTGCGACCTTCGGCGACTTTTACGTGCACAAC
>Ga0194121_10002009_pt1 | contig 33108 bp, 29 predicted proteins | sample TA2MahCa50mmetaG_FD_148609 | JGI IMG/M metagenome (GOLD analysis project Ga0194121, IMG submission 148609) | Freshwater microbial communities from Lake Tanganyika, Tanzania - TA2015020 Mahale Deep Cast 50m | ecosystem: Environmental > Aquatic > Freshwater > Lake | place: Tanzania: Lake...
ACCGGCGAGAACGACGGGAAGTCGCCGCAGATCTTCGGCGGCCGGACCGCGGTGGTGCGGTCGTTCCACCTGCTGTCGGTGAAGTGGAGGAGCTTCGACTTGGCGGTGACCTTGTCGTTCTCGAAGCACAGGTTCGCCTTGTCGAACTTCGCCGTCGTCGTGACGTCGAAGACGACCGAGCCGGTCGAGAGCTTGAAGCCGCTCGGCAGCGCCTGCGGCAACGTCGTCGTCCTGATCTCGACGGTGCCCGCCGTCGTGACGTTGCCGAAGGTGACCGTCACCGCCTTCGTGCCGGTCGCCGGGTCGGCGGCGAGCTGCTTCGTGACGTTCGTTCCGGTGCTCACGTCCGCCTTCGCGGCGGGCGACGCGGCCGGCGTCTGCGTCCCGGTCGGACACGCCGTCAGCACGAGTGCGACGGCGACGAGCGCGGACGTGCCGAACAGCCGTCTCTTCATCCCTTTGAACCCTTTCCCTGCGTAGTGACCGAAGTGTACGGACCTTGCTCGCCTGGACCCCATCTATTCTGATCAGCGATGGGGTATCCACCGCGCGGCGGCGGCCGCGGCGGCGACGGGGAAGAGCGGGGCGGCTTCGAGATCGACTGGTCGAACATCGACTTCTCGACCTTCGGCCGCCGGCACCGCAGCCAGCCCCCGGGCGGCCTCATCGTCGTCCTCACGGTCCTTGCGGTCCTCTTCGTCGTCCTGCCGTTCGTCGTCGGCCCGCTCATCCGGTTCCTCACGGACCTGCTGTGGTTCCGCAGCCTCGGGCTCGAGAGCGTCTACCTCATCCGCTACCAGGCCGGCTTCTGGGCCTTCGTCGCCTTCTTCACGGCCTTCTTCGTCTTCGCCGCGATCAACCTCTACTTCGCGCTCCGGCCGAAGGTGCGCGCGGCGGTCGTGGAGGGCGGCGGGCGGCCGGCGGGCGCGCTGGCGCTCACGCTGCGGCTCCTCCCGGTCCTCCTCATCCCGTCGCTCTTCTTCGGGCTCGCCGGCGGTGCCGAGTGGGACACGATCCTCCGCTGGCTGAACGGCGCCCCCTTCGCCGCGACCGACCCGCTCTTCGGGCGCGACATCGGCTTCTACTTCTTCACGCTGCCGTTCCTGCAGTTCGTCCGCGGCTGGCTGATCGTCGCGATCCTGCTCATCGCGGTCGGCGTGTTCTTCGTGTACAGCGCGCGCGGCATCGCCGGCGTCGCGCTCGGGCAGATCGAGACGCCCACCGACCTCCAGCAGGTCGGGTCGCTCGCGCGCACGTTCGCGACGCCCGCGCGCGCGCACCTCTCGATCCTCGCGGGCCTCTTCCTCCTGCTCCTCGCCGGCGGGTACGTCCTCGACCAGTTCGACCTCCTCTTCCGTGAGGAGCCCGTCCTCACCGGCGCGGGCTACACGAGCGCGAACGCGCGCCTCCCGGCGCTCACCGTCCTCAGCGGCATCGTCGCGCTCGCGGCGCTCCTCGCGTTCGTGAACGCGTTCGCGCGAACGGTGTGGCTCGTCGGCGGCGCGGTCGCGCTCTGGCTCGTCGCCACCGTGATCCTCCTCGGCGTGTACCCGGGGATCGTGCAGACGTTCTTCGTGAACCCGGACCCGATCAACCGCGAGCGGCCGTACCTCGAGCGCCACATCCAGGCGACGCGCACGGCGTGGGGGCTCGCGAACGTGGAGGAGTCCGCGTTCGACGTCGCGCCGAACCCACAGCCCGCGGACCTGCAGGCGTACACGGACACGACGACGGTGCGCCTCTGGGACTGGCGCCCGCTCCTCGACACGTACCAGCAGCTGCAGGCGCTGCGGCAGTACTACGCGTTCAACGACGTCGACGTCGACCGCTACACGATCCGGGGCGCCGAGCGGCCGGTGATGCTCGCGGCGCGCGAGCTCGAGCAGACGCGGCTGCCTCGCGAGGCCCGCACGTGGCAGAACGTGCATCTCGTCTACACCCACGGCTTCGGCGCGGTGCTCACGCCGGTGAACGCGGTCACGCCGGAGGGGCTGCCGCGGATGGAGCTGCGCGACATCCCGCCGCAGGGCGAGCCCAGGATCGACCAGCCGCGCATCTACTACGGCGAGTCGACCGACCAGTACGTGATCGTCGGCACGACGCAGGACGAGTTCGACGGGGCGGATCAGGCCTATCGCTTCACGGGCGGCGGCGGGGTCTCGCTCGGGACGCTGTGGGACCGGCTGCTCTTCGCGATGCGCTTCGGCGACGGGAACCTGCTCGTCACCCCGCAGCTGTCGAGCGACAGCCGGATCCTGTTCCACCGGGACATCGCCGAGCGCGTGCGGCTCATCGCGCCGTTCCTCGCGTTCGACCGCGACCCGTACCTCGTCATCGCGGACGGGCAGCTGTGGTGGATGCACGACGCGTACACCACAAGCAGCGGCTACCCCTACTCGCAGCTCCGCGGCGCGGTCAACTACATCCGGAACAGCGTGAAGGTCGTGACGAACGCCTACGACGGCAGCATCACGTTCTACGTCGTCGACGACAGCGATCCGGTCCTGCGCACGCTGCGGTCGATCTACCCGGACCTCTTCGTGCGCGACATCGAGCAGATGCCGGTGTCGCTGCGCGCGCACGTCCGCTACCCGGAAGACCTCTTCCGCGCGCAGGTCGAGCTGTTCGCGACGTACCACATGACCGACCCCGCGGAGTTCTATAACCGCGCTGACGCGTGGCGGATCGCGACCGAGATCCTCCAGCAGGGAGGGCAGCCCGCGCCGATCGAGCCGTACTACGTCACGACGACGCTGCCCGGGTCCACGCGGAGCGAGTTCGTCCTCTTCGTGCCGATGACCCCCGCGGGGCGCGACCGCGACAACATGGTCGCCTGGGTCGCGGGACGCGCGGATCCGCCCGAGTACGGGAAGCTCCGCGTGCTCCGCTTCCCCAAGGAGCGCGTGATCTTCGGCCCGCTGCAGATCGAGGCCCGCATCGACTCGGACTCATCCATCCGGCAGCAGCTGACGCTGCTCTCCGCCGGCGCGGGCGCGAACGTCATCCGCGGCAACCTGCTCGTGCTGCCCGCCGGGAACTCGTTCCTGTACGTGAAGCCGCTCTTCGTCCAGGCGAGCCAGGGCCGCATCCCGGAGCTGCGCCGCGTGATCCTTGCGACGCAGGAGCGCATCGTCATGGAGGACACGTTCGAGAAAGCGCTCGCGCGGCTCTTCACCGAGACCGCGGCGGGGATCCCTCCGACTCAGCCCGCGCCGGCGGCGTCTCCCGGCGCCTCGCCGCGCCCGCCCGTGTCGCCGACCGCGACCCCCGCGGGCACACCGGCGCCGAGCGCCACGGTCGCGCAGCTCGTGCGCGAGGCGTCGCAGCACTTCGACGCGGCGCAGGCCGCGCTGCGCAGCGGTGACTTCGCGGAGTACGGTCGTCGCATCGCACAGCTCCAGGACACGCTCGCGAGGCTTCGCGCTGTCACGGGCCAGTAGCCCCGGCCTCAGCGACCGCCACCTCGCTCTCGTCGCGATCCTCGCGGGGATCATGTGGTCCGTGGGCGCGATCGACCTCATGCGGCCGTCGTTCGAGCGCATGGGACTGCTCCTCGTCGGGATCGCCCTCGGTGCCGCCGGCGCGCTCGGGCGCGACGTCGGCCTCGGCGCCGGGCTGTACGCGATCGCCGTCGGCGGCGTCGAGCGCATCCAGCGCGACCTCCTCGAGAGCGGGAGCGACGTGCTCCCCGCGACGGCGGAGGCGATCGACGTGCTCATGAGCGGCCGCAACCCGTACGACCACGTCATGACGTCGACGAACCCTTACGGCTCGCCGTTCGTGTATCCGCCGGGCGCGTTCCTCTTCTACCTGCTGCCGTACCGCGGCACGGGCGACATCGGCCGGGTCGAGACGTGGGCGGGGATCCTCACGATCGCGGCGTTCGTCGTCGCTGGCGCGCGCGTCGGCGCGGGCCGCGCCGCGCTCATCGCCATGCTGTACGCGGTGTGGGGCATCGCCGCGTTCCGCACGACCGACGGCGGCAACGACGTCGCCGCCGCGCTCCTCGTCGTCATCGGGCTCGTCGCGCTCGCGTTCGCGTCGCTCGAGCGGCCGCGCGGGCGGATCGCGTTCGTCGTCTCGGCGGTCGCCCTCGGGTGGTCGCTCGCCTTCAAGCAGTTCGCCGTGATCGTCTGGCCGATGGTGCTGCGCCACCTCGCCGTCGCCGGCGCCCCCTGGCGCCGCTACGCCTTGATCTCCGGCGGCCTCGCCGCGGCGATGATCCTGCCGTTCCTGCTGTGGTCGCCGCCGGCGTTCCTGCGCCAGCAGCTTGGCGCGCTGACCTTCCACGACCAGGTGTGGGGCGCGAACCTCCTGAACACGCTGTCGCAGCGGTGGCCGGTCGAGGGCGTCCTCGGCCTGTTCCTGTGGCTCGAGCTCGCGGCGACGGGCGCGCTGGTGTGGCTGGCGCTGCGCTCGCGCATCGCGACGATCGGATCCGCTGCGCTCATCGGCGCGGCCATCCTCGTCGTGCCGCTGCTCCTCGCGAAGTGGACGACGCAGAGCTACTACGTCTACGCCGCGACCATCGCCGCGGCGGGGCTCGTGCTCATCGACACCCCCGGCGAGGCCGCGCCGGATGCGTGAGCTCGACCTCGCCGGATACGCGCAGGCCTTCGGCCGCATCCACGGCGCGTTCACCATGGACGCGGCGCTGCTCTTCTTCGCCTACGCCTCGCTCGCGGGCGAGCGCGGCCACGTGATGGAGATCGGTGTGCACCACGGCCTCTCGGCCATCGCCGTCGCGGCGCTGCGCGGCGAGGGCGCGCGCATGGTCGCGCTCGACACCTTCGGCGCGAGCGGCAGCGCGACCGCCTCGGGCGGCATGTCCGCCGACGAGCGCACCTTCCGCGCGTCGATGGAGCGCTTCCACGGCGACACGTCCTTCGTGCGCGTGATCGCGGCGGACTCGCGCGCGGTCGCCCCGGGCGATCTCGGCGCGGGGTTCAGCTTCTGCCACATCGACGGCGGCCACAGCGCCGAGGAGACGCGCAGCGACCTCGCGCTCGCGAGCGCGGTCTGCCGCGGGGGCGGCCTCGTCGCGCTCGACGACTACTTCAACCCGTCGTTCCCCGGCGTCTCGGAAGGCACGGTCCGCCACCTCATCGAGCGTCCCGGCGACCTCGCGCCGCTCGCGATCGGCGCGAACAAGGTGCTGTTCCGGAGGGGCGCCGCGGGCGACCTGAACGCGCGCCTCGGCGAGCGATACCCCTTCATCCCGCGGACGCGCGCCGTGTTCGCCGGCAGCGAGGTCCTCGTGTTCGGGTCGGGGCTCGCGCACTACGTCGACATCGGCGCGTCGAGCGTGGGCGAGCTGCGCCCGCGCGAGCTGCGGCTGCGTGTCGACCTCGAGCCGCATGTCGACCGGCTCATCGCGTCGCCCGGCACGACCGTGCCGCTGCGGGTGCGCGTCCGCAATCGGTCGAACGTGCCGCTCGAGTGGAGCGACTCGCCGTTCGGGCTCTCGTACCACGTGACCGGTCCGATCGAGCGCTACGAGAACGCGCGCGTGTGGTTCGAGCCCGCGCTCGCCGAAGGCCAGGAGCGCCTGATGGACGTCCAGGTCCAGGTGCCCGAGCGGCCCGGCGAATACACGATCGAGATCGACGTCGTCTGGGAAGGCATCTGCTGGCTGCGCGATCGCGGCAACAGACCGGCGACGGCACGTCTTACGGTGCGTTGAGCCCTCTAGCGCCGGCGGAGGCCCTGCGTGATGTTCGCGATCTCGAGCGCGGTGACGCCGAACCGGCGCAGCGCATAGCTCGCCATCTGGATCGCGATCTCGCGCTCGCCCAGGATCGCCGCATCGGCGCGGCCCGCCGTCAGGTACCGCCACTCCTCCTCGCTGTGGGTACGGACGACGATGTCGAGGCCCGGCTTGACGCGACGCGCGTGCATCACGATCTGCCGCGCGGCGGCCGCGTCCGGGATCGCGACGACGAGGAGACGCGCGTCGCCCAGCCGTGCCTGCGCCAGGAGCGACGCGTTCGCCGCGTCGCCGTACAGCGCGGGGATCCCCTGACGTCGCAGCGACTCGACGATCCGGCGATCCTGCTCGATCGCGACGTAGCGGAATCCGCGCCGTCGCAGCGCTTCGCCGACGACCCCGCCGACGCGCCCATGACCGCAGAGGACGATGTGATTGCGGAGGAGCTCCGTCTGACGTGCCGGGCGACCCAGATCGCCGGCCTGGCGGGTGAGGAGCGCCCGCATCCATGCGCGATCGGCCAGCCAGCGCTCCAGCGGATCGATCGCCTTGAAGAGCAGAGGGTTCAGCGTGATGGATAGGAGCGCGCCCGCGATGATCAGGTCGTGCGCCGCGCTGGGCAGGATCCCGAGGTCGCGTCCCAGATCGGACAGGACGAACGAGAACTCCCCGATCTGAGCGAGCCCGATCGCGACCGTCAGCGCCGTGCGGATGGGATGCCCGAAGACGAGCACGATCGTGAGGGCCGCGAGGCCCTTGCCGATGACGATCAGCGCGAGTATGCCGACGACGCCGGCCGTCGCGGTGAGCAGGAAGCTCGGATCGAACAGCATCCCCACCGACACGAAGAAGAGGACCGCGAACGCCTCGCGGAGGGGCAGCGCATCCGCGGCCGCCTGGTGGCTGAGATCGGAGTCGCTGACCGCAGCGCCCGCTAGGAACGCGCCGAGCGCGAGCGACACGTCGAAGACCGCCGCCGCACCCACCGCGACGCCGAGCGCGAGCGCCAGCACCGAGAGGGTGAACAGCTCGCGCGTGCCCGTGCGCGCGACGTGGCCGAGCACCCACGGCACGACGCGCACTCCGACGAACGCCATGATCGCGCCGAACACCACGACCTTCACCATCACGAGCGCGAGGGATGCGAGGAGCTCGCCTCCGATCCCACTCCCCTTGCCACTGAGGACATCGGACATGCCCGGCAGCAGGACGAGAGCGAAGACGACGAAGAGGTCCTCGACGATCAGCCAGCCGATGGCGATGCGTCCGTATGGCGACTCCAGCGCGCCGCGCTCGATGAGGGCCCGCAGGAGGACGACCGTGCTCGCGACGGACACGGCCAGACCGAGCACGAGCCCGGCGCCGAGCGACCACCCCAGCAGATTCGTGGTCAGCATCGTCAGTCCCGTGGCCAGGGCGATCTGGAAGAGCGCGCCGGGGATCGCGATCTTCCGGACGGCCAGCAGGTCGCGCAGGGAGAAGTGGATGCCCACGCCGAACATGAGGAGGATCACGCCGAGCTCGGCGAGCTGGCCCGCGATGCCGGGATCGGCCACGAAGCCCGGCGTGAACGGGCCGAGGGCGACTCCAGCCAGCAGGTAGCCCACGATGGCCGGAAGCCGGAGCTTCGTGGCGAGGAATCCGCCGATGACCGCGAATCCCAGGGCCAGCGTGATGGTCGTCATCAGCGCGTTGTCGTGTGGCATGGCGACCCCCTGGCGGGATGGCGCCGCGGACCTGGATCGTACACCGAAGCAGGCATCGCCCCGCACCGCGACAATGGAGCCGGATGTCCCACGTCGTGATCCTCGGCGGTGGGATCTGCGGACTCGCGGCGGGCATGCAGCTCGCGGGCGGCGGTCGGCAGGTCACGGTCCTCGAGGCGCAGCACTTCCTGGGCGGCCTCGCCACGACCCTTCGCGGGCGGACGGGGGCGGGGTTCGACTTCGGCCCGCACGCGTACCACGCGCGCAACCAGCGCGTGCTCGACATGTTCAAGGCGATCGCGCACGACGGGTTCCCCGCGCGCCCGAAGAACGTCCGCATCAAGTTCCGCGGCCGCTACTACAAGTACCCGCTCGAGGCCGTCGACATCGCGCGCAGCATGGACCCGCTCCTCGCGGCGCGCGCGTTCCTCGACTACCTCTCCGAGGTCGTCCGCCGAAAGGTCTTCCCGCGCAAGCTCGTCAGCGCCGAGGACTGGGTGACGCAGGCGATGGGCCGCACGCTGTACGGCCTCTTCTTCGGCCCGTACACGCAGAAGGTGTGGGGCATCCCACCCTCGCGGCTCGCGGCGTCGTTCGCGCAGCACCGCATCCCGCACATCTCGCTGTGGAAGGTCATCCAGACCTCGCTGCGCAAGGGCCACGCGAAGATCAGCGGGACCGAGCACCGCTACGCGCCGCTCGTCATCGAGCTCTTCTACCCGCCGAAGGGCGCGGGGCTCATCAGCGACCGCATGGCCGAGCGCATCCGCGCGAAGGGCGGGCGCGTGGAGACCGGCGCGCTCGTCACCGGTGTCGAGATGCGGGACGGCCGCGCCGTCGCCGTGCGCTTCCGCCGCGTCCCGCGCACCGACGACGGCGGGCAGCTCTGCCTCATGGCCACGGGCGTCGAGGGGAACGTCGACCCGTACACCGTGAACGGCCGGCCCGGGCCCGAGGAGCGCATCGAGTGCGACGAGCTGGTGAACACGATCCCGCTCCCGCACTTCATGAAGCTCCTCGGCGAGGCGGTCTCGCCCGAGGCGCGCGGCGCGGCGGACCTCCTGCGCTTCCGCGCGCTCTCGATCGTCGGCCTGCGCGTGAAGCGACCGAACGCGCTCCCCGCGCAGTCGATCTACTTCCAGGACAAGACGTTCAACCGCCTCTCCGAGACCCGCAACTACGGCGGCTCGGAGCTGTGCGCCCCCGACGAGACGGTGCTCCTCTGCGACATCACCTGCGACGTCGGCGACGCGGTCTGGACCGCCGACCCCGGCGACATCGGCCGGCGCTGCGCGCGCGAGCTCGAGGAGGAGGGGTTCCTGAAGGCCGACGAGGTCGCCGAGTGCGTCGTGCTGCGCACGACGTTCGGCTACCCGGTGTACGTCGTCGGCTACGAGCAGGCCATCGACACGCTCATGCGCGAGCTCATGCGCCTCGAGAACGTGGTCACCGGCGGTCGACAGGGCCTGTATAAGTACGTCGACATGGACATCGCGTCCGAGATGGGCCTGTCGATGGCCGACCACCTCCTCTCCGGAAGCACGAAGCAGGAAGCGATCGCCACTATCCCCTACGAGGACCGTGTCTTCGCGTGAGCGAGACCCTGCGCGTCGGCGTCATCGGAGCCGGGTACTGGGGACCGAACCTCATCCGCAACTTCCACGAGGCGCCGGGGTCGGAGGTCGCCGCGGTGGCGGACCTCTCCGCCGAGCGCCTCACGCCGATCCGCAAGCGCTACCCCGCCGTGAGCGTGACGAGCGACCACCGGGAGATCCTCGCCGACCCGGCCATCGACGCCGTCGCCATCGCGACGCCGATCAACACGCACCGCCGCCTGTGCGAGGAGGCGCTCGCCGCCGGGAAGCACGTGCTCGTCGAGAAGCCCCTCGCCGGGACGGCCGCGGACGCCGAGGCGATCGTGCGCGCGGCCGAGCGCAGCGGGCGCACGCTCATGGTCGGCCACACGTTCGTGTACAACCCCGCGGTCTCCGCGGTGCGCGGGCTCATCGAACGCGGCGAGCTCGGGAAGATCCAGTACATCGACAGCCAGCGCGTGAACCTCGGCCTGCACCAGTTCGACTTCAACGTGCTCTGGGACCTCGGCCCGCACGACGTCTCGATCACGCTCTACTGGCTCGACGAGGAGCCCACGTGGGTGCAGGCCACCGGCGGGTGCTTCGTGCAGGCGGATATCGAGGACGTCGTGTGGCTGACGATGGGCTTCCCCTCGGGCGCGATCGCGCACGCGCACCTCTCGTGGCTCGCGCCGGGGAAGATCCGCACGATGACCGTCGTCGGCGCGAAGAAGATGGCGGCGTACGACGACGTCACCGCGGTCGAGAAGGTCAAGGTCTTCGACCACGGCGTCGAGCGGCTCGAGCCCGACGAGCTGCGCCGCGCGTACCGCGCCGGCGACATCCACAGCCCGCGCGTCCCGGTCACCGAGGCGCTGCAGGTCGAGGCGCGCCACTTCATCGACGCCGTCCGCACGGGGAAGGCGCCGCTCTCCGGCGGCGCGGCCGGCCTGCGCGTCGTCCGCGTCCTCGAGGCGGGCTCGCGGTCGCTCCGCCTCGGCGGGGTGCGCGTCGCGTACGGAGCCGAGCGCGAGCGCGCGGCGGCGCCCTCCGCGAAGTGACGAGCCTCATCAAGCCGCGCATCGCGGAGACCGCGGTCGTGGACGAGACCGCGGCCATCGGCCCGGGCACGCGCGTCTGGCACTTCGCCCAGGTCCGCGAGCGCGCGCGCATCGGCGACCAGTGCAGCGTCGGGAAGGGCGCGTACATCGGCGCGGACGTCGTCGTGGGGGACCGCTGCAAGATCGAGAACAGCGCCTCGCTCTTCGAGGGGCTCACCGTCGAGGACGGCGTGTTCATCGGCCCGCACGTGGTCTTCACGAACGACCGCCGGCCGCGCGCGACGAACCCCGACGGCACGCTGCAGACCGCCGACGACTGGGAGATGGGCCGGACGACGGTGCGCCGCGGCGCCTCCATCGGCGCGGGCGCGGTCGTCATCCCCGGCCTCGAGATCGGCCGCTACGCGATGGTGGGCGCCGGCGCGGTGGTGACGCGCGACGTGCCGGCGCACGCTCTCGTGGTCGGCAACCCGGCGCGCGTGGTGGGATGGGTGTGCGCGTGCGGGCGCGAGCGGGCGCCCGCCGGCCCGCGGACGGGCGAGGAGCTCCGCTGCGCGCGGTGCTCGGACGGCGAACGACGATGAACGGAGTGGACGACCGATGAGCCTGACGACGACGAAGGTGCAGGTCCCGCTCGTGGACCTGCGCGCGAACCACCGGGCGATCAGGGACGAGGTGCGCGCCGCGATCGACGAGATCCTCGAGGGCATGCAGCTCACGATCGGGCCGAACGTGAAGGCGTTCGACCAGGAGTGGGCCGCCTACTGCGGGACGAAGCATGCGGTCGGCGTGGGCTCGGGGACCGACGCGCTGCAGCTCGCGATCCGCGCGCTCGGGATCGCGCCGGGCGACGAGGTCATCACCGTGTCGTTCTCGTTCTTCGCCACGGCGGAGGCGGTCTTCTACTCCGGCGCGCGCCCGATCTTCGTGGACATCGACGAGCGCACGTATTGCATCGACGTCGCGCAGGTCGCCGACCGCATCACGCCGCGCACGAAGGCGATCATCCCGGTGCACCTCTACGGGCGCACCGCCGAGATGAAGCGCCTCCTCGCCATCGCGCGCGACCACAGCGTCGCGGTCATCGAGGACGCGGCGCAGGCGCACGGCGCGCGGATGGACACCGGCGGCAAGGCCGGCACCGCGGGCCGGCTGGGGTGCTTCTCCTTCTACTGCAGCAAGAACCTCGGCGCGTACGGCGAGGCCGGCAGCATCACGACGAACGACGACGACCTCGCCGAGGCGCTCCGCCAGCTGCGCGAGCACGGCCAGGTGACGCGCTACTACCACCCCATCGTCGGGTACAACGCGCGGCTCGACGAGATCCAGGCCGCGGTGCTGCGCATCAAGCTCCGCCACCTCGACGGCTGGAACGCGAAGCGCCGCGCGGCGGCGCGCAAGTACAACGCGCTCCTCTCGGGATCCGGCGTCGTCACGCCCGAGGACCCGGGCGACAGCCACGTCTGGCACGTGTACGCGATCCGCGTGCCCGGCGGGGAGCGCGACGCGATGAAGGAGTTCCTGTGGGAGCGCGGCATCGGCGCGGGCATCCACTACCCGGTGCCGATCCACCTCCAGGAGGCCGCGCAGTTCCTGGGCTACCGCAGCGGCGAGCTGCCGGCGACCGAGCGCGTCGCGGGCGAGGTCCTCTCGCTGCCGATGTACCCCGAGCTCACCGACGAGCAGATCGAGCACGTCGCGGACGGCGTGAAAGCGTTCATGGCGCGGTGAGCTTCGGCACGGAGCGCGTCGTCAAGGCGGTCCACGGCGTCCGCGCGGTCGAGCCGGACCCGGCCGAGGAGGTCGAGCAGGCCGAGCACCTCCGGAAGGAGCGGTCGCTCGAGGAGCTGCGGGAGATCTACAGCCGCGTGCTCTTCCGCGACAGCCCGACGGGGCACCGCGAGCGCCGCACGCTGCTGCGCGCGATGTGCAAGAGCTTCGGGAACGGCGTGCGCGTCGGGCTCGGCGTGCTCGTGCTGCACCCGCGGACGTTCGAGATCGGCGACGCGGTGTTCCTCGGCGATCAGACGTTCCTCCAGGGCCGCCACGACGGCCACTGCGTCATCGGCGCGCACACGTGGATCGGGCCGCAGTCGTACTTCGACTGCCGCGACATGGAGCTCGGCGAATACGTCGGGTGGGGGCCGGGCGCGAAGGTGCTCGGCAGCGAGCACACCGGCGAGCCCACCGACGTGCCGGTCATCCAGACCGACCTCGTCATCAAGCCCGTTCGCGTGGGGAAGTGGGCGGACATCGGGGTGAACGCGGTGCTCCTCCCCGGCGTCACCGTGGGGGAGGGCGCCCTCGTCGGCGCGGGCGCGGTCGTGACGAAGGACGTGCCGGCCTACGCCGTGGCCGCGGGGGTCCCCGCGCGCGTGCTGCATCAGCGTGACGGGGCCGTGACGACCGGGTAGCAGCGATCGGCGTGCGGGCATCCGCATCGAGACCTCTGGAAGGAGGAGGAGATACGGATGGCGCTGCGGAAGGACGAGCGGGTCCACCGCATCGAGCGGGCGGCCGCCGCCGAGGGCCTCGACAAGTTCGTGAACGTCGTCATCGGCGACCGGTCCTGGACCGGCTGCCTCTGGCCGGGCATCCGTGACCGGGAGGCTCGCCCAGGGGGTGCGCGAGGACCGGAAGCCCTAGGCTCAACACCGTTTTGAGCGTCCTCAGTGGTGCCCGCGTCGTCGTCACCGGCGGCGCGGGCACCGTCGGCTCCCACATCGTCGACGCCGCGGTCGCCGCGGGCGCGCGCGAGGTCGTCGCGCTCGACGCGCTCGTCCGCGGCGTGCCGGAGAACCTCGCGCCCGCGCTCGCCACCGGCAGGGCGCGCCTCGTCGAGCTCGACGTCCGCGACCGCGAGGCCGTCGCCGCGGCGCTCGCGGGCGCCGACCTCGTCTTCCATCAGGCCGCGCTGCGCTGGACGCGGTGCCAGGAGGCGCCGCGCGAGTGCCAGGAGGTCATGGTCGACGGCACCTTCAACGTGCTCGAGGCCGCCGCGGCGGCCAAGGTGAAGAAGGTGGTCCTCGCCTCCAGCGCCGTCGTGTACGGCGATCCGGTGCGCCTCCCGTTCGACGAGGACCACCCCACGAACGGCGGGACGGTGTACGCCGCCGCGAAGGCCGCGAACGAGCTCCTCGGCCGCGCGTACGCGCGCCTCCACGACCTGCCGGTGGTGTCCCTGCGCTACTTCAACGTCTACGGCCCGCGCATGGACGTGCGCTCGCGCTTCGTCGAGGTGATGGTCCGCTGGCTGAACGCCATCGACGAGGGCACGCCGCTCACGCTGTTCGGCGACGGGTCGGCGTCGGCGGACTTCGTGTACGTCGGGGACGTCGCGGGCGCGAACATCCTCGCCGCGACGTCGGACGCGCGCGACGCTATCGTCAACGTCTGCAGCGGGGTCGAGACACGCATGCGCGACCTCGCGCAGACCCTCCTCGAGCTCGCCGGCAGCGACGTGGGCATGGAGTTCAAGCCGCAGCCGCCGGGACAGCTGCCGCAGCGCCGCTACGGCGACCCGCTTCGCGCGGCGGAGGTGCTGGGGTTCCGGGCGGAGGTGGATCTCCGCGAGGGTCTGCGGAAGCTGGTCGAGTGGCGCAAGAACGCGTTGGGAGCGGTACGAGCATGACGGTCGAAGCGAAGAAGAAGATGTCCGTCCCGATCACGAAGCCCACGCTCGGCGAGGAAGAGGCGCGCGCGCCGATGGCCTCGATCGCGAGCGGCTGGGTGACGCAGGGCCCCAAGGTGGCCGAGTTCGAGCGGCAGGTCGCGGCCTACGTGGGCGCGAAGCACGGGGTCGCGACGTCGTCGTGCACCACCGGGCTGCACCTCGCGCTCCACGCGATCGGCGTCGGCCCGGGCGACGAGGTCATCGTCCCGTCGCTCACGTTCATCGCGAGCCCGAACAGCGTCCTCTACACGGGTGCCGACGTCGTCTTCTGCGAGGTCGACCGGCGAACCTTCGACATCGACCCGAACGACGTCGAGCGGCGCATCACGAAGCGGACGAAGGCGATCATGCCGATCGACCAGATCGGGCTCGCGTGCGACGTCGAGGCGATCAACGACATCGCGAGGCGAAGCGGCCTGCGCGTCGTCGAGGACGCCGCGCCGGCGATCGGCGCCCCGTACAAGCAGGGCAAGGTCGGCGCGTTCGCCGAGCAGGTCGTCTTCAGCTTCCACCCGCGCAAGGTCATCACCACCGGCGAGGGCGGGATGATCACGACGAGCGACGACGCGCTCGCGGCGCGGCTGCGCACGCTGCGCCAGCACGCGATGAGCGTGTCGGACGTCGCGCGCCACCAGGCCGACCGGGTCATCGTCGAGGAGTACCCCGAGCTCGGCTTCAACTACCGCATGAACGACATCCAGGCGTCGATCGGCATCATCCAGGTGGGCAAGCTCGACGACCTCCTCGCCGCTCGGCGCGCGCGCGCGGCGCGCTACGAGACGGAGCTCCGCACCATCCGCGGCATCGAGCCGCCGTTCGTGCCGGCGTACGGCGCGCCGCACACGTACCAGTCGTACATGGTCACGCTCACGAAGGACTGCCGGCTCGAGCGCGAGGAGCTCATGACGCGTCTCCTGCAGCGCGGGATCGCGACGCGGCGCGGGATCATGGCCTCGCACCTCGAGAGGACGTACACGTCGCGCTACGGGAAGGTGCCGCTCCCGGTGACCGAGGAGGTCGCACGGACGACGATGCTCCTCCCGCTGTACGCGACGATGACCGAGGACGAGCAGACGTACGTCATCGAAGCGCTGCGCGAGGAGCTCGGCCCGGCCTAGTACCGTTCCGCGCATCGACGCGCAGGCCGCCGAGGAGCTCCTCCGCGGCGTCCCATTCTTCCGCGACCTCGACCGGGTGAGCCTCGCGCGGCTCGTCGGCGCGCTCGAGCGCCGCACGTTCCGCCGGGGCGAGGTCATCCTCCGCGAGGGCGCGGACGCGAACGGGCTCTACCTCCTCGAGCGCGGCGACGTCACCATCACCGTCGGGGACACCGAGGTCGGCCGCATGGGCGCGCCGGGCCACTTCGGCGACCTCGGCCTGCTCCTCGCGCGGCGCACGGCGACCGTCCGGGCCGCCACGGAGGTGAGCGTGCTGCGCCTCCCGCGCGAGCCGTTCGAGCGGCTCGTCCGAGAGCAGCCGCAGCTCGCGCTCGCGGTCGCGACCGCCGTGGCCGACCGCTTCGACCAGCGGCAGCGCGCGCTCGTCGGCGTGCCCGAGCTCGAGGCCGAGGCGCGGCCGCTCACGCTCGAGCGCGGCGAGACGCGCGCGCCCGGCCGCGCCCCCCGAGCGCTCGGCGTGGCCCTCGCGCTCGCGGTCCCGCTCGCGCTGTGGTGGATCCCGCCGCCGGCGGGGCTCGACGAGCGCGGGTGGCACGCGCTCCTGACGACCCTCGGCGCGACGATCGCGTGGCTGTTCGACCCCGTCCCCGACCTCGTCGTCGCCTTCGCGCTCGCGACGGCGTGGGGGATCGCCGGCGCGGGCACGCTCGCCGCCGCGTTCGGCGGCTTCGCGACGTCCACGTGGATCCTCGCGCTCGCCGCGCTCTCGATCGCCGGCGCGATGGCGCGGACCGGGCTGCTCTTCCGCGCGGGCCTCTTCCTCCTGCGCGCGTTCCCGGCGACGCACGCGGGCCAGGTCGTCGCGCTCATCGTCGGCGGCCTCGTCCTCACCCCGTTCGTCCCGCAGAGCGTCGCGCGCGTCGCCGCGATCGCGCCGGTGACGGCGGAGCTGCGCGTCGCGCTCGGCCAGGCACAGCGCAGCGCGGGCAGCGCCGCCATCGCGTTCGCCGGTCTCATCGGCTCCTGGTACTTCTCGAACCACTTCCTCACCGGCTTCGCCACGAACTCCTTCGTCTACGAGCTCCTGCCTCCGGACGAGCGCGGGGCGTTCGCGTGGACGGGGTGGCTCGCGGCGTCGCTCGTCCCGCTCGCGGTGTCCGCCGCCGGCGGCCTGCTCGCGGTGCGGGTCCTCTTCCCGGCCGAGCGCGGCGCGGCGTTCTCGGGCGAGGCGCTGCAGCGGCAGCTGCGCGTCATGGGCGGGCTCTCGCGGCCGGAGCGCGCGACGCTCGTCGCGGTCGCCGTCCTCGTCGCGGGCCTCCTCCTCCAGCGCTGCTGCGCATCGAAGCCGCGTGGCTCGCGACGTCGACGCTCGTCGTCGTCGCGGGCGTGCTCGGCCGCGACGGCTTCCGCGAGTCGGTGGACTGGCCGTTCCTCCTCTTCCTCGGCGTGCTCCTCGGCTCCGGCCCGGTGCTGCAGCAGGCCGGCGTCGGCCGCTGGCTCGGCGCGACCCTCGCGCCGCTCGCACCGGCGGCGGGACATCCCGGCGTGGTCGTCGTCGGCCTCGCCGTCGCCGTGTTCCTCGTGCGCTTCGTCCTGCCGAGCCGGCCGGCGATGCTCCTCATGAGCCTCGTCGCGATGCCCGCGGCGCCCGCGCTCGGCATCTCGCCGTGGGTCGCCGGCGTCACCGTCCTCCTCGCGGCGAACACGTGGGTGTTCCCGTACCAGGGCCTCGAGTACCTGCTGCTCCGGGACGCGACGCGCGGCGAGTCGTTCACCGACGCGCAGGGGATGCGGATGGGGATCGCCCTCGCGGCCGTCAGGCTCGCCGCCATCGCGGCGGCCGTGCCCTACTGGATGGCGATCGGGCTGATCAGCGCACCTTGATGAGCGGCGACGCGTCGAGGTCGGCGCCCGCCGCGCTCGTGAGCGACACGACGATGTCGAAGGTGACGTTCCGGTCGTAGAACTCGCGCCACGACGCCGGGCCCTCGCTCGCGACGCGGAAGAGGTCATCGCCCGCGCGGATCGAGCCCTCCTTCGCGACGAGCTCCGTCGCCGTGCCGAGCGCTCCGGGGCGGTAGCGCATGCGGCGGCCGTCGGGGGCGTACACCTCGACGTAGGGGTACTTCGCGACCCCCGCGATGTCGGTGAACTCCCGCGGCTGCCCGTCGAGGAACTGGTAGACGTGGATCTCGACGCGGCCGTCGAACGGGGCGAGGACGGTCCACCCCGCGCCGAGGTGCACGCCGGTGCACGGGCGGTCGATGCAGGTGTACGGGGTGATGGTCATCGGCTTCCGCGTGGGCGTCGGCGCGGGGGACGCGGTCGCGACGGGGGTCGGCGCCTCGGTCGGCGTGGGCGCGGGGCGCGCGCTCCGCACCGTCTGCGCGACGAGGCTCGGGTCCGGCCCGGCCGGGACGGTGACGATCTCGGGGGGCCGCGCCTGCGCGCTCGAGACGATCCCGTACACCGCCGCGGCGACGACGAGCAGCACGATCCCGAACTGGAGCCCGATCTGCCCTCTCTCGCTCACCGGAGCTTCCCCGCGACCCTGTCGCGCGCGACCTTCGCGAGCTGGATGAGGTAGCTCAGCACCTCACGCTTCCCGAACTTCGACTGGCCCGCCTCGCGGTCCCGGAACGTGTACGGCACCTCGACGACCCGCGTGTAGCGGCCGCGCGCGACGACCTCGAAGCCGATCTTGAACCCGATGGGGTCGAGGCGCACGCCGTCGATGACCGAGCGCCGCAGCGCGAAGAACCCGCTCGTCGCGTCGCGGACCGGGACGAGCGCGCTGCCCATGAGGCACGCGACGCGCGAGACGATGCGCCGGCGCAGCGGCCAGTCCGCCGTGCCGCCCCCGCTCACGTACCGGCTGCCGACGGCGAGCTCGCCGTCGTCGCGGACCGCGTCGACCAGGCGCGGCACGACCTCGGGCGGATGCGAGAGGTCGGCGTCCATGACGACGAGGGTGTCGCCCCGCGCGGCGTCGAAGCCCGCCATGACCGCCGTCGCGAGGCCGAGCTTGCCGCTGCGGCGCACGACGCGGACGGGAACGGCGGGCGCGAGCGCCTGCGCGACGTCCGCGGTGCCGTCGGGCGATCCGTCATCGACGACCACCAGCTCCCACGGGCGCGGGCCCATCGCCCGGGCGAGCCGGTCGGCGAGCTTCGGGATCGTCGCGGCCTCGTTGTACGTGGGTACGACGACCGAGATCACGCAGGGCGGATAGTACGTGCGCGATGCGTGTCATCTTCGACGCCAGGCACCTGCAGACCGTCAGCCGGACCCGCGGCATCGGCCGCTACTCGCGCAACCTCCTGGCCGCGTTCGCGCGCATCGCGCCGCGCGAGGTGGACTGGACGCTCCTGCGCCTCGCGACGTTCCCGCGCGCGGACGCGCAGCCGCTCCCGCCGCACCGCGAGGTCGCGGTCGCGCGCCTGCGCCGGCCCGAGCTCTCGATGCTCGCGCTCGACGCGCTCCTGCTGCCGCTCGAGATCGGCTGGCGCGGGGCCGACGTGTACCACTCGGTGCAGCTCGGGCTGCCCCTCGCCGCGCGCGCGCGGACCGTCGTGACGCTGCACGACCTCGCGCCCCTGCGCTGGCCCGAGCACTACCTCCGCCTGCCGCACGCGCGCGTCGGGCACATGTGGCAGTACGCGCTCGCGCAGCGCGCCGACGCGGTCATCGCGCCGTCGCACGCGACCGCGCGCGACGCGGTCGAGCGGCTGCGCATCCGGCCGGAGCGCGTCCACGTGATCCCGGAGGCGGTCGACATGTCATTCGCGGCCCCGCCGCGCGACGAGGCGAGGCGCATCGTGCGCGATCGCTTCGCCGTGCCCGAGCGCTACGTCCTGTACGTGGGCCAGTTCGACCCGCGCAAGAACATGGACGGGCTCCTCGCGGCGTTCGCGCGCGCGGCGGAGAGCGACCCCGCGCTGCGCCTCGTCATCGCCGGCGACATGGGCAAGCTCGCGGCGTACCTGCGCAACGCGCTCGCGCGGACCCGCGCCCCGCGCGACCGCGCCGTCGTGACCGGGTTCGTGGACGACGCCACGCTCGCGGCGCTGTACGCGGGGGCCGAGTGCCTGCTGCACGCCGCGCTGCTCGAGGGCTTCGGGCTCACGCCGCTCGAGTCGCTCGCGGCGGGGACCCCGGTGGTCGGATACCGCGCGGGCGCCGTCGAGGAGGTGGTGGGGGACGCCGGCCTGCTCGTCGAAGCGAGCGAGCCCGACGCGCTCGGCGACGCGCTCGTCACGTACCTCTCGTCACCGGCGGTCGCGACCGAGCTGCGGTCGCGCGCCCCACACCGTTCTTCGCTGTTCTCCTGGGACCGCGCGGCGCGGGAGACGCTGGTGGTGTACCGCAGCGTCACCTGAGCGCCGAGGCGGGAGAGCCGTGCCGGGGGTCCTCCGGGGTCGGTATGCGGGTCCGTCTGTTCTCGCGACAGCGGTGACGCGAAGAGCGACGGATTCACATCCCGCTCCCGAGCACACACCGGGGGACGGCCACCGGGCCCTGCGCGCGCCCTAGACTTCCTCAGAGGGACCCAGCGACCGCACCCGCGGTCGAGACAACTCCACGGAGGATCGCTCTTTGGCTCGGCGCGTCCCGCTTCCGCGCCTCACATACCGGCAGCGCATGTCGCGCTCGCAGCGCGAGCGCCGCCAGCAGGCGGTCATCGTCACGATCTTCACCGCGGTCCTGGTGTTCGTCCTCGGCCTCGCGGCCTGGGCGATGTCGGACCGCTACTACCAGGCGAACCTCACGCGCGTCGCCGAGGTCTCCGGCCTCCAGATCCCGCGCCGCGAGTACCAGGGCCAGCTGAACTACGAGTACGTCCGGCTGTACGTCGACTACGGCGTACCGCCGGGCTTCGAGAACGACCCGCAGCTCGAGCGCGTGAAGAACAGCTACCAGGAGCTCGCGCTCGAGCGCGTCGTCGAGCAGCACGTGCTCGACCGCGCGGCGCGCGAGGCGGGCATCACCGTCTCGCGGGCGCAGATCGACCAGCAGTACGAGATCGAGTTCGGCGAGTTCAAGGTGCGCCACGTCCTCGTGAAGCTCCCCGACGGCCTGAAGGACGAGGAGAAGGACGCGGCCGAGGCGACCGCGCGCGCGAAGGCGCGCGCGATCGCCAACGAGCTGCGCGAGGCGCCGATGGACCAGGCGCTCTGGAACCGCATCGCCGCGGAGCGCTCCGACGACCCCGGCACGAAGGACTCGGGCGGCGAGCTCGGCTACGCCGGCCGCGGCTCGTACGTCACCGAGTTCGAGACGGCCATCCGCACGCTCGCGATCGGCCAGATCTCGGACCCCGTGCGCACGCGGTTCGGCTTCCACGTCGTCCAGGTGACCGAGAAGCGCGCGCCCGCGGACACCGACGTCGTGAAGCGCTACCGCTCGTACGGCTTCACCGCTGAGGAGCTCCGCCGCCAGGCGCGCTACGAGGTCCTGCGCAAGGAGCTCGAGCGCCGCCAGGTCGACGCGCTCGCGACGGGCAGGGCGGAGCAGGTCCGCATCGCGCACGTGCTCGTGCTCGTCCCGTCGCTCACGAGCGGCAACTTCCAGGGATTCAGCGACGCGATCAAGAAGCAGTCACAGGTCCGCGACGAGCTCGACAAGGGCAAGGACTTCGCCGAGGTCGTGGAGACGTACAGCGACGACATCGAGACACGCGAGAAGGGCGGCGAGCTCGGCTGGTTCACGCGCGGGATGCTCGTGAACGTCGAGGCCGAGAAGGCGGTGTTCGGGGCCGAGGTCGGCAAGCTCACCGAGCCGGTCGCGTCGGCGAAGGACTGGACGATCTTCAAGGTGCTCGAGAAGGACGCCGCGCGCGAGGTCACCGAGGACCAGAAGACGAAGATGAAGCAGAACGCCTACCAGTACTGGCTCGTGCGCCAGAAGAAGGCGTACGAGGTCCGGAAGCTCCTCCCCGGCCTTGGGATCGATTAGCGACGACTTCGCCCGCATGGGCGAAGCGGTCGCCGAGGTCGCGCGCGTGGCCGGCCGCCTCCGCGCGCCGGGCGGATGCCCGTGGGACCGCGAGCAGACGCACGCGTCGCTCCGGCCGTTCGCCATCGAGGAGGCGAACGAGGTGGCCGAGGCGATCGACTCGGGTGACGCGGCGAAGCTCCGCGAGGAGCTCGGCGACCTCCTCTTCCAGGTCGTCATCCACGCGCAGCTCGCGCGCGAAGGCGGCCGGTTCGACCTCGCCGACGTCGCGCGGGGGCTCGCGGAGAAGCTTGTGCGCCGCCACCCCCACGTGTTCGACCCGGCGGGGCCGCGCGGTCTGACGACCGAGCAGGTGCTCGCGCAGTGGGAGCGCGTCAAGGACGGCGAGACGCGCGGGGAGGGGAAGCCATGAGCAAGCCGTACCAGCGTCCCGACGGCCGCGCGTACGACGCGCTGCGGCCGGCGCGCATCGAGGTCGGCGTGTCGAAGTTCGCCGAGGGCTCGTGCCGCATCTCGTTCGGCGACACGCAGGTCCTCTGCCTCGCGACCGTCGAGGACCGCGTCCCGCGGCACCTCGAGGGGAAGGGCACGGGCTGGGTGACCGCGGAGTACGCGATGCTGCCGCGCTCGACGCCCGAGCGCAGCCAGCGCGAGAGCCTCTCGGGACGGCCCGGCGGTCGCACGTTCGAGATCCAGCGCCTCGTCGGCCGCGCGCTGCGCGCGGCGGTCGACCTGAAGCTGCTCGGCTCGCGCGGCGTCATCGTCGACTGCGAGGTCATCCAGGCCGACGGCGGCACGCGCACCGCCGCGATCACCGGCGGGTGGGTCGCGCTGCAGCACGCCCTCCGCCACTTCACGCCGCGGCCGGTGCGGCGCCACGTCGCCGCGGTGTCGGCCGGGTTCGTGAACGGCGCGCTCGTCCTCGACCTCCCGTACGCCGAGGACTCGATCGCCGACGCCGACGTGAACGTCGTCGCGACCGACGCGGGCGCGCTCATCGAGGTGCAGGGCACGGCCGAGCAGCGCCCGTTCTCGCGCGAGGACTTCGACCGCATCCTCGCGCTCTCGATGAAGGGCATCGCCGACCTCGTCGAGGCGCAGAAGCAGGCCGTCTCCACCTTTTGATCCGCACCCTCCTCATCGGCAGCGGGAACGCGGGCAAGATCGCGGAGTACCGGCGGATGCTCGCGGGGCTCCCGCTGCGCGTCATCGGCGCGGACGAGCTCGTCCCCGTCCCGCCCGAGCCCGCCGAGGACCACGACACGTACGCCGCGAACGCGCGCGCCAAGGCCGAGGCGTACGCCGCGGCCACCGGCCTCGCGACGATCGCCGACGACTCCGGGCTCGAGGTCGACGCCCTCGGCGGCGCGCCCGGCGTTCGCAGCCGCCGCTACCTCGGCGAGCGCGCGACGGCGGAGGACCGCAACGCGAAGCTCCTCGCGCTCCTCGAGGAGGCGCCGCAGCGCGACGCGCGCTTCGTGTGCGTCCTCGCGCTCGCGCACCCGGGCGGGCCGACCGAGCTGTTCGAGGGGATCGTGCGCGGCGAGATCGCGCGGGCCCCGCGGTACGGGCATGAGGGGTGGGGCTTCGGCTACGACCCCGTGTTCGTCGTCGGCGGCGACGGCCGCACGATGGCCGAGCTCTCGCCGGAGGAGAAGGACGCGCTCTCGCACCGCGGCCTCGCCGTCGCGAAGCTCCGCGCGCACCTCGGCGCGGAGCCGCGCTAGGTCTCCGCCGACGCGATCCGCTCCTCGAGCAGCGCCCGCTCCGCGGGGTTCTCCGTCAGCTCGAGCGCGCGGCGATCGGCCTCGTGCGCCTCGTCGCGGCGGCCGAGGTCGCGCAGGAGCTCCGCGCGCGTCGCGTGGAGGAGGTGGTACCGGTCGAGGCCGGCCGCGAGCCCGTCGGCCTCCCGTAGCGCGGCTTCCGCGCCCGCGACCTCGCGCAGCGCGATCGCGCGGTTGAGCCGGACCACCGGCGAGCCGGTCATGGCGACGAGCGCGTCGTAGAGGCGCCGGATCCGCGGCCAGTCGGTCGCGGACCACGAGGGCGCTTCCGCGTGGAGCGCGGCGATCGCGGCCTGGACCTGATACGGCCCAGGCTGCTTCATCGCGCCGGCGCGATCCAGCAGCCGGACGGCATCGGCGATCCGCGCGCGGTCCCAGCGTGAGCGGTCCTGATCCTCGAGCAGGATCATCCGGCCGCGCTCGTCGAAGCGCGAATCGGCCCGCGCCAGGTGCAGGTGGATCATCGCGAGGAGGCCGAGCGCGTCCGGCTGATCCGGCAGCGCGCGCGCGAACTCGGACGCGAGCCGGTCCGCCTCGAGCATGAGGTCACGTCGGGCCGGCCCCGGTCCGCCGGTCGCGAGGTAGCCCTCGTTGAAGACGAGGTACACGACCGCGAGCGCCTGGTCGAGACGGTCGACGAGCTCCGTCGGCTCGGGTCGCCGCAGCGCGATCCGCGCGTCCACGATCTTGCGCTTCGCGCGCACGATCCGCTGTGCCAGCGTCGACTCGGACGTGAGGAACGCGCGAGCGATCTCCGCGGTCGTCAGGCCGAGGACGGACCGGAGCGTGAGCGCGATCCGCGCGTCGCGGGCGAGCGCCGGATGGCAGCACATGAAGATGAGGTCGAGACGCTCGTCCCTCGCGGTCGGCATCCGCGTCGGCGCCTCCTCGAGCAGCGCGAGCTTGTCCTGGTAGCGCGCCTCGCGCCGCATGCGGTCGATGCCCTTCCGCCGCGCGACCGTCAGCAGCCATGCCCCGGGAGCGTCGGGGATGCCTTCGCGCGGCCAGCGATCCAGCGCCGCGACGATCGCCTCCTCCTCGCGGAACGCGCGGTCGATCGCGGAAGCGGTCCCGCTCGTTGCGGTCGTCAGCCCTCCGGCTGGCTGCTCTCGTCGCGCTCCTCGACGACGGGACGGACCTCGATCGTCTCGAGCACGGGCCAGCCCTTCGCCAGCTCGATCGCGGCATCGAGGTCGGGCACGTCGACGATCGCGAAGCCGCCGAGCGCCTCCTTGGACTCGATGAACGGACCGTCGCTCACGGTGACCTTCCCGCCGCGCTTCCGGATCGTCGTTGCGGTCGCGGTCGGCCCGAGCTCCTTGCCGTCCAGGATCCGTCCGGCGGCCGCGCGCTCCCCCCACCACGTGCCGATGGCCTCGTACATCCGACGGCGCTCGGCGGGGTCGAGGGCCGCCTCCGCGCTCTCGTCGCCGACGAACATGAGCGTGCACCTCACGGCCGCTCTCCCTCCTGCACGACGCGCCGCAGCTCGAGCGCCCGGAACGGACACTCCTTCAGCATCCGGAGCGCGGTCGCCTCGTCAGGCACGTCGAGCAGCGCGAACCCGCCGATCGTCTCCTTCGCCTCGATGAACGGGCCATCCGTCACGGTGGCGTTCCCGTTCACCTTGCGCACGCTCTTCGCCGTCCGACGCGGCGCGAGCTCCTCGCCGCCGACGATCCGGCCAGATGCGCGTCACGCCAGTGTGGGAGACTGGCGCCGCATGACGGCGAAGGTGATCGCACTCCACCTCAAGGGCGCTCGCGGCTCCCGGCCGAAGCCGGTCGACGCCGTCACCGGACGCGTCGGCGGGGGGATCGAAGGCGACCGCCACGTCGACAAGGAGACGCGGTCCGTCCTCGTGGTCGACCGGTCCACGCTCGACGACCTCGGTCTCGCGCCAGGCGACCTGCGCGAGCAGATCACGATCGAGGGCGTGCGCAGCGTGACGACGCTCGAGCCCGGCACGCACTTGCGCATCGGTGGCATCACCCTGCGCGTCAACGGCGAGGCGCAGCCGTGCACGCACATCGGCGATCTGAACGGGGCGGAGGACGTCGAGGTCTTCCGGCAGTCGCTCCTCGGCCGGCGCGGTGCGGATTGCACCGTCGTCACCGCAGACGCCCCCGCGCGCGTCGGCGACCGTGTCGAGATCGCGACGCCGGCCGCCGTCTCCTAGCCCGGCACCGAACCGCAACGGTCCCGCCACTTGTGCGGGACCCACGGCTGCCGCTACGTTCCGCCCGGGTGAACGCCGCAGCCGCTACCCGGGCCATCGCGACCGCCGCAGCAGCGGAGGTACGAGGCTAGGTCGCGGTCGCAGGATCCCAGGGCGATCCGACAAGCCTCCGGAGAGAAGGACCGGAGGCTTTCGCGTTTCCGGGCTCCGGCGGCTAGAGGCAGCGCGCGAAGCGCGACTGCCGAGAGGAAAAGAGGTCGAGCGTGGTCGAGGAGCACGACGCCTGCGCGCTCGTGGCAATGGCCCGCAAGGACGGGCGGCCCACGCGCGACCTGCTCGACCTCGCGATCCACGGCCTGGTGTGCCTTCATCACCGGTCGGGGACCGTCGACGGGGAGGGTGACGGCGCCGGCCTCCTGACCGACATCCCGCGGGCGCTCTGGGCCGACCACGTCGATGACCGCGCGCACGATCCGCACTTCGGGGTCGCGCACCTGTTCGTGCCGCCGCAGGGCGACGAGATCGAGGAAGAGGCCGTGCGCCGGATCCTGCGGCGCCACGGGCTGCGGATCCTCGCGGAGCGGCACAGCGGCCTCGATCCCTCCGCGCTCGGACCGCGCGGTCGTGCAGGCGCGCCGCGGTTCTGGCAGATCGGCCTGTGGGTCGGCGGGTCGCAGTCCTCGGGCGCGAGCCGGCTGCACCAGGCGTGGTACGACGTCGAGCGCACGACGACGGCGACGGTCGTGAGCCTCTCGCGGCGCAGCGCCGTGTACAAGCTGCGCGGCGACGCGCAACAGCTCGCGTCCGCGTTCGAGGATCTCGCCGATCCGCGCTTCGCGACGTCGATGGCCTTCGGGCACAACCGCTATGCGACGAACACGGCCACGTCGTTCGAGCGCGTCCAGCCGTTCGCCGCGATCGCGCACAACGGCGAGATCAACACGATCGAGCGCCTCCGCGGCGAGGCGCGGATGCTCCGGCTGCCGCTGTCGCGCGACGGCAGCGACTCGCAGGACGTCGACGCGATCGTGCGCGGCCTCGTGAACCGCTTCGGCCTCACGCTCGTCGAAGCGATCGAGCTGCTGTTCCCGCCGATCGTGAACGAGGTGAAGCGCATGCCCGGCGAGGCCCAGGACGCGTACATGCACGCGCGCGCAGCGTTCGGGCCGTTCGCGCAGGGGCCCGCGGCGATCCTCGCCCGGGTGGGGGACACGTGCCTCTTCAGCGTCGACGCGCTCGGTCTCCGCCCGCTGTGGCACGTCGAGACGCCCGACGAGCACGTGTTCGCGAGCGAGCGCGGCTTCGTGCCGCTCGCGAGGTACGTGCGCGACCCGCGTCCCCTCGGTCCCGGCGAGCGCGCCGCGCTGCGGCGCACGCCCGAGGGATGGCTGCTCCTCGACCACGACGCGGTCCGGGAGCGCTTCCTCGAGGCACGGCGTGAGCGCGGCATCCGCGCCGCGGGACTGCGCGACCGCATCGAGACGGGCGGGCCGGCCGACGCGCCGCCGCTGGGCCGCCGCGGCCGGGGCATCGGGCGATGGGAGGTCGGCACGCCGCCCGACGAGCTCGAGGACGTCACGCTCCGTCGCGAGGCGCAGTTCGCGGCGTTCGGCTGGGAGCCCGACGACGTGCGCATGGCGAAGGCCATGACCGAGACGGCGAACGAGCCGATCGGCTCGCTCGGCTACGACGGACCGCTCGGGGCGCTCTCGGAGCGGCGCGCGAACCTCGCCGACCACATCCACGAGACCGTCGCCGTCGTCACGAACCCCGCGATCGACCGCGAGCGCGAGATCGAGCACTTCTCCACGCGCGCGCTCCTCGGGCCGCGGCCGTCGCTCGGCGGCCGCGCCGCGCCGCGCGAGTGGATCGAGCTGCGGCAGCCGATCCTCCTCGGCGGGCACGCGCCGGAGACGGGGCTCCGCGGCGCCGACCACCGCGAGACCGCGCGGAAGCAGGGGACGTGGATCCTCGAGGACGTGGCCGCGTGGTTCGGCGACCGCTACGCGCGCGGGCCGGTGGTGCTCGAGGCGGACCGCGACTGGGAGGAGCACCCCCGCGACGCGCTCGCCCGGATCGCGGCGTCGGCGTGCCGCGGCGTGCGGCGCGGCGCGAAGCTCGTGATCGTCCAGGACCGCGGCGTCGTGGCGGAAGGCCGCGCGTGGATCGACCCGCTCCTCGTCGTCGCCGCCGTCCATCGCGCGCTCGTCGAGGCGTCGGCGGGCGGCGACGCGCTGCGGCGCGAGTGCGCGCTCATCGTGTCGGCGGGGAGCCTGCGCAACCTGCACGACGTCGTCGTCGCGCTCGGGCTCGGGGCCGACGCCGCGCATCCGTACCTCCTCCTCGAGCACGCGCTCGCGCAGGAGGACCCCGACGCGCTCCCGAACCTCGTCGAGGCGCTGCGCAAGGGGATCGAGAAGGTCATCTCCACGCTCGGCATCCACGAGGCGCGCGGCTACGGTCGCCTCTTCTCCGCCATCGGCGTCGCGCCCGACGTGGCGCGCCTCCTCGGCATCCGCACCTTCTGCGCCGAGGCCGGCACCGGCCTCACGTGGGAGCGCATCGCGGAGGACGGGCTGGCGCGCGCGTCCATGCTGCGCGAGCGCGCGCCGGCGCGGCTCGAGCCGCCGTTCCGCATCTACCCGCGCGTGTGGAAGGCCGCGCTCGCCGTGGCGAACGGCGAGGCGCCGTACCGTGCGTACGCCGAGCGCCTCCTCGAGATCGAGCTCGAGCACCCCGTGTCGCTCCGCCACCTCTGGGACCTGCGCGGGCTCGAGGGCGGCGTCGCGGACGGGACGGACGCGCTCGCCGACACCCGCGCGGGCGGGCACTCGATGCCCATGTACATCTCGTCGATGTCGTTCGGCTCGCAGGGCGAGACGGCGTACCGCGCGTACCCCGAGGCCGCGTACCGCATGGACATGCTGTGCATCAACGGCGAGGGCGGCGAGCTGCCCGACCTCCTCGGGCGGTACCCGCGGAACCGCGGGCAGCAGATCGCGTCCGGCCGCTTCGGCGTGTCGGCGATGCTCGCGAACTCGAGCGACTGGCTCGAGATCAAGATCGGCCAGGGCGCGAAGCCGGGCGAGGGCGGCCACCTCCCGGCGCGCAAGGTCTCGGCGAAGGTCGCCCTCGCGCGCAACGCGAAGCCCGGGATCGACCTCATCTCGCCCTCGAACAACCACGACATCTACTCGATCGAGGACCTCGCGCAGGTCGTGCACGAGCTGAAGACGGTGAACCCGCGTGCGAAGGTCATCGTGAAGATCCCCGTCACCCCGGAGGTCGGGATCATCGCGGTCGGGGTGGCGAAATCGGGTGCCGACGTCGTCACGGTGTCGGGCTACGACGGCGGCACCGGCGCCGCGCGCATGCACGCGCTGCGGCGCGCCGGGCTGCCGGTGGAGATCGGCGTCGCCGAGGCGCACCGCGCGCTCGTCGCGTCGGGCCTGCGCGGGCGGGTCGAGCTGTGGTGCGACGGCGGCGTGAAGAGCGCCCTCGACGTGGCGAAGCTCATGTGCCTCGGCGCCGACCGCTGCGGCTTCGCGACGTTCGCGATGGTCGCGCTCGGCTGCACGATCTGCCGCGGCTGCCAGCTCGACACCTGCCACGTCGGCATCACGACGCAGATCGAGAGCGTCGCCGAGGCGCAGGCGCGCGGGCTGAAGAAGTTCGAGCCCCAGGAGCTCGAGCGCGCCGTCGCGAGCCTCATGCGGGCGTTCGAGGCGATGCGCGTGGAGCTCGCGGCGATCGCCGCGCAGCTCGGGGTCGGGCGGACCGCGGACCTCGTGGGCCGGGCGGAGCTGCTCGTGCAGGCGCGCGGTCTCGACCGGGTGGCGCTCGCGGAGCTCACGGAGGCCGGGACGTCCTTCGAAGAGGGTGCCTGGCGCATGGCGCTCGCCTCGGTCGGCGCCGTCCACGGCGCGGAGGCCGGGGGATCCTCCCGGGAGGCTGATGTGTTCCCGTACCAGATCGGCACGGTTCCGTACCAAATTGGCACGGAAACACATCACGCCCCCGTGCACGGCGCCCGACCCGAGGTCGACGCGCGCGACCGCTTCGTCGGGACATCGGCGTCGGGCGAGATGGCGCGCACGCGCATCTTCAAGGGACCCACCGCGGACGAGCACACCGTCACGGCGAGCGGCGTCGCGGGGAACGGCGCCGCGGCGTACGTCGCGCAGGGACTCACGCTCACGGTCAGCGGCGGCGCGCAGGACGGCGCGGCGAAGACCGCGCTCGGCGGGAGCGTCGCGGTGCTGAAGGCGCGCAACGCCGCGGGGCGCTGGGTGGACGGCTCGGTGGGGAAGTGCTTCGCCTACGGTGCGCAGCGCGGCCGCTTCCTCGTGCAGGGCGGGGCCGACGCGCGCGCGGGGATCCGACTGTCGGGCGCGGACGTGGTGATCGGCGAAGATGTCCGCGGCTTCGCGTTCGAGTACATGACCGGCGGCCGCGCGGTCATCCTCGGTGACCCGGGCCGCTGGATCTGCTCGGGGATGTCGGGCGGCGTCGTGTTCGTGCGGCACGATCCGGCGCGCGGCCTCGACGACACCGCCATCCGCGACCGCGTCGCGAAGGGCGCGAAGGTCGCGGTCCGGCCCGTCGCCGACGAGGACCGCGTGGTCCTCGCCGAGCTCCTCGGCGCGTACGCCGCGGCCCTCGACGCGAGCGGCCAGGCGGATGCCGCGCACGAGGTGCGCGCGCTGCTCGCCGCGCCCGACGCGTTCCGCGCGATCAGGCCCGTGGGCGAGGTGGTGGACCAGGCGATCTCGACGGAGTGACGGTCGGCACGCGCGTTGCTCTTGGACGTCGCGTGCCGACCGACCGCCACGACCGCCAGTCAGCGCGCTTCGGCTCGTTCCGGGCGGGCAAGGTCGAACCCGGTCCCGTCCGGAAGGCGCTCACGCGCTTCGCCGGCTGGGCCTCCGACCGGTTCGGATCGCCCTGGGCGATCGCCGCCGCCGCGCTGGTCATCGCGGTGTGGGCCGCGCTCGGGCCGGTGCTCGGCTGGAGCGACACGCACATGCTCATCATCAACACGGTCACCACGGTCGTGACCTTCGTCATGGTCTTCGTCATCCAGAACACGCAGGCGCGGGAGACGGAGGCGGTCAACCTGAAGCTCGACGAGCTCCTGCGCGCGGTGCCCCGCGCGCGCGAGGAGTTCATGGAGGCGGAGGAAGAGGACCTCGACGAGATCCTCCGCGAGAAGGAGATCGTCGCCGCGGCCGATCCCGCGCCGCCGAAGCACAAGGCCGCCGAGCGCGGGAACGGGAAGAGGGCGGGCGGAAGACCGCACTGACGGCGCGGTCGGGTGAGACAATGCCCGAGCACGGGGTGTAGCGCAGCCTGGTAGCGCGTCGCCTTTGGGAGGCGAAAGTCGAGAGTTCGAATCTCTCCACCCCGACAGCCGCTCGCGCTGGGGGATGTCCGTGTTCGCTCGCTGGGGAAGCTTCGTCCACCGCTTCCGGTGGCCCGTGCTCGCGATCTCGTTCGCGTTCCTCGTCGGGACGGGGTACGTCGCGGCGCAGGGCGGCACGCTCAAGGGCGGCGGGATCATCGAGACCTCGGAGTCCGGCCGCGCGCTGAGGATCATGCGCGACGAGCTGCCGCAGTCGAGCGGCTCGAGCTTCACCCTCATCTTCTCGAGCCCCACGCTCCGCGCGACCGACGCCGCGTTCAAGGCGGAGGTCGAGCGCGCCCTCGCCGACCTCGCGAAGGACCCGCGCGTGCGCAGCCTCCGCACGCCGTACGAGACGACGCCGCCGTCGACGCGGCTCATCTCGAACGACGGGCGCCGCGCGCTCGCCGTCGTCGCCGTGCCGGACCCCATCAGCGAGGCGCAGAAGTACTACGAGGAGCTGCGCGGCAAGGTCCGCAGCTCGAGCCTCGAGGTCACCGCGACCGGGAACATCGCGATCACCAAGGACTTCAACGACATCCTCGAGAGCGACCTGCAGCGGGCCGAGATCGTCTCGCTCCCGCTCGCGCTCGCCCTGCTCGTGCTCGTCTTCGCCACCGTCGTCGCGGCGCTCATCCCGCTCGGCGTCGGCATCCTCGCGGTCGTCGGCGGCGTGGCCGGCACGTTCGTCCTCAGCCGCTACACCGACGTTTCGCAGTACGCGCTCAACGTCGTGACGCTCATCGGCCTCGGCGTCGCGATCGACTACTCGCTCTTCATCGTGAACCGCTTCCGCGAGGAGCTGCGCCGCGGCTCGAGCACCGAGGACGCGCTCGCGCGCGCGATGGCGACGACCGGCCGAGCGATCGCGTTCTCCGGCCTCACCGTCGCGATCGGCCTCTCGGGGATGCTCTTCTACGAGGGGACGTTCCTCTCGTCGATGGGCCAGGCCGGCGCGGTCGTCGTCGCGTTCGCGGTCGTCTACGGGCTGACGTTCCTGCCGGCGCTCTTGTCGGTGCTCGGCCGCAGGGTGGACATCTGGCGGGTGCCGCTGCCGCAGGGGCGTGAGGGCGCGGGGCTCTGGCACGACATAGCGACGTGGGTGATGCGCCGCCCGGCGACGGTCCTCGTGCCGGTGATGGCGGCGATCCTCATCACGGCGACGCCGTTCCTCAGCATCCGGATGGCGAACGGCGACGTCACGATGCTGCCTAAGCACGCCGAGTCGCGCCGCGGGTACGACATGCTCGTCGCCGACTTCGCGGAGTACGACAAGAACCAGGTCACCGTCGTCGTCCGCTACGCGGGCGACCCGCTCGCGGGCGACCGCATCCCCGGTCTCGTCGCGCTCCACGAGCAGCTCGCGAAGATGCCGCACGTCCTCACCGTCGAGAGCCCGTTCGGGCTCGACCCGCGCGCGCTCGGCCTCCCGGCGGCGGGGCCGATCACCGCGCAGCAGTACAAGCAGATCTACGCCTTACGCGACCAGCTGCCGCCGCCGCTCAGGTCCGCCCTCGAGCAGGCCGTCGGCAAGAACATCGCCGTCTTCAGCGTCCTCACGGCCGAGCCGAAGCTGTCCGATCGCGCGCAGCAGCTCGTGCGCGACATCCGCGCCGTGGCGCGGCCCGCCGGCGCGCAGGAGCTCCTCGTCACCGGCCTCACCGCGTTCGACATCGACGTCGTCGAGTTCATCGTGGGGCGTACCCCGGTAGCGGTGGCGTTCGTGATGATCGCGACGTACGGCGTCCTCTTCCTCCTCCTCGGGTCGGTCGTCCTGCCGCTGAAGGCGGTCGTCATGAACCTGCTGTCGATCGCGACGTCGTTCGGCGCGCTCGTGTGGATCTTCCAGCAGGGGAACCTGTCGCAGCAGCTCGGCTTCACGCCGGCGCCGCTCGACCCCACGCTCCCGGTGATCCTCTTCTGCACCGTGTTCGGGCTCTCGATGGACTACGAGGTCCTGCTCCTCAGCCGCATACAGGAGGAGTACGCGCGCACGGGGGACAACACGCGCGCCGTCGCCGAGGGCCTCGAGCGCAGCGGCCGCCTCATCACCGGCGCCGCGGCGATCATGGTCGGCGTCTTCGGCGCCTTCGCGCTCGCCGAGGTCGTGATCATCAAGGCCATCGGCCTCGGGATGGCGCTCGCGGTCGCCATCGACGCCACGCTCGTCCGCGCGCTCGTCGTCCCCGCGACGATGCGCCTCCTCGGCAACGTGAACTGGTGGGCGCCGGGCCCGCTCGCCCGCCTGTACCGCCGGCTCGCGCTCGGCGAGGCCGAGGCCGCGCGCATGCGACCGATCGTCGTCGCCTCCTCCGACCCTCGCTCGGATTGAACCCTCGCTCGGGCCCTGGTGCTCGACCTCGTCTTCGCCTCGGTCTGCGCGCCAGAGGGACGATGGCTAGGTAGACATGGCGGCGTGGAGGGGACGCTCCGCCCGCTCGGCGTCGGCGACATCGTGGACCGCGTGTTCGGCACGTACCGCCAGCGCCCGCTCATGTTCCTCGCGGTCGCCGCGATCCCGTTCCTCGTCCTCGTCCTCGTCCTCATCGTCGGTGTGCTCACGGCGACGTTCGCGGCCGGCGCGATCGTCGCTCTCGCGCCGTTCCTCAGCGGCAACGTCGACCCCGAGCGCCCCGACCCGGCGCGCCTCCTCCAGCTGCTCGGCCCGCTCCTCGCGTTCGTCGCGATCGTCGCGGTGGCCGCGATCGGCGTGAGCCTCGTCGTCCTGGAGGCCGAGATCGAGGGGCTCGACAGCGACAGCGCGGTCCGCCGCGTCCTCGCCCGCCTTGACGTCCCTCGCTAGCGCGCTGCCGTCCCCGCGGCCGCGCCTCCTGGCGCTCGCGCTCGTCGCGGTCGTCCCGCTCGCCTTCGCCGGGACGTCGCCGCTGTTCATCGGGCTGAGCGCGCTCCTGGCCGCCGCGGCGCTCGCGCTCGCCGCCCTCGACGTGCG
>Ga0194121_10002015_pt1 | contig 33045 bp, 30 predicted proteins | sample TA2MahCa50mmetaG_FD_148609 | JGI IMG/M metagenome (GOLD analysis project Ga0194121, IMG submission 148609) | Freshwater microbial communities from Lake Tanganyika, Tanzania - TA2015020 Mahale Deep Cast 50m | ecosystem: Environmental > Aquatic > Freshwater > Lake | place: Tanzania: Lake...
TAGACAAAGCTGAAAACGCAATCCGTCTCGATATTTTCTCCTTTAAGGTGGACTCTCTGTACTTTTTCTCTCATAAGGACACCTCTAAGCTGAGGAACCTCACCATGGCGGACCTGGTATCCACTGACGGATGTGAGGTTTACTGGAAGAGGCAAGGAGAGGCCTTCATTGGGTACATGAAGGAAAGGGCTTGCAACTTCGTTTCCAAGCGTAGCGGGAAACGCATATTTATCACCGACAGTCTTAGGCTGACAAAAGATGGCATCTGGATTCGCGACGAGGCCGAAGATGAGAACGGAAACTATGTATTCGGACATAAGGCAAAGATTCCTCATATGCTAGACCGGTGCAGGTGGTATACAGGGTGGACCGCTCTACAGATACCGGAGGCAAAGGAGGGCTACGAGGTGCAACGCAGCCTTCGTGTGCACGACAAAGGAGGTAGAATCCGCCTGCTAACCAACGATGGCAAGCAGACTCCTTACACCCTTGAGCTGGCCGAGGTGATCTACGGGAATGGCGTCAGCGTGCTAAAACTAGCAGTTTACGAGGAAGGCAAGTCAAAGTCAGTTGCCTACACCTGGGCGACTCCTGGCAGCGAAAGAATCGGCATCAACCTTCGCTGGCTAGAAACTGGATTCACATTAGCTACTAAAGGGGATAAATCAGCATTAGATTTAAAACTTAAAGGAAATAATCAGTGATTATACTTTTAAAACGACGAAAATGAGTTGCAATTAATTGTTTTAAATCATCCTCTCTGAGACAACGAAAGTAATACCTGTCTTTTTGTTATTAAGGAATACCTCACAAATACCCTTAAAACCTCATAAACCCGCCTCAAATTATTTGAGATTTGGTTAGAACGTAGCTCAATGATGGCTGAACAGTAATATAAAAATATGCTATGTGCTCTGCATACCTGAAAATCGACTCTTACTTTCTTAATAAAAAAAATACCCCTAGAATTTCCAGGGGTATTTTTTTGAAGTGGTGTAAATTAAAAATCAATTGAAATATAAGCAATCCATCTTCTGGGCAATTGTAAGTAACCTTGCGACCAGATTGGTATACCATTGTTAACGAAATTCGGGGTAGTTTGTAACTGTCCCATTGCAGTGCTGTTTTCTTGCAAGCCCGCAATCGACTGAACGCCCTGGCGATTACCGACGTTTTTACACTGAAGGCCTACTCTGAATTCTTTCCTGCCATCTCTGAATTCCTTCTTACCATCGATGCCAAAACGAAGATAACCACCAGCATTCAATACAGTTATTTTTCCTAAGTCAATGAGGTTTGTAGCATCAGCATAACGTGAACCAACTGCATTTGCAGAGAAGTCAAGTCCGAACCATTTCCCCTGGTAAAGAGCTACCGTATTCCAGATATAGTTAGGTACATTGGGCAAACGGTTGCCTACTACATCTATAGATGTTTGCCCACTACCTTCATTAATTACTTTCAATCCGTACAAATTACCTGTAACATCAACATCGGGCAAGTTGGATCGCTTGCCTATAATACCCCCGGATGTTGCATTGGATATTTTGAAATTAGTGAAGGTGGCATTCTGAAGTGTCAAACTGCTTCTAGCACTGAGTCCGCGCAAAAATCCGGTGGGGGCCCATGATAGTGATATTTCTGAACCCATGATTCTATTAGAACCGAAGGGTTTAGAAACCAGAAGTCCATTTTCAAAAATAGAAGCAAGCCTGTTCTTAATGGTATTGTGGTAGAATGAAAAATCGAAACCGAAGTCTTTTGCCTGACCCTTGAATCCACCTTCAAATGAAGTAATGATCTCATTACCAGATAATCCATCCGGCAAGCGTAACAACCTGTTGGCATTAGCGTTTGTGGCCGTAGGACTAACGTATTCTAGTGATGTAAAGGCTGTGTAGTCAGGCATACGGTAGGCACGGTTCACATTTCCGTAAAAAGCAGCGTTTCTGCTAAACATATAATTCAGGCCAAAGGAGAGGGAGTAATCACCAAATTCCAGATTACGGGTAATAGCACTATCGAACGGTGATTTGGTTTCACTTAAATCCATGTTCAACCAGTCGTAACGGGCACCAAGTGTGGCTGTCAATTTATCATTGAATTTAATTTCATGACCGCCAAAGAGGGCGTTCACCTGCTCGTTGTAACGACCACGACGGGTGATAGAACCTCTCTGCGGGTTAGCAGATGTGCTAAAAATATTAATATTTAAAGGAATAGTGGCAACAGGAGAAACCGCTAGTCTGCCTGGGATTATACCATTAATCAACCGGAGATCCCAGGGATTTAAAGGATTAACAAAATGTGAATAGCTATAAGTGGTTGGCTTCAGGTTGGTATTGGAGAAATAATAACCAATCTGGAATGTTTGGCGTTTGCCATTCCCTTTGTTCCAAGTCTTTTTCAATCTTAACTCGTTTATGAAATCGTCGTCATACGCATCTCCATCCAACATTAGCCTGAATGCACCACCTGTGGAAGAATAAAGAGTGCCGGGTGTAAAAGTGGATGGCAGCACAGCAGCAGAATACAAACCATTGCTGTTATAAAAGGATGGAATCGAAAATGGATATTTGGTTCCACTGTAGAGACTCTGGAAGCGGAATTTATTTTCGATTGTCAAGTTTCTTCCTAAGTTTCTCTCGAAAGAAAAATTAAGCTGTAGATTTTTAGATCTATTGTTGTCTCTTATCTCGCGGTGAATCCAACGATTAATTTGAATTCCAGTAACTGGATCGGGCACAGCTATCCCACTAGGTCGGGGAGATGATGAATTGCTGCGCACACCGAAAATTGAATAGTTTTGACTAGTAAATCCCGGGAACATGAACGTGTGTATGTTCTGCCAGTTGGGGGCTAGTTTTTTAGTAACCGGATCAAGAGGCACATCGGTTAAGTTCTGGAAACTGTAATTACCATGAATAAATCCAAGACGAACTTTTCCTTTTCCGTCTGCGTTGAGGAAATCAAAGTTTCCTCTTAATTGATAGCCATGGTCATTGTAGCCGGTCCTTCTGAATCCGCGATCGTCTACTGTCCATCCACCTATGTTGTAACGAATCTTTTTACTTTTTGACAAGGAACCATTTACATTCCAATCGAAGCGATAGTTGAGGTAGTTGTTATCTGTGTGAATGTTATCATAGCGGCTGAATTTAAAAGAACCATGTGATTTTTCACCACCGGTTTTACTGATGATATTTACAACACCTGCAGCAGCAGAACGACCGTAAACAGTAGCGGTGCTGCCACGAACGACCTCTACTTTTTCAACGTTGTCATCGAATCCAAAACCGGCATCCGGTAGACGGCCAGCGCTACCGAAGGCTGGTAGACCATCAATCAGAATGCTCGTGTATACGAGACCGCCTAATGGGTTTCCATCTGGGAAGCCCCTGATAACAATTCCTCCTCTTCTACCTTGTGAGTTATTGGCAAATACACCAGGAGTAAGTGTTACAGCTTCAGCAAAGCTTTCCGGCTTAATCGATTTCAGCACTTTGTTATTGATGATGTCAACTGCCTGTGTGGCCTCAATCTTTCTTACGGGCTGCCGGCCTGCAGTAACACTAATTTCATCGAGTTGTTTAATTTGCTCCTCCAGCCAAACGTCTATCGACATTCGGTTGTTAAGGTCAATTTGCTGGGAACGGTGATTTAATGCGCTTATTACAAGGCGAGCGTTGGCGGATGAGACACGAATGGAAAACTGTCCGCTCTTGTTTGTAATAACACCATTTTTGGTACCCTTCTCTTGGATGGAAGCGCCATCTAGGGCTATTGAATCTTTGTCCAATACTTTTCCTGATATTGTCACCTGGGCGTGTGTGGCTTGAATAAACAAAAGAAAGAGGGTTAATAAACCTAGTACTCTTTTCAGCATATTTAAATGCATAAAATTATTTTAGGTGGACGATGAATAAATAATAAATAGTTAACTATGTTAACTAATTTTGAAGTTACTGAATAATCACGTAATAAGCAATTATTCAGCAAATTTTTCCGTTAACCAGTTCCAAAATCGCTGTTTTACAATGGTTTACGATTTTTTTATTGGCTTTTTCATATCTCAGATGCACATTTCTTGACTTTATTCTCCCCACCCTGCTATGAAATTTCAACTGTTCTGGAGATTAAATACTTGCGCTAATTTAGGGTACAAAAAAATAAATTTTTATTTTTAATAATACAGAAGTCAAAGCGCTGTTTAATTCTATTATCAACTATCTTTTTTTGAAAGTAATTTAAAATTTGAACTCGTTTAAAAATTAGTTAACTTTATTAACTAATTTAAAATAAATTTGATATGCTACAATTGCTCTTATTCCCGGATATGACAGGTATTTGGGAAGGAACATACACCCGCATCAATGAGTTAGGTGAAGTACTTTTCCACCATAAAAGTAAACTAACGCTCCACCTAATGGGTAACGAATGGCGACAATCAAATCTCTATTTATTCGAAAATGGTCGCGAAGAATTTCACAACTTCGGAATGTCGCCATTTGATGAAAATGGAGTTATGAAATATGACAACCCACGCATTGTCGGAGAAGCCTGGGAAGCCAACGGCGGAAAGAACATTTTACTTTGGTGGACCTACAAACAGTTCCCGGGTTCAATGTTATATGAAATAATTACCCCTATTTCACTCACCCATCGCATGCGTGTTTGGCAACATTCAATGAATGGAAAATTTGAGGGGATAACTATGATAGAAGAGTATAAAAAACTAGATCAATCTACCATCTCTATGTCACACTATGACCAGCCTAGTTATATTAAAGAGGCCTGAAAGATTGATAAATAATAAAATTAAGTACTTCAATATGGGAATGACTATTACAGAGAAGATCATGGCTTTTAACAGCGGACGTTCATCTGTTTTGCCTGGACAGTTGGTTTGGGTAAATGTTCACACTGTGATGACAATGGACTACCTGGGAAAACAATGCTTCTCAGCTTTTGAGAGTCTTTCACCAGAAAAGAAATTGTATGATAAGGAGAGAATAATTTGCGTCAGCGATCATCTAGTTCCCCCACCCACTGAGCAGTTTGCCACCATGTTGAATGAATGGCGGGAAACTGTTAGAGAGTATGACATACCTTATTTCTATGACCTTGGGCGTCAAGGAATTGCCCACCAGCTAATGATAGAGCAGGGGCATGTCTTACCGGGAAAAGTATCCATTGGTACTGATTCCCATGCTAACACATATGGGGCAGTAGGAGCCATGGGCAATGCTATTGGGGTGACGGATGCAGCTATTGCCATGGCCACAGGTAAGTGCTGGTTTCGAGTTCCAGAGTCAGTAAAGTTTATTGTAAGAGGAGAATGGCAGCCCTGGGTTATGGCAAAAGATTTAAGCCTCCACATAATGGGTATGATGCACTGGAATGGTCACCTGATCTATAAAGCACTCGAATTTGCCGGTCCTGCCATCGAATCTCTGGGTATCGCCGGTCGTATGACACTCTGCAATATGACGGTTGATCTTGGAGCAAAAAATGGCATCATAGCCCCAGATGATACAACCATTGAGTTCCTTCGCCCGGTGCAAAAGGGAGAGTGGGAAATGTTGAGCAGTGATGCTGATGCTAACTACGATGCTATTTATGAAGTGGATGTCACTAATGTTGGCCCTACCATCTCCTTACCAGATAAACTCGATGATGTTGTTCCGGTAGAAAAATTAATCGGTACAAAATTCAATAAAGCCTTTGTTGGCACTTGCACGAATGGTAGGACAGAAGATTTTGCCATAATGGCGAGCATTTTAAGAGATAAGCAAATTCACCGAAATGTAAACATGGTTTGTATTCCTTCCAGCCAATCCGTATACCTTGAGTGCATTCAAAAAGGATATTTTGAAACACTGATCAAAGCAGGTGCTTCTATTGAAACACCTAGTTGCGGACCTTGTGCAGGAATACATACCGGGGTTGCTGGTGAAGGTGATATCATTCTGAGTGCTGGCAACAGAAATATGAAAGGTAGAATGGGCAGTAAAAATGCAAAAATATATTTGACCTCACCCGCAGTAGTTGCTGCGAGTTCTATTCGCGGAGAAATCACCGACCCACGATCTGAAAACTGGTAAAAATCATAACACTATGGCCATCATTACAGGAAAAGCATGGGTAGCGAAAAACTACGTAATGAGTTTTGATATGATTCTTCAAAAATACTGGACATCCCCGATTAATCCTGCTGAGAATGCGAAATGGGTAATGGCAGGAGTGTCAGAAGAATTTAATAGCGAAAATGCCTTCGTTAGAGCAGCATTTACCTTCATTGTTGCCGGACATAATTTTGCAGGCGGTGGGAAAAGTATTGAACACTGTGTAACCGGACTGGTTGGCGCAGGCATTCAGGCTGTTTTTGCTACCAGCTTTGCCCGCCTTCAGTTCAGAAATGCAATCAACTACGGACTGCCCTTCATCACTAGTAAAGACATCAATCTATCGTGTGAAACAGGCGATATTCTCGAGTACGATTCCGACAACGGGTCTATCAAAAACCTCACAAACGGAAAAGTTTTTTCCAGTGTTCCTGTAGCACCTTTTGTCGCTGAAGTGGCTGCTAGTGGAGGACTGATGAATTTCGTTCGTCAAAAAATGGCTGACGGAACCATTCGTGAATTACACTGATAAAAATTAAGACTACTTTTTTAATAACACCATGATAAATTCTTTGAAAAAGAGACTAACGGAAGACAAGACCTGCTATGGAGTAATATCCCCCACTACTGACCCGACCATTTGTGAATACTTGGGTTGGTTGGGAATGGATTTTTACATCATTGATGGAGAACACGGTCCAATCACACTTACAGAAGCAACGCATCTGGTTCGCGCCATGGAATGTGCAGGCATAACCCCACTAGCAAGAGTACGTAGTCTGGAGGAAAAACTCATACTGCAATTTTTAGATGCGGGTGTGATGGGCATCATGATGCCAGGAACATCCACAGCAGCCGATTGTAAGCGGCTTGTTCAGGCTGTTAAATACTATCCCATGGGGGATCGAGGCTTGGGTCCAGTGAGATCGGCTCGATATATGTCGGGTGGTGTTACACAACATCAATACATTGAAATGGCAAATGCCACAACACTTGTTTTTCCCATGATTGAATCAGTTCAGGCAGTGGAACAACTGGAGGCAATGTGCCAGATTCCTGGTGTGGATGGATTCATAATTGGTCCGCGTGATTTAGCACTTAGCATGGGTTTTACAGATGGACCGCAGCATTCAGAAGTAAAGGAGCTCATCGATAAGTCGATTGCTATAATGTTGAAGCACGGAAAAATTGCGGGTACTGTGGCAGCCAATGCAGAACAAGCTAATCAATTGTCTGCAAAGGGGGTTCGATTGCTTTTGAATAGTGTACAGGGCTTACTGTCAACAGGGGTGGCCGCATTCATGAAAGAAAGAATTAATTAATTTAATACATAAACTTTTCATAATGCCAACAATTGTTGTCTTGTTCAACTTAAAAGAAGGCACATCGGTTGCCGATTATGAGAATTGGGCCCGTTCCAAAGATCTCCCAGTGGTGAATTCTCTTCCCTCTGTAGAAAAATTTCGCATTTTAAAAATGGGAAATCTTCTCGGTAGCGACGCAAAAGGACCCTATCAATTTTGTGAACTTATTGAAGTTCCCGATATGAATACTTTTTTTAGCGACCTCTCCCGAGATGATGTTCAGGCGGGAGCAAAACAATTCAATGAATTTGCTAACCAACCTCTTTTTATTATAGCAGATGATCTGTAAAATGGATGGATATGTATCAGTTAAACAACAAAGTAGCCATTGTTACTGGCTCAGGGAGACGCAAAGGAATCGGAGAGTCCATAGTTCTGCGTTTGGCGGCTGAAGGTTGTCGGTTGGTAGTCAGTGACCTTGGGCAACCTAAGGGAAACGAATTTGCTGCTGAGCACATTGGCGTGAGTGAGGAAGTGCAGGATATTGCCAACTCATGTCGGGCACTGGGCGCAGAAGTACTCACCATTTCCTGTGATGTCAGAGACGATATTGAATGTCAGCGATTAATTTTTTCAACAGTAGAAAAATTCGGGCGGTTAGATATTTTGGTAAATAATGCTGGTGTGGGTTATTTGATGGAGCCCTTAATTGAATTCAAAGAATCTAGTTGGGATGCTGTTCTGGATGTCAACCTCAAGGGTGCCTTTCTTTGCAGTAAATACGCGGCCAAACAAATGATTCAGCAAGGCACGGGCGGATCTATCGTGAACATTGCATCACAGGCAGCCAAGAGTGGGTTCCCATTTGCTGCTGCTTACACTGCCAGCAAACACGGCTTGGTTGGGCTTACCCGTAGCAATGCTGTAGAGCTGGGAAAGCATAAAATTCGTGTCAATGCTGTTTGTCCGAATCACATTACTACCGGACTCGGGCATTGGCAAAATATTTTTTTTAGCGAAAAATTGGGTATGGATTATGCGACCTATATGCAATCCATTGTTAAAAAAAATCCTCTGGGCAGAACTGGTTTGACGGAAGATATTGCCAAGGCTGTTGCATTCCTTTGTAGTGAAGAGGCCGCCTACATAACAGGTGAGGCCATGAACGTAAGCGGAGGGGAGGAATATCATTGATGTATGAAATTAGGAATTGATATTGGTGGAACATTTACTGACCTAGTTTTGCTGGAGCTCCGTTCCGGCCAATTATTTTTTGGAAAAACACTTACTACTTACCCTGATCCGACACTTGGTATTTTGAATGGTTTAAAGGAACTCATGTCTTTGCATGGTAAATCAGTGGGAGAGGTTAATACCTTAATTCACGGAACTACACTTGTCACAAATGCCATAATAGAGCGTAAGGGGGCCCTAACTGCATTATTAACCACGGCAGGATTTGAGGACGTTTTAGAAATAGGGCGTGAGATGCGGTATGATATCTATGATATTTTTATTCGCATGCCCTTACCGCTTGTTCCCGCAGCATTGCGAAAAGGAATCAAAGAGCGGGTAGATGCTTCAGGAAGAATTTTAGATTCATTAAACGAGGCCGAAGTGATTGAGATTTTAAAAGCGTTGGTAAAAAAAGGAGTTCGTGCAGTAGCTGTTTCACTTTTGCATTCATATGCAAATCCTTCCCATGAAAAAAAAATCGGTAAAATCATACGATCACAATTTCCAACTCTTTCCTTCTCGCTGAGCTCAGAAATAATGCCCGAAATCAGAGAATATGAACGCACGAGTGCAACTGTAATGAATGCCTATGTTCAACCACTAACCTGCCACTATCTTTCTAAGCTGAAAGCTATTTTATGTGACACTGGCTTTAAGGGGCAACTGCACATCATGAATTCCGCCGGACGACTTACCACTTTTCAGGGAGCCGGTAAAGCCCCCATTCAGTTACTGGAGAGCGGACCTGCCGGTGGAACCATGGCCGGTATTTTTTACGGAGAATTATTGAAGAAAAAAAATCTGTTGGCATTTGATATGGGTGGTACTACTGCCAAGGCATCAATCATTCGCAACGGGCAACCCGAAATCACCAACCATTTTGAGACAGCCAGAGAAAAGAGGTTTAAAAGGGGCAGCGGTCTTCCTGTTCGTATACCGGTTATTGATATGATTGAAATTGGTGCAGGCGGAGGTAGTATAGCTAGCGTCAATCACCTCGGGTTGCTGACAGTAGGGCCCGAGAGTGCTGCCTCTCAACCCGGCCCAGCCTGTTACAACAGAGGAGGAGAACTTCCAACCGTTACTGATGCCGACTTGGTTCTTGGCTTTCTAAACGAAAGTTATTTTTTAGGAGGCACCATGCAACTTAAACGTGAAAAAGCGCGAGCAGCCATCAAAAAACATATTGCATCCCCGCTGGGTATTTCAATTGTTGAAGCCGCCTGGGGGATACATCGGTTGGTGAATGATAACATGGCCAATGCAGCACGTGTACACATCATCGAAAAAGGGCTTGACCCCCGTTTGTTCTCCATGATAGCTTTTGGTGGTGCAGGACCGGTACACGCCTACCATGTTGCCCAGCAACTGAACGCCCCCCAGCTAATCATTCCCGCTGGTGCGGGGGTGCTCAGTGCTCTGGGCTTTTTAGTGAGTCCCATCGCAACTGAGGAAATTACCAGTTATACCTGCACCCTGCAACAAATTAATTGGACACACCTGCAAAAGAAACTAGATGGTATGAATAAAAAAGGCAGACAGTTTCTCAAGAGGGCTGGGGTACCAAACACCCGAGTGAGTATTAAGGTACTGGCTGATATGCGGTACGCAGGGCAGGGGCATGAGATCAGCGTCTCTCTACCTATCATTAAATTATCCGAAGCCTCAATTCCTACAATTACACGTGCTTTCAAAGAGGAATATCGATTGCGTTACGGAAGAGATATTGAAGGAATACCCATAGAGGCAGTTACCTGGAGGGTGCTTGCAAGTGGACCTCGTACAATACTTCACCCTAAACAGTCAGTGGTTGGGAAGCATACGCTTCCTTTGAAAGGGAAAAGAAAGGTATTTTGGGGTAATAAGTATGTCGACACTCCTATCTATGATCGTTATTTGTTGAAGCCTGGACAACGAATTCAGGGTCCGAGTATAATTGAAGAGTTTGAAAGTACAACGATCGTGGGCGAAAAAGGGATTGTTTCATGTGATAAGTATAATAACCTAATTATTGAGCTATTATGAAAAAAAATCTAATTTTTTTGATAATATATTTTCTTCCAGGAATAGTTTTTTCACAATCCGCTAGGGAAATTCTGCAATTGACGGTAGCTGCATCCGGTGGAAGCCTATGGCAACAACCGGAAACATTAGAGCTACATGGCAAGGCTTTATTTACACCATATGGAAAGTATGACTCTGGCAGCCAAAAGCAATTAGATAATTATTCAATGTACCGCATATTTCCGGGTGATAACAAAGCTGCACACCAGGCAAATGGAAAAATCAGGTTTGATGCCGCAATTGGCGAACAGGTTTTCATGCAATTAATTTTTGATGGAATAAAGACACGGAATACATTTAGCAATGATGCATATCTTTTCAGAGAATACTTTTCCTGGAGTAATAATTTTGGTTTTGGCATCATTCGCTTTGCAGACAGGGATTCGTTTCTGATTGATAGATTAGCTGATGAAACGAATGATGGTTTTCCCTGCTATACCGTTCAAATCACTGATCCCAAAAAAATGATCACTGTTTTTCAAATTGACAAGAAAAGTTATCTGATAAGAGGTGTAAGTTTTGCCACTACTGTTGGGTATCATCATCGTATTTATAGCGACTTTCAAAAGATAAAAGTTGGGAAACAATTTTTCATGCAACCGCGGAGGGTGAGATTATTTTTTGATGGTGTACGGTGGATGGAAATTCATTGGGAGAAGAATTCCGTTAATCAGCCTATTGCTGATGAAGTTTTTTCACTGGCAAAATAATGAATATGAGAAGGAAAAAAACACTGAAACGTTTTGATGCCATTGACTTAAGTATTCTCTGGAGCCGCCTCATTTCATTGGTGGATGAAGCAGGAACTACATTACAAAGAACAGCCTTTTCGTCAGTTACACGAGAAAGTGCGGATTTTGCTGTCGTGTTAATGGATTCAGGAGGTCAGTCTATTGCTCAAAGTAGCGTAAGCGTACCTTCCTTTCTGGGTGTGATGCCTTTTTTGGTGAAGGCCCTGATAAAGGATTATTTTCCTTTGTCTTTATGGCAGGAGGGAGATGTAGTTATTACAAATGACCCCTGGTTATGTGCGGGGCATAAGCCTGACATTGGGATTGTTACTCCAATCTTTCGAAAGAAACGGCTCATCGGATTTATAGGTTCCATTGCACATTCTCCGGACATCGGTGGAACTCTTTGGGGTGCTGGAGCTAAAGATTTTTATGAGGAAGGTTTATACATCCCGCCAATGAAACTTTTTGATAAAGGGGTAAAAAATGAAACAATTTTTTCACTGATTTCTTCAAATGTGAGGGCACCTGGGCAAACCATTGGGGATATTTTGGCACAGGTGGCTGCCAACGACCAAGGTATTCGAGGATTACACAAAGTGATGGATGAAAACAAGCTTGATGCAATTGATGAGTTGGGCGAAAGCATTATACAATCCTCTGAAAAAGCCATGCGTGATGCAATTCGCAAAGCACCCGATGGAATTTACAAGTCAGTTTATCAGGCAGATGGTGATGGAATTAAAGAATCTATTAAGTTAGTCTGTACACTAACTATTCAGGGCGACGAAATTGAAGTGGACTATGTGGGTACATCTCCCGCACATTCACTGGCAATTAACGCAGTCTTGAACTATGTTTTTGCCTATACTGCTTATCCCATCAAATGTGTTTTCAGTCCGGAAGTTCCCAACAACGAAGGTAGTTTCAGACCTATTCGGGTTACGGCCCCCGAAGGTTGTCTGCTAAATGCAAAAAAGCCATCCCCTTTGGGCGCACGAAATGTTACAGGAAACTTATTGCATGGGCCTGTGTTGAAAGCTTTATCATTAGCGGTTCCTGATAAGGTGCAGGCTGATTGCGGTGCAGCTGTATGGGTAATGGTATTAAGCGGTCAAAGAGAGGATGGGTCGGAATACGTACAGTATCTCTTTCTTGCAGGCGGCTATGGCGGAAGAAAAGGATTAGCTGGCCCTCCTACATTATGTTATCCTACAAACGTAGCGAATGTACCTATCGAAGTTTTTGAACATGATGCACCTGTGCTTGTTACGGTGAAAAGTCTAATAAAGGGAAGTGGAGGTAAAGGTAAATACTACGGAGGGGAAGGTCAGCGATTTGCCTACAGGAATATCGGTACTCTTCCCATTCACATAAGTAACGTAACTGAAAAAATAAATTATCAGGCGTATGGATTACTTGGGGGCTCACCGGGAAAAAAAGGAAATTTATTTGTGCGAACAGCAGCTGGTAAAAAACGATTTACTCCACCCAAAGGTCATGACTACCTCCAACCTGGCGAAGAACTGGTGATGGAACTACCCGGTGGGGGTGGATACGGAAGGGCGTAAGGAAAAATTTGATTATATTTAAAAAAAGAATCTATGTCTTATCAGCTTCCTCCTGTATGGACAAAATTGCAGCAACATGCTATGTTCCCAGAATTCAATCATGATGAAAGAGCTAGGTACAATTTCTTGGCTAATTTAAACCGATATGTGAGTACGGTGATAGCCCCTGGCAATAAACTGGCTTACGATAGAAGGGTAGAGCCCAACTTTATCAAAGAACATAGCAGAAGTTTTGTGGACAGATTTGAAGTGGGTGAAGCCATGAGGCAGGATCCTGTTTATCAGATGTGGGCAGCACTTCGCAGAAGCACCATGGAAATGCGACAACAAAATGGCAGAGCGGTGGTATTAAGGCAGGCAGAAAAACTTGCTTCAAAAGTTGCGAAAGAACTTAAGGGTTCTGATAGCTTGCAACTGAAAGATGATTTTAAGATCCCAACCTACCTGACTCATGTTGACAATCATTTGATGCCGGGAAGTTATCATACTGAATATTTTCCGGGTGATGTTTCCAATGCAGCTAATTACGATAGTGGTTTGTTTGTTACTAGTGGCGGTATGTTAGGAAGTCTCACCGATGGGGGTGGTCGAGCCATTGCAGCATGGGTAAAAGAAACCTATCCTAAATTCCATCCAAAAAAAATCTTAGATATTGGTTGCGGATTGGGGCATAATACAGTTCCCATTGCGCAGGCTTTTCCCAACGCGGTAGTGATTGGAATTGATGCTGGGACCCCCATGTTGAGATACGGAGCTGCCAGAGCTCACTCACTGGGTGTACATAACGTAAAATTTATCCAGGCTGATGCTGCCGACATGAAAGAGTTTACCGACGAAAGCTTTGATTGGGTGCAGACTACCATGTTTCTTCACGAGACGGGCGGAAAATCTATACATGCCATTTTTAATGAGATCAAACGGATCTTAAAAAATGGCGGACTCAATCTCCATATTGAACAACCTCAGTATACCTCTGACATGAGTATGTATGAGCAATTCATGCGCGACTGGGATGCTTATTATAATGCAGAGCCATTCTGGGGGCATATGCATGATCTAGCTCCTGTAGATCTGATGGAGGAGGCAGGTGTACCCAGAGATAAGTTTATGCAGGTAGGGGTGAAGGCTATCAATGACCTGGATAAAGATAAACGAGATGGTAAGGTCACGGAGGACTACGGTCGGAGTCCTATATGGAATGTTTTTGGTGGATGGAAATCTGCTACTAATTAAGAATTGACTTTTTTAAAATTAGATGATATGAAAACAGAGTTAAGTGGATCCCATGCGGGTGCTTCCATTTCTGAAACCTCAGCAGTAGATACAATGAATGATATAGTAATGGCAGGAAATAAAAGTAAGGGGGGGCGCCCTTATTTTTTAGAAGATCCTGCTGTTGAGCGTGTACTTAATATTTCTATGGCTATTGCTGCCGACCTTGCTGTCTTGCATGAAAGACTTGATACGATTGAAAGATTGTTAGAGGCAAGGGGTCACCTAAGCAGAAAAGATATTGAGGCATTTGTACCCGATGATTCTGTTGCTGAGGAAAGACAAACCTGGCATGCTCGCTTCAGTGCCCGTATTCTGCGGATTATACAACAGGAAGTTGAAGCAGTAGCCATGCCAGAAAATAATGTGCCTATGCGCACCATCGCAGATGAGATTAATGAAATGTAATAAATTTTCACCTTGCTGTAATCTTTGAAAAATGATGCAATCTCCTATTGCTGCCATTAACGATCATTATAGGGTAATAATAGAAAAAGACCTAAGTGGAATTTTATCCAAATATGTTGCTGATGAACAAACCTATGTTGTGTTGGAAGGTCCAAGGCTTACCTCAAAGGGATACACTAAAGTAAGTAAGGGTTGGAGTGATTTTTGTCTTTCTCCCATTCAGCTTAATTGTGTTGATTGGGTTGAAGGTCCTTATGCTGAGCAGTCAGCTGAAATGTCATGGGTGAGTGGGGTCATTCGTTTACAAGTTCAAATAAGTAATCAAACTTTTTATAACATTTTCAGGGCAAGTTTTGTGTTGGTACGTAAAGCAGATCAGTGGCTGATTCACCATGAACACATATCCATCGTACATCCTGACCCCTATGGTATAGGTGATTGGCTAAAGCAGTCCACACCTCTCCCCGAAACATCTTAGAAAAAAATATGAACGAAAAGGTAGGTAGAAAGGCAATCGTCGGAGTAATAGTTTCTGCACTTGGTTTTTTTGTGGATTTGTATGATATCATCATTTTCAGTGCGGAGAGAGTAGACAGCTTCAGCTCTTTATCAATTCCGGAGTCAGACTGGCCTACTCATACTAGAGATATTTTAAATGCCCAAATGCTCGGCATGCTGATTGGTGGTTTTCTTTGGGGAACTATCGGAGACAAAATGGGACGATTGAAAGTTTTATTTGGCTCGATATTGGTGTATAGCATTTTTACACTTTTGAATGCTTTCGTAAAAGACGTAGACAGTTATATGTGGTGTAGATTTTTGGCCGGTCTTGGGTTAGCGGGAGAGTTGGGAGCAGGCATTACGTTAGTTAGTGAGCAAATGCCTGGAAAATTTAGAGGAATGGCAGTTGCGTTGGTAGGTGGAATAGGTATGCTTGGAGCTGTAACTGCGGGTATTATCGCTACATTTTTTAGTTGGCAAACTAGTTTCATCATTGGTGGTTTCCTAGGGATCGTGTTGTTGCTGCTGCGTTTCAGCGTAGTGGAGAGTGGACTTTTTACGGGAATGGGATCAAAGCAAGTAGCAAAAGGTGATTTCAGTATTATATTGAGGAGCCGAAATAGATCTTGGAAATTTCTTTGTGTTTTACTTGTTGGTATGCCCGGTTGGTTTGCTACTGGAGTTCTAATCACCTTTACCAGAGAAATTGCAGGCAGTATGGGAATGACATCATTGCCAGTAGCAGCTACAGTGATAACATTCAATTTTCTCGGCTTTGCATTCGGAGATCCGCTCTGTGGTTTTTTGAGTCAATACCTAAAAAGTAGAAAGAAGGCTATATTTATATTTCTTGCCTCTTATAGTTTTTTTATTGCTTTATTTTTTCTTTTTGCAAGTCAATCACTTTTCCTATACTATCTTTTATTTGCGTTTATGGGTCTCAGTGTCGGCTTTACTATCATGTTACTTACACTTACCGCAGAGCAATTTGGTACCAATATTAGGACTTTGGTAACCAGTTCTGCCCTTAATCTCATTAGAGGTTGGGTCATCCCCTTGAGTTTCGCCTTTCAATGGGGGGCAGTCTGGTTCAATGGGAATTATTATTACAGTGCAATCTTGATTGCGACCGCAGCCTTGGCTATTGCATTTTTTGCCCTCTCGCAATTAGAGGAAACCTATCACAAGAATCTCGATTTTTATGAGTAGCATGCTCTTTTTGCACCCTGTAATAAACCTACTGACCCTCTCCAAAGACAATCTGACCCCTTGGGGTCATTGTCCACTGTAAATCGTCAGCATAAAGTGGATAGAATATAGTCTAAATTAGTAGAGAGTTTCCATTAAATATCGAAAATAATCTATAGAACAATGAGTAATAGACTCTATTCCTTTTTGCTACTAATAATGTTTGCTTCCTGCTCAAAAGATACAACTACTGTAAGTGCCCAGAGTTCAATAGTTAGTTCTACTTCATTAGTTCCTACAACCAATAAAGGATATCTAATTCAGCACAATTATTTTAATCTGTCTTATAGTGAAACTAACAGACAAGCCGAATGGGTGACTTATAATTTAACTCCATCCTTTATTAATGGGTTACAAAAGAGGACGAATGACTTTAGAATAGATCCTATGGTGAAGAATAATCCTGTTGGAAGTAGTGATTACTCAGGTAGCGGTTATGATAGGGGGCATCTTTGTCCTGCAGGGGATATGAAACTCAATTTTACCTCAATGAGTGAGACTTTTTATATGTCAAATATGTCTCCTCAAGATCCTTCATTTAACAGGGGTATTTGGGAGACTTTAGAGGGTAGGGTAAGAACATGGGCAAATGAGAAGAACGGTGTTTATGTGGTCACTGGTCCCATTTTAAAAAACATCTGTGGAACTATTAAGAATGGGACAATCTCAGTCCCATGTTCTTACTATAAGATAGTATTCAAGGATAATGGATCTGAAAAGATTGCCATCGCTTTAATTCTAAATAATCAGGGTAGTAGTTCAAGTTTAAAATCTTTTGTAACGAGTATAGACAATATAGAGGCTCTGACAGGTATTGATTTTTTTAGTGTACTTTCAGATGATATTGAGAGTAAACTTGAATCTACAATCAATACTTCAAGCTGGAGTTGGTAGGTAACTATGAACTGGTAAATATGAAATGACAAATGTACTGGCCAAACAAAATAAGCTTGAGGTTACACCTCCAACACTTGGCATAGAAAACGACTGGGTTTTGGTTGTTGATGCTTTTCGTTAAAAATATAATTTACACTAGATGTCTGTTACTATTGATTTAGTAGGTATGACCGAGGAACTATATGGCATCATATAGATTTTATGAATATATAAAAGTTCAAAAACATAAAAAAAATTGCTGGAAAAGAAACCCAGAATGAATCTTTTATATATATCCTTACTGTAAAGGCAAAAAACATAAGTAGACTAAGCCCTAAAGAGGATACGATTAAAATGATATTGATTTTTAGCCCAATTAATAATCCTGTTGCACCTAAAATTTCTAAAATAATTACCGTCAATCCAAGTTTTTCCAAATTAAAACGTTTGAATTCTTTCTTCATAAATGGTGAAGTAAAATAAGATACCACATACGAATAGAATGATAAACTAGATATTAGTATAAGAATATTCACTATTGTCATATTAAATTTATTCCCTTGAAAATAATGCAATGATTGTACTTAGTATCAATAAGATTAGCGAGGGTAAACGTTTCAAAAATGAATTTTTCATTTTGATATGGTAGTATTGAGCAGCCAGCATAAATAAAGCCATAATTATTGAAGGAATTGTCACTAACGAAGGAAACCAAACAGCCGCTATGAGTAATATTGCTAAAACGGTTTTTGATGTTCCAACAAGTTTACGTACTAAATCACTTAATCCAAATTGAGTAAATTCCTTAACTACATTATTATATCTAAAGGTCCAAACATAGATCACAGACAGTCCAACCGCTATTTGTAATGCAGTTAAGATTATTTTAAATAAACCTTCCATTTTTAATTTAAAATTATTTTAATTTTTTTAAAAATTAATTATTTTATTTTAATTACTACTAAAAAAACTCACTACTTATGACACTTTTAATGAATTTCTCGTCATCATTGAATATTGCGAGTACGTCTGCCATACATTTTAATTTGTTTAGTGAAAAGGTAGGGATATACGAACGAACAAATAGATAAAATCCATTACTCATTATGTAGATATAAGATTTTTATTTTTTGTAAATATTTAATTATTTTTTCGTTGTGCTTGTTCGGGGTCAAAGATAGTTGACGATTTAGTTTTAGATTGTTTCTGCTTCTGTTCCATGTAATTATTGGTTTAATTGTTAATGATGGAAACACTCTACTATTTTAAACTATATTAAGTCCACTTTATGTTGACGAATTACATGGAAGTACTCAACTCGTGAAAGATTTAGTCTGGTTAGATGACCATTGGGTAAATTTTCTGAGTAATGTGATTACAATGATTGTTTCTTATTTAATGTATAAACTACTGTTTGTCTAATTGCTACATTTTAGGAGATTCCTGGTTAGTATCGCTCTCGCTTCCAGTCGATACTAACCAGAGATCCCTCTGCTAAAAGGATTGAGTCTGGTGTTTGATTATTTAATCCAGTAAAAGCTGGGCCATACATTGACGTAAAATCACAATCCACACGGGTGTTCAGCAATTTATTAGTAGTCCATTTTGGATGATGAATTCTGTATTCTTGTGTACTGCTATCTGACAACTTAGTAAAACCAAAATATCGTTCAAAAATGAACTGTTCTATAGAATCCTGTACAATTTGATGTTTATATTTTTCTGATTTGACTTCTATAGTGTTCCATTTGCTATTAATTTTCCACTGATATTGAATGTGTTTGTGTTCTGCAATGTCTATTGAGTTTTTGGTGGGGATTGATATGTAATGTTCCTTGTATAACTTATTGGCTAGTAGGGCTACAATTTTGAAGGGGACTGTTTCATTAATAAATACGACTCCTTTTTTAATTTTTCTATTTTCTATTTTCTTGACGTAAAATCTTAGATTGATCTCTTCAAAAGATCCAAAAAATGGAATAGGGATGCCAAATAGTTTTGTTTGCCTAAACATAAATCCAACAAGGCTAACGTAGGCTTTATTATTGAAGAAATCTAATTCAACTCCATTGGGTAGATAAGGAACCAAAATAGATGGCTCAATCTCATAATTAGCCATAATCAGATTTTCCCAACTCGCTTGTAAAAAGATTTTTTGCATCAAAACTTAACAAGGGATAGGTTCAATTTGTTTGAAATTTGATTGATTCCCTAAAATGTGATCAGATTATTATCCGGATCAAGCAGGGCAAACTCTTTTTTCCCCCATGGTTTTATTTCTAATGGACTATTTGGATGGATTGATATATTTTTTTAAGTAGTCGTTTATAAAACGATTCAATTTTTTTCAATCTGATATAAACCTGTCCGTAATTTTCTTTTGGATTGAGATCATTAACCTCAAAAAAATGAATTTTAATTCCCTTTTTCTCAGCATTATATAATTGCAATAGTCGCTGCTCAGTAAAAACCCAATCCAATTATATAATATTACTTTGTTTTGTACGGATCACACATGTGTAGTTTTGGGACTTTTGTGCCCCAAAAGCTCTATGGTATTTTTCATCATCTTATCATAGTTCTTGTTTCGTTGTTGAGCATGAACATATTCACGGATAACCGAATTCGTTACTGCCTGAATGGTGTCATAGTTGCTGACATGAATAACGCACAAGTGATTGCCTGAATAATAAACATCACTCCATCTCTTGTGAGGATAGTAATTCACCTGTAATGTTAGCTTAGAAGTTTTTGGGTAAGCGATATCGTCGTGGTACCAGTCGAGAACCTTTTGTATTTCTGTCAGAACAGTAATGGTAAGACGAAAAAGAAGATACATAGCTGCATCTTTTCAGAAAAACTCCTACATTTAAACAACGAAACCCTCTACAACTAAACTGTCCACTTTCTTTGACGACATACAAATTAGATGTTTACTAATCTTCATTTCAAATTTAAGTTAAATTGAAAGTTTTATACGCTTAATTTTCATATTATTATTACTGTTTTTATTAAATTAATATATCGACTAGAATACGAATAAATTATTTTCAGCTACTCTTTTATTTTTAATATGATAAAAATTGCATACGCTCCAAACTATGTTCATCCGCTTCCTCAAGGTCACAGATTTCCTATGCTTAAATATGAGCTAATACCTGCTCAGTTACTGCATGAAGGAACCTGTAGTGAAATAAATTTCTTTAGTCCAAGTTTTTGTCAAGACGAGGTTATTTTGTACACACATGAAAAATCGTATTATAATAAATTGGTACTTCAGAAATTAAGTCTCTCTGAACAACGCAAGATTGGTTTTCTACAATCACCTGAACTAGTACAGCGCGAGCTAACCATAACGCAGGGTACTATCGATATTGCATTAAATGCGTTCAAAAATGGTGTGGCATTAAATATAGCGGGTGGCACCCATCATTCCTTCTCAGCCAGAGGAGAGGGGTTTTGTTTATTGAATGATATAGCAGTTGCTTCTAATTATTTACTAAAAAATGGGCTTTGTAATAAAATATTAGTTATTGATTTAGATGTCCATCAAGGTAATGGAACAGCTAAAATTATGGAAACAGAGCCAAGAGTTTTCACCTTCAGCATTCATGGGGCAAATAATTACCCATTTCATAAAGAGAAATCAGATTTAGATATCGGATTAAAAGATGGTGCAAATGACGACGCCTATTTATCTATTCTGTATGAAATATTACCTCCATTGCTAGATACGGTGAAACCTGATATTGCTTTCTTTTTGGCAGGTGTTGATATTTTAGGTACTGATAAATTTGGCAGATTGAATGTTAGTATGGAGGGTTGTAAGCAAAGAGATTCTTTTGTTCTCACCACTTTAAAAAATTGGAATATTCCAGTTGCCGTAACGTTGGGCGGGGGGTACTCTCCTGACATAAAAACCATAGTTGAAGCACATTGTAACACCTTTAGGTTAGCTTTTGATCTATTTAGCTAAACAAAATATTTTTATTTTGTTACTAAATTTGTTAAAAGTAAAATGTTGTCAAAGCGGGAAATAAATATTGTCTGGCTGAAAAGAGACCTACAAAATGAGCAAAAATTAGGGGAGCCTACATGGGCAAATTTTAACTAAATTGATTAATAAAGAGGTTACATTTTTTTCAAGATAATTCATATTTTTTGCGACAAAAAATATCGATTAAAGTTAAAAATGAATGAAATAACAAAAGTTTTAATACCAACATATTTTAGCGAGTCTTCGCTAATCCAACTTGAAAGTTTTATTCAAAATAATCATGAAAACAGTTTGAATACGCGTGAATGGTTTCATAACATTCAGACGATTCAATAACAGAACCGATCTACCCTTTAACATTGTCCTGATTTATTTATCCTCCGCAGGGTCTGCCTACATTTTATTTTTGAAGGAACTTGCTTAAGTAGTATGTTTACAATGAGGGATGAAATTTTATAATCACTCCTAATCAATAAACACATATGAAGAAAGTTATTATTCTGTTTTTAAGTTTGCTTTTTATCAATGTATTGATTGCACAGCAAATTGCAAAGCGCATGATGTTGCCAAACGATGTGCTTGGTATGAAAAGTATTCGACAGCCTAAAGTTTCACCTGATGGGAATTGGGTGCTGTACAGTATTTCACGGGTTGACAGCATCAAGGATAAAAATGTTTCTAAACTTTACATGACAAGTTGGGATGGCAAAGAAACAGTTCATTTGACGGAACAAACCATCAATCCAAGTGGACACGCGTGGAGCCCGGATAATAAATACATTTCATTTCTGGCAAATAATAAAAGTGATGACAAATCCTCCGCTGCAAGACAGCTTTTTATACTTGACAGAAGAGGGGGAGAGCCTGTTCAGCTGACAAATGTTAAGTGCAATATTGCTTCTTATACATGGAGCCCAAATGGGAAACAAATTCTTCTAGTGCTTGAAGATCCAGATTATACCGATACAGCAAAATCAAATGTAAGAGTGCCTTATGAAATCAACCGCTATCAGTTTAAACAAGATTATGTGGGGTATTTGGACAACCGCAAAAGTCATTTGTATTTATTTGACATAGCCACAAAGCAGTTAGATTCTCTCACGAGAGGCAATAAAGTAGAAACAGGAGCTGTTTTCAGCCATGATGGTGCATCAATTGCCTATGTAAGTAATATTTCGTCTGATCCTGATCGGAATTCAAATACAGATATTTTCTTACTGGAGCTGAAATCAAAAAAAGTCAGGCAAGTTTCAACTTTCAAGGGAAGCAACAATTCTCCCATGTTTAGTCCAGATGATCAATATTTGGCATACACACAGAGTTTGACAGAAGAAAATTTCAACATGTATGATGTCACTGAGTTGGTGGTCAAGAAAATCAGTGATGGGGCAGAAAAAAATCTCACCAAGCCAATGGATCGTTCAGTAAGGGGTTATGCATGGTCTGCCGACAGCAAGTCGATCATTGCTTTGATCGAGGATGATCGCAAGCAGCATATCAATCAAATTGATCTTGCAACTGGTGCGACACAACAACTAACAAAGGGAGAAGCAGTTTTCAGTGCAATTCAATCCAACAAGGCTGGTAAAATAGTTGTGTTGTACAGTGATCCACAAACACCAGAGGAAATTTATTGCTTTGAAAATAACAAACAAAGAAGGTTGACATTTGAGCAGGAAACCTTTTTGAAAAATCTGAAGCTCGCACATGTAAAAGGGTTTACAGCAGTGGCTGCAGACAAATCAGAGGTAGGCGGTATTCTTTATGTACCTGACTCCAGCAAAAGAAAATTCCCCCTTATCCTTTTTATCCACGGAGGCCCTGTTGCACAAGACGACTATTCATTTGATGAATCACGTCAAATTCTTGCTGCTGCCGGGTTTGCGGTTGCTGCCGTCAATTATCGCGGGAGCAGCGGAAGGGGTGCTGCCTATTCCAGGGCCATCTATAGTGACTGGGGCAACAAAGAGGTTACAGACATCGTTGCAGTTGCTGATCATTTAATCAAAACCGGCATTGCCGATTCTACCAGAATGGGAATTGGAGGTTGGAGCTACGGGGGAATTCTAACCAATTACAGTATTGCCAAAGACAGGAGATTTAAGGCAGCGGTAAGTGGTGCAGGCAGTTCTTTTCAATTTACCATGTATGGGACAGATCAGTATGTGACGCAATACGATGAAGAGTTGGGCGCACCCTGGGAAAATCCCAAGAAATGGATGGATTTGTCTTATCCCTTTTTGAATGTAAAAACGATCAAAACGCCGACGCTTTTTATGGCTAGTCAGAATGATTTCAATGTGCCGGTTGCAGGATCTGAACAGATGTATCAGGCATTAAAGCGTGTAGGAATTCCAACTGGACTGATCATATATCCCAACCAAAATCATGGCGTAAGTGTACCAAGCTATATTATTCATCGCTACAATAAACATATAGATTGGTTCAAAAAATATTTAGAATAGCTTAAAAATTTTGTAATTTAGATGTTGTTACACCTTTCGGTACGAAAAAAATATAAAGAGCATGTATAAAAAATTATTTTGTTTAGGATTTTCATTATTAACAATCCTATTTTCTTTAACACTCCTAGCGCAAACATCTGAAGTCAGAGGTAAGGTATCAGATGAAAGCGGACAACCCATTGTTGGGGCAAGTGTTGTCATCAAAGGGCAGTCTACAGGAGTTACATCTGATGCGACAGGCGTTTTCGTATTGCCGAATGCATTGGGCAAGCAAATTGTGGTAACTGCAGTTGGGTATGATGCTTTGCAACTGAATGCAAGCAATAATATCCAAATTACACTAAAAGCCGATTCCAGATTGATGTCTGAAGTAGTGGTAACTGGATTTGGAGGCGCTACCTTAAAGCGTGAACTCACCGGCAACATTGCCAGGGTAAAATCCAAGGAAATTGAATTCCTGCCAACACCAACCGTAGATCAGGCATTGCAAGGCAGAGCAGCAGGAGTTTTTGTAAATGCGCAATCAGGTAAGTTGGGACAAGCTGTTACAGTGCGCGTACGTGGAAATTCATCCATCAGTGCCAACAGCCAACCTTTGTATGTTTTGGATGGTGTTCCCATCACTTCCCAAAGTCAGAGCAGTTATGGTGGAGCAATGAATCCATTGGCTGATCTTAACCAAAATGATATTGAGTCAATTGAAGTTTTGAAAGATGCTTCAGCTGGTGCTATTTATGGTTCAAGAGCTGCAAACGGTGTTGTATTGATTACCACAAAGAAAGGTAAAGCAGGCAGAACGAATGTGTCTCTCAATCTTCAAACTGGATATGCTGAGGCAACCAAGCGATTGCCTATGTTGAACTCTGAGCAATACGCTGAGTTGATTCTGGAGGCAGCAAAATATTCTGACGACAAAGAAGGAATACCATACAATGACCCTTACAGTTATACTACTTATGTCAAGAATGATGTAATGGATTATTACAGTTATGGACAGTGGTCCAAAGACCCAACCAAATCATACGATTGGCAGGATGCAGTATTTCAAAGAGGTCCTTACAGACAAGCAGATCTTCAAATTCGCGGTGGAACAGATAGAACAAAATTCTTTACTTCATTCCAACATCTTGATCAAACCGGAACCATCATTGGAAACAATTTACAAAGATCAGCCGGAAGAATCAATTTGGACCAAAAAGCAAATGAGTGGTTGGATCTTGGTGTTTCTATGAGTTTAGCCAGAACGCTCAACAGAAGATTGCCTGATGACAATGCCTTTTCAAATCCGCTTCAGGCGATTGCCCTCAATCCAATGACACCATTCGCTGATCCCAAAACAGGGTTGCCAGCTGGTACTCCTCCTGGGGATGTCAATATTCCACTTTATTACAACCCAGTACTCACTGTGGATTACGGAAAGTTCACGCAAGAAGTATACAGGACCTTTGGAAATTCCTATTTAAAGGCAAAACTCATGAAAGGGCTTATTTTCCAAACGGAATTCGGAATGGATTTCTTGAGTCAGAATGAAGAAGGGTACTTCAGGTCTGAGACGGTAAGAAATCAGACTTCTGCAGTACGTGGTTCCGGAAGAAATACAGGTACATTTATAACCAATTACAATATCAACTCTTATTTCAACTACAATTACAGTGGTAAAAAGTCTAATCTCTCTACTACTCTGGGTATGCAGTATCAGCAATCGCAGGCCAAATACAATTCAACTTCAGGAACTGATTTCCCTTCGAATTCGTATACTAAAATTGCAAGTGCTGCAACAAAATCAGGCGGTAGCTCATCACAGACTGACTTCAGATTTTTGTCTTATTTCCTAAGGGCCAATTATACTTTAATGGATAAGTATATAGTTGCTGCAAGTGGACGTTTGGATGCCTCCTCTCGATTTGGTAAAGATTCTCGTCAAGGTTTCTTCCCTGCATTGTCTGCAGGATGGATCATGACCAACGAAGATTTCATGAGCAAAATCGATTTCTTGAGTTTTCTTAAGTTAAGAGCGAGCTATGGTATTGTTGGCAATGCAGAGATTGGCGACTTCCCTCAGCTTGGTTTGTTCTCTGGTGATGCAGGATATGCAGGCAATGCCGGTCAAAGACCATCGCAGTTGGGGAATGACAGTTTGAGATGGGAAACCACCAAGCAGGCTGATTTCGGAATTGACTTCGGGTTGTTCAACAATAGAATTACGGGTGAAATTGATTACTATGAAAAGAAAACAACTGGTTTGTTGCTGACTGTGAACATCCCAGCAACGACAGGTTTCACCAGTGTTGTTAAGAATGTTGGTAAACTTGAAAACAAAGGCTTTGAATTTGTTTTGAATACACAAAACTTGATTGGAGCATTCAAGTGGACAACCAATATCAATCTAGCCCTGAACAAAGGCAAGGTTACTGATATTCAGGGTCAGATCATACAGGGCGGTGTAAGCAACATGAACCGTGTTGAACAGGGGTACAATGTAGGTGTATTCTTTACACCTGAATATGCAGGGGTAGATCCAAAAAATGGAGATGCGTTGTTTTATAAAAACACCAAACTTCCTGATGGCAAGCTTGACAGAACGACTACCAATAAATACAATGAAGCAGAGCGTATAGTTGTAGGTGATCCAAATCCGGATTTGATTTTTGGTTTTACCAACAATTTCTCATACAAAGGTTTTGATCTCTCTGTATTCTTCAATGGCGTGAGAGGAAACCAAAACAATATTTATGGCATGGGTAGATATTCTTCTGCAAGTATGTTGTATGAAGACAACAATACAGCAGATCAATTACAGCGCTGGCAGAAGCCCGGTGACATTACCAGTGTACCGCAGGTTCGTTTGTACTATACCAACGGTTCTCAGGCAAGCAGCCGTTATATTGTTGACGGATCTTACATCCGATTGAGAAACGTAACTTTCGGATACAATCTCGACAGCAAAACTTTGCGTAAGTACAAGATAGAAAAATTGAGAGTTTATCTTTCTGGACAAAACCTGCTGACTTTCACCAAATATCCTTATTGGGATCCAGAAGTGAATGCCGATTCATTCGATTCAAATATTGCTAAAGGAAATGATTTCTATACTCCTCCACAACCTAGAACACTCCTGGCAGGCATCAATATTAGTTTTTAACTCTTAATGAAATTCATGATGAAAAATATTATACAAATGAAAAAAACTTCATACATCATATTAGCTGCCTGCGCACTTTTAACCATTGTTGGTTGTGAGAAGCGTCTTGATATTCTTCCTTATCAGAGTATTTCAGCAGACAATGCGTTGGAAAGCGAAGGCGATGTCAATGTAACATTGATTGGTGCTTACGACGGGACTCAGTCTGCCGCTGTTTATGGTGGCGACATCATGGTATTGAATGACCTCATCGGTAACAATGCCAATATCACTTTTACAGGGACTTTTGCCGGCTTAGTCGATGCATATCAAACAATCATGACTGCCAACAATTCATTTGCTGCAGGTACATGGATTGCCGCATACAATACAATCAATCGATGCAACAGTGTATTGTCTGCGATTGACAAGGTTACTTCTTCTCCTGCAAAGAAAAATTCAGTAGAAGGTCAGGCATTGTTCTTGAGAGCTTCGATGTATTTCGAATTGGTAAGACTTTATGGAAAAACTATTGGAGACGGAGATGCATCTGTTAATCCGGGTGTACCTCTTGTGTTGAATCCGACCAAAGGTGTAAGTGCATCCGATTACTTGCCAAGATCTTCAGTGAAAGCTGTTTATGATCAGGTGATTGCAGATCTTACAAAAGCTGAATCATTGTTGCCTGCAACGAATACAATATATGCAACCAAGTGGTCTGCAGCCGCTCAGTTATCTCGTGTACATTTAATGTTAAAAAACTATACAGCTGCTGGTGATGCAGCCAACAGGGTAATAAAAGGAAGTGGAAAAAGTTTGAATCCTGATTTCACTAAGTTGTGGTTTACGTTTATCAACAACGGTGGTGCGAATCCAGCTGAATATTTGTTTTCAATGACTGTGACCGCTCAGGATGGTACAAATTCACTGAATACTTATTTTGGAAGAAATGTTGGTATAGCAGGAACTGCCGGAAGAAGTGATTGCAAAATCAAAGTTGCTCACATTGCCTTGTATGAAGCTGGTGATGCAAGGAAAACACATTTTGTATTGAGTGGTGGTAACAACTATACACGAAAACACCTCGATCGTTTCGGGAATGTACCTGTAATTCGTCTTGCTGAAATGTATTTGACACGTGCAGAGGCAAATTTCAGAAACAGCACTAATGTTGGTGCAACACCATTGAGTGATGTCAATGCTATTCGCAATCGAGTTGGCTTGGCTTCATTGTCAGCAGTTACTTTAGATGATATTACAAAAGAACGTTTTCTTGAATTGGCATTCGAAGGGCACAATCTTCATGAAGCCAAACGCTTACAAAAAAGTGTTGGTGCAAATGCATGGAATTCTCCCAAGTTGATACTCCCAATACCTCAAAGGGAAATGGATGTTAACAAAAGCCTTGTTCAAAATTCGGGATACTGATGTATATATGTTTTTCTAAATTGTCCTAGTCAAACAAATATAAGCCCTGTAGAATATCCATTCTGCGGGGCTTTTTCTTTGAATTTATTTTATATCATGTTTAAGATTTATTTCATAGGGTTTGTTATTTTACTTGCAGCTATTTTATTGAATGGCTTGATAAATAAATGGGGCATAGTAGGTTGGTATGATTTCATCAACCGATAGACTTTCTTGTGGTTGATAATGTATCCTTTATCCTTCAGTTCATCCCAAACATTCTTGTCCACTTTATGCTGACGATTTACACTTATGTATTCCAGACAGATCTACTTTTCTTAAATTTAATACCTTTTTCATCATAAATAGACATTTCTGGCACGGAATCTGGTACGAAGTAAAGAGTGATATACAGAACTTTTGTTAGCACCCGATTTCTAGCCATCTTTTGTATATTAAAGTAATAAAAACCCTTTTATGCAGCAACAACGTTACCTGAGCCTTGATGTTCTTCGCGGAATGGATGTGGCCTTAATGATTATTGTGAACTCACTTGGAAGCTTTGATACAGCCTGGTCGCCACTGTTACATGCTCAATGGCATGGATTTACGCTGACTGATCTCGTTTTCCCCACTTTTTTATTTGCAGTGGGTAATTCGATTTTTTTCAGCATGCAGAAATACACTTCTCTCAGTAATTCAGCTATCCTTTCTAAAGTTTTGAAAAGAACATCTATAATTTTTCTCATTGGGTATCTGATGTATTGGTTCCCTTTTTTCAATATTTCTGAAACCGGTGAATTGATTTTTAGACCGTTGAGTCATACTCGAATTCTTGGAGTACTGCAGCGAATTGCACTATGTTATGGTATATCGGTGCTATTGGTACATTTTCTAAAAGTAAGATCATTAGTGTGGTTTATGGTGATTGCCCTCGTATCTTATTCAGCAGTGCTGTGGGGTTTCGGTGATTTAACACTTCAGGGAAACGCAGGGCATAAGCTTGATCTATTGCTCTTGGGGGCCGACCATCTCTATCAGGGTGAAGGAATGCCTTTTGACCCAGAGGGGATTTTAAGTACGCTTCCCTCAGTTGTCAATGTGCTTGCAGGATATCTCACTGCCCGCTTTATCAGTCAGAAAGGAAATGGATATGAAATAATTGCCAAACTCATGATCGCTGGTTCTTTACTGTTACTTGCGGCACAGTGGGTGGATCTGTTTTTCCCTATAAATAAAAAATTGTGGACACCCAGTTATGTATTTCAAACGGTTGGACTAGATTTGTTGATTTTACCAATCATTATTTTTGTTATTGAACACCTTGGGGAAAAGCGTTGGACACCGTTTTTTGAGGTCTTCGGGAAAAACACGCTGTTTATTTATATTTTATCCGAGATCTTGGTCATACTGATGTATTGGACGCCAAATGGCGCATATTGGCCTGTTCCGGGAAAGGTACAACCCGAGAGTGTACTCAGTTGGATTTATACCCATGTTTTCAAGCTTGCAGGTGATTACACCGGTTCTTTTCTGTTCGGTGTATGGGTGATGCTAACCTGTTGGCTTGTAGGTTACATTTTACACAGAAAAAAGATATACATAAAAGTATAGTATTGACTCATAGTATATTGCTTTGCCGGTATTTTTCGTTCGTGCCTTGCTGCAAATAGGTTAGTAGGTCCGCCATTTGCTGAGGAGAAATGCTGCCTTCAAGTCCCTCCATCATCAACGATGTGCCCTGTGAATACAGCTGCTTGATCTCAGATCGGGCAATCGTAACATCTGTTCCACCCATTTTTCTAATGGTCACCTGTTTATCATTTTCTGTTGCTATAATACCAATATTACCCCAAAATTTAACCCCATTTTGTCCATGAATTAAGGGGTCGATCCACTTTCCTCGAAAGATGCAACTATAATGCGATGATTGAGTATGTGACTTTCAGGAAAACAAAGAGTTGAACTTCGTGTCAAATAACTGGAAGTTGATTTTTTAATTGAAAAATAGTGTGTGTAAATACCTACCTGGTGCTAGAATGGCAAAACTTCCTGCAACAATAATACCGCCAATATATAACTTAATCATTGCTGACTTATGTGTTTTTACATCACCTCTCCTAATTGCAAACCAAGCCTTTGGAACAGAATATATGGTTAGTAAGCTCAGAAGGTGAAGTAATCCAAAATGATTGAAAATCCGTTGACCTACTTGAGCTGGTATAAATAACGTTAAGATGCCTGTTATTCCCATCAATATCATATACACCTTTCCAATTGTTTTGTGGAATTGAGTTCCCTTTTTTGCAGATATCAAATACGTACCAAATACAACACAGGGTAAAATAATGCACAAATGAATTAGTACGATTGGAGATGATGGGATAATCATAAGATAGAAAATAGAAAAGGTTACACTATAAAACTATAACCTTTTTATCATTATTGCTCCCCTTACAGACGAAAGATGCAGCTATCATACGATGATTGAGAATGTGTCTATTAGGAGATTAAAGAATTGACCTTCCTAAAATTTTAAGAAGGACTTAATTGCGTCTCTGAAAATCAAGAAGAGATAAACAAGTACGCCCACTATGATTTCGTTTCGGTACTTTTTAAAGAATTGAGCTAGGTTATTCATAAAATTAAAAAGGTTACACTATAAAAGGAAAGCCCCAATTGCGGCAAACGGCTTTTAGCGGTGCGGCTCTTATTTAAATCGTTTTTCAATGTCGTCTCTTTTTAATGGTCCACCGTGTCCAACATAGAATTTGTCGACATTAAATGTCAATATTTTTTTGATTGATTGGTCAATTTCTTTTATGTCGTCTGCGAAGTAATGATAGTCTGGTAAATGTGGTAAAAATTCTCCACCCATAAAGCCCCCCATCATAACATCTCCTATTATTGCTTCTTTGTTGTCAAACTCTAATGATATGCTTCCGCTTGTATGTCCTTTTGTTAAGTGAATATTCGCATTAATCCCAAAGCTTTTTAGGTCTGTATAGTTGTCAATATAAATATCAGATTTAAATGCTAGAAATGGTTTGTCAACGAATGGCTTGATAAACCTTGCAATAGGTCGGGTAGTTTTTAAAAAATCATTTTTTCCGTTCTCGGTCATATGGCTGTCTGCAGAGTGTATAGCGGTCGGAATTTTATGCAGTTTTATCAATTCTGTTGTACTGCCACAATGGTCTGAGTGGCCGTGAGTATGTAGTATTAGTGATAGGTCTGAAAGTTCTACGTTTCTTTTTTTAAGTTCTCTAATTATTGTTTTTGCTTCACCTGGGCATCCTGTGTCAATTAATACTTTTTTGTCTCCCTCTACAAGGTAGCAATTTGAAATCTTCAGTTTTATTTTATGTACTGTCGTCATTGTCTGTTGTCGTTTTTTAAGCTGACCGCTAACGTTTTCGGGCTTTGCGTTCGGGCGGGTTTCGGAGCACTAAACTGTCAACCAGTACTACACTTGAATAGAAGCACAAAGCTCCAAGTTTGCACGTCGCCCCGCCTGACGCAAAACCCGTGTTAGTGGGAGTTTTTCTATTTTTCAGTTGTTGTGTAAAAGTCATAAGTTGCTTTTGCAATGTCTGCTATAATTTTTTCATTTGTGTCAAAATCTTCTTTTGATTCACTTACAAATACACTTATGATAAAGTATTCGCCATTAGGTAAAAAAACGATACCAATATTGTTAACTGCGGCAGTAATTCCTGTTTCTTTGTTTGTCCCTGACCAACCTGTCTTGTGAGCAACAACTGTTCCTTCTGGCAATTGCTCCCTTATACGGTTTTTACCAGTTGTTGTCTCTTTATTCGTTTTCCAAAAAAAGTCATAATTGCTTTGTGAAAGCAAATTGCTTTTATTCTCATAAAATAATTTAAGAGTTTGGCTTGCTGCTTTTGGTGTAGTCCAATTCTGAAACATATTTTCCCACTTAGCCTGCATTTGTTCTTCGTTATAAGTGATTTGTATATCATTTATGCCACTTTTCTTAATGTATTCTTCAACCGTTTTAGGTGTTCCGATCAGGCGAATTAACACGTCACAAGCAGTATTGTCGCTATGAGAAACGGAATATTGAATTAGTCTTTCAATGGTAAAAGTTCCACCATTAGGATTTTCGTCTCTAAGAGGGCTCCAAAAATCTTCCGGTAAAAGCTCATCTTTGCTAATCTCAATTTTTTGGGCTAAGGAAAGTTTTCCTTTGTCTATTTCCGATAATACAGCTAATGCTATGTGGAACTTAAATACGCTTTGCATAGGAAATCGCTTGTCTCCTTTCAGCGAAAGAGTGTCTTTTCCATTATTACCAATTATTGAAACTCCAACTACTGTGTTTTTGTCGGATAATATTTGCTCAATTTTATTTCGTAGTAAGTCTGTCTTGTTGGACTGAGTTTTACAACTTGTAACGAATAATAAAAGTAAAACTGTCAATTGAAGAAGTCTATTCATTTTTGTTCTATTGTTTACTTAGGTTCTGTCTTTAAAATTGCCACTAACTTGCCTATACCCGCTACTTTATATCGCCAATAACACCTTTTTTGGGTGTATTGGCGCTACTCAGTAGCGTATTATTTTCAAATATACTGAACAAATTAAGCCAACCTATTTAATGGCAGATGTCAAAATTGTCATGGCATACAAATGTTACAATATGAATCCTCATAAATTAGAACAACTGGTACATGGGTTTTTTGGTAGGTCATGTCT
>Ga0194121_10002022_pt1 | contig 32966 bp, 30 predicted proteins | sample TA2MahCa50mmetaG_FD_148609 | JGI IMG/M metagenome (GOLD analysis project Ga0194121, IMG submission 148609) | Freshwater microbial communities from Lake Tanganyika, Tanzania - TA2015020 Mahale Deep Cast 50m | ecosystem: Environmental > Aquatic > Freshwater > Lake | place: Tanzania: Lake...
CGGCCGACCAGTCTTACCTCGAAGAAGGCATCCGCGTTCTCGAACTCGCGAAAAGCGCCCAGAGACTGTTCGACAAGCAGGAGCCGCGGGACAAGCGCCGTTTGCTGAACTTCGTAGTTTCGAACTGCTCGTGGAAGGGCGGCGAGTTGTCAGTCAGCTTGCGCCAACCGTTTGACCTGCTTGCAGATACGACCGCTCGAGCGGCGCGTGTGCCGGCCTCAGAAGGCGCTGATCTCGCGAAAGAAGCGATTTGGCTGGGAGGCAGGGATTCGAACCCCGATAACGTGGTCCAGAGAGCCGGGGACGGCCTCCTGCCCGTTCCGGTCCGCGCAGTTTCAGGCCGTTTTTCGCGAAGTCATTCTCGTCGGCTCCGGTCCGCTTCGCTGTGTTCTTGCGCAGCGTGTCTCATTGTGTCTCAGCCCCCCGAGCCCCCCGATAACGTGGTTCGGACCACACGAGCGGCTACAATCGTGACGAGGAGTTCATGGAGATCACCGTCGAGATCCCCGGCCCACTGTCGGAGCAGCCCACCGACGAGTTGGCGAGGCGTGCACGGCTGCTGCTCGTCATCGACGAAGTACGAGCCGGTCGCCTGACCCGTGCGGCGGCTGCACGCGCGCTCGACATGACGCTCGATGACTTCCTCATCGAGGCCGGGCGGCACGGCCTCTATGCGATCGATCATGACATCGAGGACTTCAAGCAGGAGCTCCGAGCCATTCCGAAGGGACAGCGCTGAGGGTGCGTGCTGGTCGTTGCCGACAGTACGCCGCTCGTCTACCTCTCGCGCGTCGGGATCCTTCACGTGCTCGCCGCGCTCTTTGGCGACGTCATTGTCCCGCGGACGGTATGGAACGAAGCCGTGGAACGCCGCCCGTCCGCGCGTGGTATCGATGCACTCCGACTGGCATCATGGCTGCGGGTCGTTGACGATCCATCGCCCGAAGTGGACCTTGGGCTGGATCCCGGAGAAACCGCAGCCATTCTCGTCGCGGAAACAATCCAGGCAGATCTCCTGCTCATCGACGAGCGGGCTGGTCGCAAGGTGGCACACGAGCGGGGCCTCGCCGTCCGGGGAACGCTTGGGGTGCTGGTCCACGCGCGCCAATCGGGTGTCTTGCCCGCCCTCAGGCCTGTGTTTGACGCGCTCGTCGCAGAGGGCTTCCGCATCGCGCCCGCTCTCATTCGCGAAGCGCTCACACACGTGGGAGAAAGCGTCGAACCGGGGGATGCGACGTGACAGATCGCTCGGGTGCACGAGTCACTCCGGCTCGTGCCGCAGGCAACGCTCGATCGTCTCGACCACCATGTCATTGGTTCTCTGAGCGGCGCCGACGAGTAGCTGGATGCGGGCGCGCACCTCTTCGCCGCGGCCGGCATGCCGAGCGGCATGGAGCGTATGGGCGCAGGCGGCCCACACGTCCGCGGTCGTGATCTCGTAGCCGTGGCCCTGAACCAGCCACTGCAAGGCGGTCAGGCCGGCATCGGTTGCGAACAACGGATTCTTCTCGGCGAAGTCGCGCGCCGCGCGGGTCAAGGTCCGCGGATCGCAGGGCGATGCCTTCGCGAGCGCGATGGCCTCATCGAACAGCTTCGCGTCCTTTGCGGCGGCGAACCATTTGCCCTCCTCACCGGGCGTGAGGCGCACGAGGTCGGTGAGGATCGTGGACGCCGGTTTGTGCGGATACTTCTTCGCAATGGCGCGGAACCAGGCTGTGTGCGTCATGGCCCGGTTCGCGGTCAGCGCGTACCGCGCGTACGCTTCCTCAGGGCGACCCGCCGCGAGGAGGATGCGTTCGCACTCGGCATCAATGGCCGTATCGTTCGCCCAGGCGTTCCGACAGTGATCGGCGTATTGAATAGCCTCCTCATGCCGTCCCTGCGCGACCAGCGCCCTCACGGCCCACTCCCTGTACGGCCACAGTGTTTCTCCGTCCACGAGTGCCAGGATCTCGTCGTAGCGCCGCGCCGCCAGCAGGGCGCTCAAGCAGGCGATGGTGCCATGGAAGTGGCCGCGGACATTTTTGTCAGGGCTGAGCGCCAGGCGGGTCACGCCGATCAGCCGGTTGGCCCATGCCGAGGCCAGCTCGGCTGACCCGCACAGCTCGCCCCAGTAGTCGGCGAGTGTTTCGATGTAGGGGATCCGGTCCGCGCCGTGCGCGTCGAACAGGCGCTCGAACCACGCGGCCTTCGTCGTCGCATCGACCGATGCTCCGGCAATGATCGGCACCAGATCCGCGATGGCATGGTTGACGGCCGTGCCGATCGCCCCGGAGGAGCTGTCGACGTTCTCGAGCGCGGGCGAGATCCGCTCGAGGAAGGCGACGGCGCCTTCAGCCGCTTCAACCGGATCCCGTCGAGCCACCTGTTTGATCTCGGACACGGCCTCTCGCACGCGTGCAATCGCTGGCTGCGATCTCCAGCCGAACGCACGCCTCCGAAAGCGTGCCTTGAACTGCCACGTGTGCCGGGTGGCCCTGGTCGTCACGAATCATCAGCACGAAGCCCGAAGGTGCCGCTCAGTAGTTGAGCGAGGACCTCGGCAACGTCCCGTTCGAGGGTCGAATCGTACGCATGGCCGACGATCGCGGTCATGGCGACGTTCACAATATCGTGAACATGGCACATCGCGTGAACATATGCGAGATTCGGCCTCAGCTTCCACGTCTATCACGTGTGTCCCGAAGGCCCGAGAGCAGACAGTGCTGGCGCTCTATCGTCGAGGCGCGTGCTCGGCTGGAGCAGCGAAGGTCTTGGGGACGCACTGATCTTCGTGATCGGCACGCGGCGCCCCGCCTGCCTCGCGGACGGCCGTCCGAAATCTGTATGCAGATCTCGGACAGCCCAAGAGCGCGGCCGGCTCGACAGGTCAGCCCCCGAAGACGTGGGACCGGCCGCGAGTCGCAATGGCGGGTGTCCCCCTCAGATCACCGCATCGCTCGGCGCCGAACGGTAACGAGATCCTTGACGTCCTCCTCGTCGATTAGAGTCGTTCCATCACGCGCGACGCTCGGGACAAACACGACAACCAGGACCCGCTTGCGCCCGCCTTTCAGGAGGGCCCGCCTGCGGATGGGCTGTGTGCGCCGCCTTCGCCACCTCTCGATCAATATAGATCGTCCGCGGCCGAGCGGCAAACGTCGGCCGAGGCGGCGCATCACCGACCAGTTCCCTGATGCGCGCCGCCTTCTTCGCACCGACACCGCGGACCTCAGCCAGGGCGGACGCATCAGCGCTCAGGACACGTTCGATGGATCCGAAGTGACCGAGCAGTCGATGCGCGAGAGCGGGACCAATGCCTGGAAGTCCCTGGAGCAGGAACAGCCGTCTTGATGCGAGCCGTTTCGGCTTCCGGTCGAATCGACGAAGAACCGGCTGTTGTGGTCTGCTGACCTGATCGGCGAGGAATTGCAGAATGAGGAGGGAGTGTTCCGGCTCGGACGAATGGAGCACCGGAAGGCGCCACATCGCCGCGAGCGACACGAGTGCCCCTTCGAGCGCGTGGGGATGCACATGGGGCATCGATGACGGCCTCGGACCCTCGATCAGAAGAAGAGATCGGTAGCGACTGTGAGCAAGTCTGGCCGCCTGCGTGAACAGGCGCCCGTCAACCAGGGACGCGATGAAGTCGCCGATGGTCTTTCGCTCGACCAGCACCCTGTTATCAATCAGGTAGTCGCCCGTGCCCAGATGGACCATGCGGACCTCGAATGCGCCGCTCCGACGTACCGCCTCGAGCAACGCCGAGTGTCGTTCGGAATGGTCGACAGAGAGCTGATGCGCCGGAGGAGACATGGGACCTTGGGTGCATCGGCGTGCTCACTCGCGCCGTGGACGACGACGATGCCATCGTCTGCGGCGTTGATCAAGGGAGACGAATCGGACGATCGTCGTGATCAGGAGTCCGTTTGTGGACGGACTCACGGTCTACCTGGAGGGGCTTGTCTGCACGGTAGAGCCAGTGATCGGATGGGCTAGTCGCCGGTGCCAGGAGGCGCCGAGCCACGTCGCGAGCAGCTGGAGCGACGCGCCACGCGGCGTGCGGTGCAGCGCCTGCGCCGCGGCGGCGAGCCGCCGTGCCTCGGTGAGATCTCCGCGTGTGAGTTCACGCCGTGCCTCCTGGCGCAGCCGCCACGCGCGCACGGCGAGGATCATCAACGGTCCCAGATCCGCGCCGCATCGGGAGCACACCCGCGAGCCACGGAAGGGCGCGCGGCAGACCGGGCATTGATGCGGCGCGCTCATCCGGCCTTGCCCTCGACGAAGAACAGCAGTTCGCCCAGCGATCGCGAGGCCTCGCGCAACGCGTCGCGATCGCCCGCCTCCATCGCCGCGGCAATCCGGTCGTGAAGCTCGACCGCCTCTTCACGGTCGTCGGCGTGCATCTGCTCGAGCCTCCGGCGCGAACGCTCCAGCAGGTCGCGCACCCTGGCATCGTCCGCGCCCGGACCCGCGCCGGCTGCCGCCACGCCTTCGGGTTCCGCGTGAGCCGCGCCAGACTCACGTGCGGTGCCGGATGCCGGAATCGCCGCGCCGCCCGCCTCGTCAATGTCCCACTCCTCGCCAATCGGAACCCACTCGTCGCTGGCGGCGCGCGATTCGTACAGCTCCCGGATCCGTTGCTGTCCGGCCGCGATCTCCTCGGCGCTTCGGGCCCGAAGGGCGTTGGCGATCGTGATCTGCTTCGACTTGCCGGTCTGCTTCTCGACGGCCGTGACCTCGAGGATGCCGTCCAGGTCGAGTCGCATACGGCAGAGGACTTCATTCGGCTCCTCGGTGGGCGTGAGACCCTCCACACGGAAGTCGCCCACGAGCACGTTCTTCAGCGCATCCTCGTCTTCACCCTGATACACCTGAATGTCCACGATCCGCTGATAGGGATAGGACGTGAAGTACGGTTCCGTCCGCGTCAGCGGCAGCGGCGTGTTCCGCCGGATAATCGGGCGATAGCAATGCGGGTACGGCCCGCCGCCGCGCTCGCCAAGATAGGAGATGCCGAACGAGTACGGCGAGACGTCGACGAGGACGCGGTCGACGGCGCTCCCTGCCAGGCGCGACGCCAGCACGCCGGCACCGAGCGCGACGCAGAGATCCGGATGCACGTCCTGGCGTGGATCGAGACCGGTGCGCTCCCGGAGGAGCGTTGCGACAAGCGGCGTCCGGGTCGAGCCGCCGACGAGCAGGATGCCGTCCAGGTCGCGCGGCGCGAGGCGGGCGTCCTGGAGTGCCTTCGACACGCTCTCGAGCATCGAGTCGGCAAGCGGCCGGATCATCGCCTCGTACTCCTCGCGCGAGACCTCGAGATCCAGGTGGAGCGGCGTGCCGTCCGCCACCATGAGGGACTCCTCGCGAATGCGGGCGTACGGCTCGAAGCTGAGCGTCTTCTTGGCTTCTTCGGCGGCCCACCAGAGCCGCGCGCGTGCCGTCGTGTGCTGGCGCGGATCGATGCCGTGGCGATCCTGGAAGGCCCCGGCGAGGTGATCCACCAGCAGGTCGTCGAAGTCGTCACCCCCAAGCCGGTTGTTGCCGTGACTGGCCAGCACCTCGGTGACATCCCCCTCGATCACGACGATGGACACGTCGAACGTGCCTCCGCCGAGGTCGTACACGAGCGTCGTGTGCCGGGAGCCATCCCCGTGCCCGTACGCCAGGCTCGCGGCGGTGGGCTCGTTGAGGATCCGGACGACCTCCAGCCCCGCCAGCGCGCCCGCCTCGCGCGTGGCGTTGCGCTGCGCGTCGGAGAAGTACGCGGGAACGGTGATGACCGCCTTCTGCGGCCGCTGCCCGAGCGAGCGCTCCGCCCACGCGACCAGCTCGCGCAGGATGAACGCCGAAATCTCCTGGGGCGAGAAGTGCCGGTCCGCGACCGTCACCGTCTCTCCGGTGCCCATCTTGCGCTTGATGCTGCGGACCGTCCGCTCGGGATACACCCGCTGCTGATTGAGCGCGGGCTCGCCCACGAGCAGCTCTCCCGCCGCGGTGAAACCGACACAGGACGGCAGGATGCGCGTGTCGCCGGGGCCCAGCACGCGTACGCGCCGATCTACCAGCGCCGCGACCTCAGAGTTCGTCGTGCCGAGATCGATGCCGACGATCAGATCAGTCATCGCTCATCCCATCTACCGGCGGACATGCGACCGTGACCTGCGCAGTCCGAAACACCTCGCCGTCCCATTCGTATCCGCTCCGGTGCACCTCGACGACGGTCCCGGGAGAAACGGCCGTCGTGTGGTGCCGATCGATTGCGTTCATCCGCCGGGGATCGAACACCTCGCCCTCGCAGCGGATGCGCCGCGCGCCCAGGTCCTCGAGCAGCTGATCGAGGCGCTCGAGCCCGAGCTCGTAGCCCGTGACCACGGCGGCCAGCGCCTCCGTGCCGTCAGGCGCGAATCGCCGGAACAGGCGGGCCAGCCACCCACGTCGGCGAGCGAACGCGTCACTGGCAGCATGCGCCGAGTCCAGACCGCGTTCCATCCGGTCGCGTACGTCGATCACTGCGCCCAGCATCTCGCGACGGCAGCGGCGCTCCGCCTCGCGCTGCGCGTCGCGCTCGCGGTACGCGCGGCGGATCTCGTCGGTTGTCGCTGCCGCCTGCCTTCCCAGCGTGGTGTCCAGCTCCTTGAAGGCGCGTCCTTGCAGCTTCACCTCGTGCGCCAGCGTGGTCATCGCCGCCCACAGCCCGTACGCGTCGATCTCTCGGCCGGCGTCCACCTCGTCTGCGCCGCCATCGGACGCCGGACGCTCCACGGCGCCGCTGGATGGCGCCGCCGAAGGAACGCCGCCGGGTCGGCCCGCTAACGCGGGCCGACGAGCCAGCGCTGGCTCGTCGCGTCGCACAGCGACGCGACCTTCCGGGAGACAAACCGCGGTCAGCAACTCAGCGTCGACGCCACCCGGCGGATCCTCGGCGGAGAGCACATCGTCGAGCCACCGCTCGAGGCGCTGCAGGATCGCCTGTCGATCGATCGTCGTCGCGTCTCCGTTCACTTGCTTTTCAGAACCTCCAGCCAGGGACCAGGACCAACGAACCGGCGCGGGCGCGTCCCGCCGGCGAAGAGCACCGCCAGCGGCGAGATCGGGTCGGCGGCAAACAGCCGCTGGCGCCGCCGCCGCCGGGGATCACGAAGCATCTCGTATGCGTCGCGAACGCGCTCGAACTGCTCCGGCGCCCGATCGGGCGAACACTCGCGCACCTTCCGCAGGTACGCCGCCCGAATCTCTTCGTCGCTCGCGTCTGGCGACACGCCCAGTACGTCCGTCGGGTTCATCATCGCCGTTTCTTCCTCCGCCGGGGCCGTCGCCGGCCGCCCGGCGGCGGATCGTCCAGCATCCTGGAGGCGAACGAGTCGAACGACTCGCCCCGCCGCGCGGCCTCGGCGGCCGCGTCGAGCAGCTCGTTCATCATGCGCGGAGTCATGCCGGGCGGCAGGTCGATGGCGAAGTCATCCTCGTCCTCGAAGTCGAACTCGTCGGACGGATTGACCGGCTCGCCTCGATTCCGCCGGCAGTTGGGACACTGGCACTGCGGGAGGAGATGGCCGTAGTCCGGCTCGCGCGTGCCCCCGCCGGGTCGCTCCGTCGCCGCCTTCTCCTCGCGGAGCACCTCGCGCGCCTGATCGAGGGTCAGCGGGAACAGCTCGGAGCCGAACGGACCGCGCGCCACGGCAAGCGCCCGCTCGGCGAGCTCCATGTCTTGTTGCTCGCGCGCGAGCTCGGCGGCCGCTCGTGCGCACACGGCCTTGCGGTCGGGCGACGCCGCGAGCGTACGCGCGCGAAGATAGAGGAATCCGGCCTCGCTCGCGCCACCGCGCGCGAGACCCTCGGCCGTCGCGGCGTACGCCAGATCGACGTTCCCTGTCTGCTCGCCGCACTCGGCCAATGCGCGAAGCTCGTCCACCCCGAGCGAGGCCCGACTGGCAGGAAAGCGGCGGGCGGCCTCCGCGAGCCAGGGTCGCGGAAGCTTCAGCGACAGACGCAGCTCGCCCGCGAGCACGCCGACTCTGGCCAGGGCGCGGGGAAGCGAGGCGCGTTCGGCGCTCGACAGGTGCTCGACGCCTTCGAGCTGGCCGAGCGCCCGCTGTTTCGCCGCCGTCGCGACAACGGATAGGAGCATCGCCGCCGCTGCGCGATCTTGGAGCAGCCGGTCAACGTCGGCACAGCAGCTGGCCGTCGCGTCTGCATCGTCCCAACCCGCGTTCACCAGGGCGCGCAGGGCGGCCACGACCGCCGGACGATCGCCCTGCTGCGCCTCGGGGAGGGCCGCGAGCCTGTCGATCTCCTTCATGGCATGCGCCAGCTTCTTCCTGCGCGCGCGATCGATGACGGCTCCGGCCAGGAGGCGGAAACGCCGGCGCTGCACGTCCGGGCGCAGGCTATCAATCCGGTCCAGCTTCGCCAGCCAGCCGATCGCCGTCCCGAATGCGCGTCGCGCTTCGGCGTCGTCCATGAGGTGCAGGATCGGCTCGACGTCCTCGTGCCGGATCTTGTGCCAGGCCTTGGCGACGCGGGCCGCCTGGCCTCCCCGCTGCCGCGCCGCCCAGGCCATCCACCGCGAGAACGCCTCTGGATGCGGATCGAGCAGGCAGGTGCGCTGGTACAGCTCGTCCGGAAACAGAAAGGAGATGTTCCTGCCCCGCAGCGCGGCGCCCCTGCGCGCCGACTGCTGCAACTCGCGCAGGGCCGGTTCAGGGATCCGTTCCAGTAAGCCTGCGATGTGCAGCGAGATTACCGCCGATTCCGGACTGTTCTCGGCGAACCAGCCTTCCTGTGCGGCGGCGCGCCGAAACTCGTCCCAGATGGAACAGGCGATGACGAGGTGCTCGGGATCGTGCGTCTCCTCGAACGCTCGGGCGAGCAACCGGTTGAACGCGGCATCGTGGCGGCTGGGACCCCCCATCGCCGCGACCACGCGGGCCGCGTCCAGATTGGCGACGGCACACCGCACGGAGATGTGCTGTTTGAGCGCCTCCAGCCGTCCGGGCGACTCGCGGCGGCACTCCTCGACGACGGATCGAATCAGCTTGACGATGCCGCTCCGGCTGCGCGAGGCGAACGCGCGGTCGAGCGCCTCGAGCTCGCGCACCAGCGCGGGCTTCCTGGTTACGGCCGTGCGGAGCGCGGCGGCCGCTGGCGACGATGCCGAGAGTCCCGGCGCCCCTGCCGCACCCGACCGGCCGGGCTGGAGCGGTGTGGCCGTGTCGTCATCAAGCATCGACCGAAGCGCCGTGACGAGACGCGCCGGAGCCGATTCGGCATCGATGGCATCGAGCGCCCGCTCGCACGATTCCCGGTCTCCCCGATGGAAGTACGCGATCGCCCTGACCAGCAGCTTCCAGCACGCCAAGGGACTGCGGCGCGAAACTTCGGGGAGCTCGAGCTCCTCGTCTGTCACAGGTCCGCTGGTGACGGCGACGAACGACCGATGGAGCGCGGCGGCGGCCGTCCGCAGCGCGTGTGTGACGGGAAGCGCCTCGCACGCCGCCAGCGCCGACAGGTCCCACACGTCACGACGCACGATCCGCTCGAGCGTCACGCGCTCATCGGTGGAGAGCGCAGGGTCGGCCAGAGGGCGCAATAGCTCGTTCAGCGACCGCGGACCTGCCCCCGCGGGGCGTGCCAACTCGTCGAGACGCCTCCTGGACGAGGGATGGCGCTGCCGCACGAGCTCGACGAGCGCCTTCGCTTCGACCATCAGACCGCGGCCCATCAGGGCTTGGATACGTTCGACGTACGTATCGACGAGCAGCGTTTCTGAAGCCGGCGTGCGGACGGCCTTGTGAATCTCCTTGGCGCGATCCAAAGCGGCCCGATGCTCACCGCGCGAGATCAACTGCCGTACGCCGGCTTCCGTCTCCGGACTGAGCACGGCCGCCGCCAGCGCTCCGGCGGATCCAGGCGGCGACACATGAATTCGAGAATGCTGGTGGGACACGGACCTCGCGCGACGCTAGCCTGAAAGCCGCGATGAAACTGTGCTCGGAACGTCGCGCGATTGTACCACTCGCCGAAAGCGATCCAAGCCTGATGTGTCGATCGGAACGGTCGGTCAACTGCCCTGACGTTCAACGGGCTCAGGAACGCTGGACCTGGGGGCGCGCGCGCTCATCGTGGCTCGACCACCCTGGCCGGAATCCCGAGAACCAATCTGACTGCTGTCGGGCGCCTGGCTCCTTGATGTACAAATGGCGGCGGTCATGCGAGTTCGCGTCAATCACCGAACGGCGCGGCAGCTCATCGACGGCGGGCCCTGGATCTTCTGGCGCCAGCGCGCGGACCGAGTTCCGCCAATGTGAGTGTCGCGATGTCCGCGTGATCGGCCACATCGTGGGTCAGAACCTGGTGGAGATCTCGGCGCGATCAAGGATGCGGCTTCTGTTAATGCCGTGGAATCGTCCGATCTGGATCGACGCATCGGGGAAAGTATTCTTCCCGCTGCTTGCCGAACAGCAAGAGCCCGCCGACCGTAGGGGCCCCGCCGACCCTGATGGCTGGTCACGAGGCGCAGCGGCTGCAGATCTGCGCGGCGAAGGCGTCGAACCGGGGCGAACAACTCTGAAGCCGCTCGGAAGTCGATCGCTTCAGAGTCGAGATCCGGTGCTGTCGCTGATCAGGTTTGCCAGGCGTTCCTCGAGATCGGGCGGCTCGTCCACGCCGCGCCGCACGTGACGGGTCCTGTCCTCGACGCCCACGAGCAGAGTTCCGCCAGCCGTGTTGGCAAAAGCCACCACGCTTCGCAGCACGCCGTCTGGAGAGGAGAGGTCGCGCTTGAACTCGAGAGTCTTCCACTCGGGCCGCAGGAGTTTGAGCAGGCCCACGAGCTCAGAAACATACTCTGAAGCGCCGTGCGCGTCGGCACTTCAGAGTTGGACGCCCCGAAACGTGTCTCAATCGTGTCTCAACGAGCGCCCGAGAACACACGCACCCTCAGGTTTTCTGCCGCCGTGTCTCATTCGTGTCTCACCGACCTCCGCGAGTTTGCCGAGGCGTCCGCTAATGTGTTGAGTAACAACCAGTTACAGACGCGTGCTTTTGAATGAGTAATGTGGCGCAAAAACCGGTCGTCGAGCCCCGGTCACGAGATGTGCTAAGTCATTGGTTCTAAATGAGTTGCGTGGCTGGGAGGCAGGGATTCGAACCCCGATAACGTGGTCCAGAGTCCGGTGAATGGGTTACGCTCCGCGCCGCTCCGCTCTGTTTTGCTCCAGTTTTCGGCGTTATCGCTTCAGTAGGTTCCCCTCCGTTCGGCTTTGTTCACGCACAAAATGTCTCATTGTGTCTCAGGCTCTGAAGAGGATCCTGCGCGCCAGAGGGGCCTTCGTCGAGAGACGCAATTACTCGCGGTTCGCAATAACCATGTCGGCGACGGTCTTGGTGCCGCGGATCTTCCCGGCTGGCTTGGCCGGACGTAGCCGTCGTCCACTCCATGCAAAACCGCCGGCTCTCTTCAGAGCCAGATCCTTGACTTCATCTTCGCTGAATTGCTCAGTTGTCTTCTCGAGCAGCAAGCCTGCAAGCTGCATCGGTTCGACGTTCACGCCGCTTCGTGTTTTGATGCCTTCCGTGATCGCTTCCAGCCGCTTGAGGGTTCGCGGCGCTAGCGGGACAAGCCGTCGTTCGGTCCAGTCGGGATCCGTCGCTCGGCCTCCGCCGACAGGCACGCGAAACCGCGTTTCGATGTCCGCCAGTAGCTGCATCGCCCCGAAATAGCCGCCGCCGGCAGAGACCTTGCCCTTACGTTCCGCGCGAAGCCCACGGGCAATCTTGTTCATGTCAAGGCGCGGTTTCATCTGTTACTCCTCTGTGAATTCACGGATCGCGAAATACTCGTCGCCAATCGGCGGCGCGTCCACGATCCGCCGTAGACGACGACGATGCCATCGTCTGACGCGTGGATCAAGGCGCGCCACCTTTGTCGCCGACCTCGGTTGGCCTCTCAATGACGATCTGATATGGTCCCGGCATGCCCGACGGTCGGCCTGCACTGTTTGAACGGGTTCCTCCCGGCCTCTTTGGGCCGCTCGGCGATCCGTACGCCGAGCTGTACTGGGAACTGTTGGCGGAGCTCTACCATCACGAGTTCGAGCGCGAACCGTTTCTCGTTCTGCGGTCGACCGCCATCGAAGCCGCCGAGGCCGTAATCGTTGCCTCACCGTACTGGCGCGAACGCCGGGCGGAGCTCGAAGCGTTGACGAACGGAACGACACCCACGTTGAGCATTGCGCAGACGACCGCGCGCCGTTCGGCGGCACGCGTGGCGCCCAGCCCCGAGCCGGATTCGACTCTGTCAGGTGCGCCGAGCGAAGAGGCAACGGCGATTCGCGCACTTGCGCGGCGGCTCGTTGGACGCCTCGAGGAAGCCGGTTGGATGCACTTCCAGTATCGCGCCGGTACCGGCGAGATCATGAGCTTTCACCCGTACGCCGCACGCATTCTGCAGACGCTGCTCGACGTCGCGCGCGACGAACAGCCCGTATTTCAAGGGCTCGTCCACTCGATTGCCGCCCTGCTCGAACCGAAGGCGTTCGCGCAACGCCCAGGCGTGTCACTTTCCGAAGCGCGCCGGCGCACGCTGGAGCTGTCGCGCGAGCTGAAGATTCTCGAGCGCAACATCCACCTGTTCATCCAGCGCGTGTTGGACGAAGCCGCGACGCCGGCCGATGTCCTCGAAGAAGGATTCGAGCGCTACGAGCATGCCGTGATGGCGAACTATCACCGCTTGAAGACGGTCGACAACGTATACCGTCAGCGGTCGGCGATCCTCGGGCGCCTCGACGCGATCGAGCGTGACGAGGCGGCGCTGGAGAGCGCCGAATGGTATGGGGCGCAGCGTGGCGTCGTCGCCGCGGATGGACGGCTCGCCGTCAAAGCGGATCTGGATCTTCTTCGCGCCCACTTCGATGCCGTCCCGCAGCTCGTCGATGACATCGACATGCGCAACGCGCGCTTCTCGGGCGTGGCGCTGCGAAAGATCCGCTATTTCCTCCGCCAGGACCGCCGAATCGAAGGGCAGCTCCAGTTCATCGTCGACGCCCTCGCCAGAGACCAGGCGCCGGAGATGGACTTTGACGTCTTCGCGTGTGAACTCCTTGGCGACAACTTTCTCTACACGTCTCCGACCGTGCGGGCGCGCCCCGAGCCGCAGCGTCTCCAGGAGCAGCCATCCGCTGACCGAGCCAGGATTCGTCGCGAGGCGGCCGAACGTTTGCGGCGCCGGTTCGCGCGCCGCCGTCTCGAAGCGTTTGTTGAAACGTTACTCGGCGATCGAGATACCGCGCCGATGTTCGATCTGCCGGCAACCGACGACGAGGATTACGTGCGCCTCCTGTACCTGGCGTCATACGGCCTGGACACCAGCTCCACGTATCGTCTGCTACCTTCCGGCGACACCATCCACAAAGACGTCTACGGCTATCCAGATGGAGTGCTGATGCGAAACCGTCGATCCCGACGGTCGGAACCCGGCACACGAGACTGAATCGTGGATTTCTTCGAAGACTATCCGAGACTTGAATCCGGTCTGCAGGATCGCTTCCAGCGTGTCGTGACCCGCCTGCTGGCCGGCGAAGTGCTGAGCCCAGGCTCACCGCTCCAGCCCGACCCGGACTGGCGCTTCGCGGAACGCTACCGCGACTTAATCGATGGGTATCTCAGGATCGGCGGCTGGCGATTCAATCTCGATCCCGCGCTGCGGCTCGCACGCGCGGTTCATGAAACCGGCGCGCAACGCGTGCGGTTCTCGAAGCTCGAAAGCCTGGTGCTCTGTTTCCTCCGCCTGCACTATCACGAACAGATGCGTCTGGCGTCGGAAGAGGAGCGCTGCGAGATCACGGTGGGTCTGCTCCGCGAACGCCTTGTGCACGCCGGCAGGCCAGTTGCGCAACTGTCGAGACGCGCGCTTGGTCATGCCTTGCGGAAGCTGGCCCGCCATTCGCTCGTGCGCATCGACCGTGGCTGTGAAGCCGAGGACCACGAAGTCATCGAGGTGATGCCGGTGGTCGAGAAGGTCTTGTCGGAAGACCGGATTCAGGAGATGAGCCAACGGATCAAGGCGTACGTCGGCGCCAAGGCGTCCGCTATCCAGGCGGAAGCCGACGCCGGGACGGAGCCCGACCTGATCGGCGACGAGAGTGAACCGGAGCCTGCGCCATGATGCGCCTGGATGCTGTCCGGCTCGTGCAGTGGTACCACTTCCAGGACGAAGTGCTCCCCATCGGTGCCAGCTGCCTGCTGCTGGGTGACAACGGCAGCGGCAAGACGACGGTTCTCGATGCGATTCAGGTGGCACTCGTAGCAGACCTATCAGACGTGTTGCTCAATCGAGCCGCTAACGAGAAGAGCCGCCGTGCCCTGTATGGGTACGTGCGCTGGAAGATCGGCGCGGAAGACGAAACGCGGCCCGGAAGCGTCCAGTTCGGTCGCGGCGCCTGCAATTCGTACGTGATGCTCGAGTTCGGTGACGACGACGATCCGTCCCGCCGGTTCACGTGCGGCATCGGGTTCGAAGCGACGGAGACGGACACCGACGTGGGGAAGATCTACTTCGTCGTACCGGGTGCGCACGCGCGGGACGTCGAGGCGGTTGCGGTCTCGAACAACGGCTCCGGCGAGCGAATTGTCAGAACGATTCGCGACTTCCGACTCTGGCTGCGCGGCCGCGGCGCTCAGTACTGGCCGGACGCGGGGACATATCGGGAAGAGCTGCGGCAGTGGCTTGGCGTGCTGCCGGATTCGTTCCACCGGCTGATCGTCAAGGCGCTTGCGTTCAAGCCGATCGGGCAGGTGCGGCAGTTCATCTTCGACTACCTCCTCGATCCGCGGCCCATCGACACGGCGGCGCTTCAGGACAATCTCGAGCACTACAAACGTCTCGAGGCCGAGGCGAAGGACGCGCAGCATCGGATCGATGAACTGGCGGAGATAGTCCGGGAAGGCGAGCGGATCCGGACCGAACAGCGTACGGCTGAAAGCCACAGATACCTCGAGCTTCGTGCCGACGAGGAAGATGCCGCCGTGCGGGTGACGGAGATTGACCGGCGTTTGGCAGACGCTCGTGCGGCGGTTCGGGGATTCGAGGCCCGTCAGCAGATGCTCGACGCCGAGATCGAATCGCTTCAGCGCGAATGGGAGCGCATCATTGCGACGCTGGAAGGGCACGAAGGCTACCGCCAGCTTCGCGACCTCGAGCATCAACTCGCGGCCGCCGAGCGAGACCTGGGGACCGCGAAGGATGCTGACGAAGAGGCGCGCCGCATACTGGCAGGCCAGCGCGAGGCCTTGGAGCTGCTGCAATCGGAGTCGGCACGGGCGCTGCGCCGCAGACATCGGACCCTTTTCGAGCGTGATGATCTCCTCGGGCTCGAAGAAGCGCCGGAGGTCGTCGAGCGACTCTGGTCCACACTCGCATCCCACGGCGCTTTGAAAGGCCGCGATCTGACGATGTGGGAACGACGCCTGGATCAGGCCTCGGAGCGGGCGCGCTATCTCCGTCTCAAGATCTCAGAAGACATCGGGCGGTGGAAGACCGAAGGGGAGACGCTCCAGGACGAACAGCGGATGCTCGAGGCCGGACGCCAGCGGTACCCGGACGGTCCAGCAGCGTTGCTGCACCTGCTCGGCGCGCGCCTCAAGGGCCGGCGCGAGCCGCGCCCAATCTGCGAGCTGATCGAAGTGCCCAACGCGCGTTGGCGAGACGCGGTGGAGGGCTATCTGCACACGCGTCGCTTCGATGTCCTCGTCGCGCCCGAGGACTACCCGCGCGCGCTGACGTTGTACGAGCGCCACAAGCGCGACTATCACCTGCCCGGTCGTGGACCAGTGTTCATTAGTGGCGTCGGTCTCGTCGACATCGAGCGCATACTGCGCCTTCCTCCGCGCTCGGCCTCACGTTCACTCGCCGAACAGGTCGAGACCGAGGACCCGTATGCCCGGGCGTATTGCGATTTCGTGCTGGGCGAGGTCATCTGCGTCGACGACGAGCAGTCGCTGCGGAACCACAAGGCGGCGATTACCGACACAGTGATGGTGTACCGGAACCACGTCGCGCGGCAAACGCCGCGGGACGTGTTCGCACGGCACTACATTGGCCGAGCGGCGCAGCAGCGGCGACTTGAAGAGATCGCGTCGCGCTTGGGCGAGCTGCACGAGCACGTCGTGGCCGCGGCAGGAGATGTGACATGGCTGGATCAGGCTGTTCGCGTCCTCAGCCGTGCGGCGACGGAGACTCGTCGTCTATCGGATCTGGTGAGCCGCGCGAAGGACCTCCTCTGGCTCGAGAAGCAGACGAAGCGTTTGGCCCTGCAGAAAGAACGGATCGACCGCAAGGAGTTCGCGGCGCTCGAGCGCAGCCGCGACGACGTGGAACGGCGGCGGCGGGAGGCGCAGGACGAAGTGCGCCAGGCGGTGGAAGATGGCGGGCGGGCGAAGCAACAGTTCGGCGATGCCGAACGCGAGCTCGAACAAGCCCAGCGCATCCAGCAGTCAGCAAAGACCGAACGGGCGACGTTCGCCGACGCCCTTGACGCCGCGGACGGTGAGGCGTTCGAACAGCGGTACGCGCGCGAGCGCACGTCGCGACCGCCCGATCAGATTCGGGACGTGTTCAGTCGCCAGCGGAAGAACATCGAAAGCCGGGTGCAGAACCTGATTGGTAGCTTTGTTGCCCTGAAGACTCGCTTCGTGGAGCGGCGTGGCCTCGCCGCCACGACCGAGGGCGCCGGGTTCGACGAGTTCGCCACCGAACTCGAGGTCTGGCGCGAGAGCCGGCTGCCGACCTATCTCGACCGCATCCGCGAAGCCAAGCAGAAGGCGTTGCAGCAGCTCGCCGAGGACGTCGTGTTCAAGCTTCGCGAGAACCTGCTTTTGGTGCGGCGCCAGATCGACGAGCTGAACCGCGCGCTCAAGGACGTGCCCTTCGGCTCCGAGCGCTATCAGTTCACCGTCGAGATCGATCCAGCCCACAAGGCATTCCATGATTTGGTGATCGATGCCGGACGGTTCGAAAAGGAATCGCTGTTCGGGACCTCCGCGTTGTCGGCGCCGGAGCTGACGGCGACGCTCGGTCACCTGCTCGATCGCCTGGTGGAGGCCGAAGCGCGTGAGGTGAAGACGGAGCTCGAGGCCAAGGCGGACTATCGCGAGTACTTCAACTACGACCTCAAGATCCTGCACGCGGACGGCCGCTACTCGCTGTACGACCGCGTGTCGGCCGACAAGTCTGGCGGCGAGACGCAGACGCCGTATTACATCGCAGTGCTCGCCTCGATGTATCGCCTCTATATGAGCCGCTCCCGCAACGGAAGACCGACATGCGGCATCGTCCTGCTGGATGAGGCATTCGGCAAGATGGACGAGTGGCGCATTGACGCGACGCTCACGTTTGCGCGCCGACTGGGCCTCCAACTCGTGCTGGCGACACCCAAGGAGCGCAGCGAGCAGGTCGCACCGAAAGTCGAACGGAGCCTCCTCATTCACAAAGATCCGATGAGCGGCCTGCCGACCGTTCTCGACTTCACGAAGGAGCTGGCTCAGGATGCCGGCTATGATGTGGTCGCTGCGGAAAGCGCTGCTCACACGGATTCTGGACGCGCACGAGCGTAGTGTTTCGTACGGCCGGCCCGCCCCCTGGGTGCGCGAGATCATTGTCAAGATCGATGTAAGAACGTTCCCGGAAGCATTCGCCCCGCAAGGGCGTCAGGAACGCGGCCTGCTACTCGCGGCGGCAGCGGAACTGGAAGCGCACGGTTGTGTGCGCGTCGTACGTCATGCGCGCGGCCAGCTGACGGGCGAGGCGAAAGAGATTCGTGTTGGCCCGGCCGAGATCGCCAGGGCGTACGAGGTCGGCGAGACGCTCGGATACGAACCGTTGTCGTCGGTGCTCGCACACCTGGAGCAGCATGCGATTGGACTCATGTCAGAACTGCAGCCGGAGTGGATGCACACGTTCCTCGCCACGTTGGCAGGAGCTCTGCGCTGTGCCGATCCGTCGATTCTCGGGTTTTCGCGAGCACGACTGAAGAGCGAACGACGTGCGCTCGTACCGGCGCTCACGGCTGCAGTGGCGCTCGCGCGCGAGCCCGAGCCCGCGTGGGAACGGCTGACGAGCGAACGGCTATTTGGCGATTCGAAGCTGCTCGGACGGATCCGTCCCCTTGTCGTCGCGATACTGGTGCGTGCCGATCCGAGATGGGAAGGTGTCCCTCCCGAGGAAGCGGCGGAACTACTCGAGGCATACGGCGTTCGCCGTAAACCCGGTCTGATTCGGTGTGCGGGTGCTGCGTCACTGAACATCGCTGAGAAGGTCTACGCGCTGGAGGACTTCGTGCCGGCAGCGCATCTCCCGGATTCTTGGTCCGAAGCGTGGGTCGATGCGCTCGTTGCGACGGGAATCCAGCGCGTTACCACGATCGAAAACGAGTTCCCGTTTCTGTCGTACGTCGAGGAAGCAGGCGGTCCGTCAGGCCTCGCGTCGCGCAGTGAGGTGGCGGTCTACACCGGGGGCTTCCCAACGCCGCGGCTGGTGTCGTCGCTCGCGGCATTGGCAGCGGCGTCGGGCGCGCAGTTTCAACATTGGGGCGACGCGGATGTCGGAGGTCTTCGGATCTGGTGGTTTCTCCGATCGCGGCTCGATCGACCGCTAGCGATCTTGCGCACGACCGCCGAATGGGTCGCCGCGGAATCATCGGCTGGAGGACGGCCTCTCACCGGCGTCGAACGGCAGGCGCTCGCGCGGATGCGAAGGCAGCTTTTAGACATTGCGGGATCCGATATCCAGGATGCAATCGCTGTGATCGACGCGCTTCTCAAGCATGGGATCAAGATCGAACAAGAACGCTATTGAAACCGGGTCGATCCGCATGTGGAGGAGCCGATGAGCAAACGTCGTGGGCTTCGGCAACAGATCGGCCGTCGTCGAATCCCGCCGCGGCGTCTCGAGGCCATGATCGAGGAGGCCATTGTTGATGCCTATACAGAACCCACCAGCTCTTGATCGATTTCAGAACCACGCTGGGAAATGTGCGGCCGGTCTTGACCGCCTTGCGCTTGTGCAACTGTCGACGCAGCCGGCCAGTCTTGGTGATCACGTACCGGTCCAGGAGACCATCGATCGGGTCACCGGGATCGACAATCCGGGCCATGTCCTTCGTTTGGAACTCAGCGTCCTGGTGGTGCGGCAGCGGGTACCGGCACCGGACGTAGTCGAACATCCCCACCTACGGTTCCTAATCGATGGACCTTCGCGACGACGATAGCATCGTCGCGGATGTGAAGGCGGTGATCGAAGCGTGGCATGTTGCGCGATCTCTGGGGGATCGCCGGCTGTCGCGGCTCGCCCTGAGGGTCTTAAACCCGAGGACCTCTCACTACCGGATTCTTGGGGCCCTCAAGTAGACTCTTTTTCCGGAGCGGCAAATCCGTGACTCGTCTCCAATTCGACTTGGACATACCGGACACGGTCAGCGACGCTCTCCGCAAAGCGCTCCAGCAAGAGGCCCGAGAGCAGACGGTGCTGGCGCTCTATCGTCGCGGCGCGTGTTCGGCTGGAGTTGCCGCGGAATTGCTGGGAGGCACGTACGCGGAATTTCTCGAGTTCCTCAAGGAGCGAGGTGTTGACTACTCGCCCGGAGACGCGCAGGACGTAGCTGCGGACAACGCGACGCTGTGCTGGATGAATGAGCAGGTACGCTCTTAGTCTGCCTTCTCCTGCGCGAGTTGGTGGACGCGTTGATGTGACAAGCCGAGCACGCGTGCAGCGTCCCGCGCGCTCATCTTGAGACGTCCTCCGCGAAGAACTCTCACCGCTCGCCGAGCCGCCAGGGCGGCACGCCGATCCTCCTGTTCCGCTCTTTTTCGCAACGTGGAGTACGCGCGAATGGCCTTCTTGGCAGCCGCTGGTAGTTTCAGATCGTCGACGATCTTTGCGGAGCGCGCATTGTCGACGAACAAGTCCATCGCCTCGACAATGCGGCGCCGCGCCTCGTCCACCGTGCGGCCCTGCGTGTGGCAACCGCGCAATCCGCGAACAGACGCCACCCACCATCCCGATTCGTCCCGTTCGTACGTCACGTGATAGGTCTTCACGATTTCTTCAACCATTCCTTTCCGAGACACGGCTCCAGATCACGCTCGATGCGGCGAAGCAGCCCGGGCCCGATGTCCTCCCCGGCGTGAACCGGCACCGTCGTGACACATCTGCCGCATTCGATCCGAAGGTGCGACCCGCGCTGGCGGGTCTCGGTGCAGCTATGGGACCTGAGGATACGGCGCAGGTCCTTGGCTGTCATTCCCTGTAGTATGCGGGGTCCGTACCAGTCTGTCTATCGGCCTAGACACTTTGAAGGCTGAGCGGCATGGCCGACGGCGGAGCACTCAACAAGACCAGCCGTGTGGACACCAGGAATTCGCCGCCGTGTCTCACCCGTGTCTCAGCGACCGGAGCGCGGTTGTCGAGGTGGGCGCGCTAACCTACGGGGAGTCAATTGGTTGCCAGAGCCAATGGCAAGGCCGATAACGTGGTGCATGTAACCGCGTTATCTGGCCAGATTCGCGAATACCGTAAGTTATTTGTATTGAATGAGTTATTGGCTGGGAGGCAGGGAGTCGAACCCCGATAACGTGGTCCAGAGAGCCAGTCCCGCGGTCCGGCCCGTTCCGTTCCGTTCCGTGCAGTTTCAGGCCGATTTTCTCGAAGTCACTTTCCTCGGCTCCCTTCCGTTTCGTTGCGTTCTCGCGCAGCGTGTCTCATTGTGTCTCAGCCCTCCGTCGACCCAGATAAGGTGGTGCGCACCACACGACCTGGAGACTTATTGAGACACGCCGGTAACGTGGTTCGCGCCACACGAGACCGTTGGACACTGAGCCGCTAAGATAAACACCCACTCACAGGATTCCCTCGAACTCCAAAAACGTGCGAAAGGGGCACGGACCGGATGGCCAACGGGCCGGCAGCCTGTTCTCAGCGAGGCGCTCTTGTCCTCCATGATGACGCGGGCACCTGTTCCGGCTTGTCTCGGAGCCACCACTCATCATTGACGAATACGCGCCGGTCGCCCGACCCGTGCGGCTGCTGCATGCGCGCTTGACATCATCGAGGCTGTCGAAGGCGACGAACGCATCGCTACATGCTCGTGCCTGCCGCCTGCTCAAGTGGTCCATAAGGATCAGCTTGAGCGCGCGCCTTCAGTGGCGTGAGCTCCGCGGAAAGATCAAGTCCGAGATACTGCGCGAGCGACTCCAGAACCAAGAACATGGCAGTGTTACTTGACGCAAGTGCAACGGCGCATGGGTCGGCGACGGGGATCGGTTGAAGCATGAATGTCGAGCGACTTCCAAGCAATTGGAGTGTCCGCGTCAGACTGAACGGGCCGGTGTGGACGATGTCACTGCCGATCTCGCCGTACAGCGCGTCGTACTCGAAAGAATGCTCGCTGCCTTCGACCTCGCGGAACAGTTCGCCAACGCCGACCGGTCTGCCGCGACCGCTGTCGCGATCGAACTCCCAAGTCGCCCGATCGCTGCGGGTGGGTCTGCCTTTGTGATCTCGGAAGACGTGAGTCCACACGGCGCGATGTTGAGGATCCGAGGCAATCTGATCCTTGTCAGCTCCCGCACGCAGGAAACGCCTTCGGTAGCGATTGACAAGTTCAACGATGCGCTCATGAGCAACGCTCGTGAACATCACATACGCTTCGAGGCGCCGGCGGCCTTCGCCACGGATCAACCATTCGAGAAGGGCGGCATTCTCGAGGAGGACTCGCGCCAGAATCAGGGCATTCTCACCGTCGCCAAGGTCACAGAGGGTCAGCACCGCGCGCTTCGTGGTTGCTGCCTTGATGGCGATTGCACACACAATCGGATCGATCCTCACGGCCCGTATTTGTCCGGGAGGCTTGGGTAACGAGGAATCCACAGGGCGCATCGCGCGGAAGTGGGCGGAGGCCTCCTCGATCCGCGGGTAGAGTGCTTCGATGTTCCGGTGGATCTCTATGCTCCGTCGGTATCCTTCATCCCGCGACAACCGTCGCTGTGCGCTTTCGTAGGCAGTTGTTCCTGATTCCTGCATCGGCCCTTATGGTTCCTTCCTGCAATGCTATTGAGCGGCCGAGACGAGAGAATCACGATGGCGCGGGCCGCGAATCGGATCCGATGGCCGGTTCGTCTTGGGCGAGGTCGCGTCATTTCCATTCCGGTGAGCAGAGGCGTGCACAAACTGCGCGACATCCTTCACTTCGTCCGCCGTCAACGTCTTTCGCTCCAGCATGCGGCATTGCACGCGTGCTCCGCGGGTTCGACTCGCTCGCGCCGAGCGGTGTCGCGGGCGACATGAGGGCTACAAGAGGCTCAGGAGCTTCTGAACGAGCTCGAACGCGCGCCGGGCGTGCATGGCGCGCTCGTCGGCATCGACCGGATCGTGGAAGATCACGAGCTGCTGCGGCCCATAGTGTTCAACCGTCTGGAACTTCTCCGCGAGGATCTCGATGGCAGTGGCGACCAGCGAATCGCCACGACGCGCACGCCAGTCCGCGGCCACGATGGTGATTGCCTCGGGATACTCGTCCAGGCAATAGCAAAGATCGTAGACGTCCTTCGGTTTGTCCCGCCCACCGACCGCGTGCGCCTTCATGACGATGAAATCGGGGAGCGACGCCACTCGCAGGCGCACGGTGTTCGGCGCGCCCGAGACCATCACCCCCTCGAGCTCGATGCTCTCCGGGCGCTCGAAGGCGGCGGCGCACGCGGGAAACTGCAAGACGCGGAAGCCCTCCACGAGCTTCGGATGGTTCTTCTTCAACTTCACGTCGGCCGGGGCCAGGAACTCCACTTCAACCCGCACCGGCGCTTCACCGTCCCCGAGATCGACCGTGGTCACCAGCTGAAAGTCCTTGTCTCCTCGCTCGTATCGGCCCGTATCGAGAAGGAGCTTGAGCAGCTCGGCGTACCGCCCGTCTCCCAGTTTCGCGGCATCGAGCGCCAGGTCGACGTCGATGCTTCCGATATGCTCCTGCGCCGCAGCCGGAAGCAGAAGGTCCGGCACCCATCCGCCCACCACGACGATGGCGTCGCCGAACGAAGCGAGGACCTGGCCGACGTCGACGAGCACGCGACGGGCCGCGTCGACCTGGCGATCCGTGTAGTCGCCTTCGCGGCGCGGTTCGGGATTCATCGGGAAGCGCCCGACCAGGCCGGCTTGAGCCGTTGCTGAAGGATCGCCTCGGCGGCTTCCTCGCCTCGACCGCCGGAACTCGCGAGATCGACGTACGTTTGAACGGCGTTCGTCCACGGAGGCCGGTTGGCACCAGTCTCCACGCGATAAAAGACCCCGTGGTCGTCGGGAATCATCACGACGAGGTTCTCGCCAGAATCAACAGGCTTCGCTTCAACCGTCGATGCGAACTCTCGCTCGACGCCTGGATTGACGTACAGCCAGGTGCGAGGCTGACGCACAGCCGGCGCTTGAATGTCGGCGGCCGAGAACGCCGCGTACGCGAGGCGACCCTCGCCGTCGGGATCGAGCGATCGGAGCTTCTCCTGGAGCGCGCGCCCTTGCAACAGCGTGAAATAGGGGCGACGGAGGTGACGATCGGATCGATACGCCGTACGCCACGCCTGCAGGAGTCCCTCGAAATCACGAACCCGAAAACCGCGATTTGGGAGCGGCTCCAGAAACGCCTGGTCGCGGAGGTGCTGAACGACCTTGTTCACGAGGGCGAGGCTCGGTGCCGGAACCGCTGGCGTGACGTCGGCGAAGTGGGCCACCATCTCCCGTTGCGTCCAGCGCCGGCCAGCGTTCTCGGGCGCGAGCAGGGCCCGGATCACACGAGCGGACTCGGGCGTGCTGAGGTTTGCCCCACCCCGTGGCGGCGCTTGAACGGGCTCCTTGCCGGACCGTTCGATCAACAGGACGCCGGGGATCTCGAGCCGGCAGTTGCCGGCCAGGTCGTACCAGCTCCAGCCGTGCTCCTGGCACAGCGCCGCCATCCGGGGAGACACCCGCGGCATGGCGAGCACCTTCGCAGAGACGGCATTTCGGCTCGCAGGACAGGGCCGGTGGACGAGGCTCGCAAACTGGCTCGGTTGGAAGTTGATGCTCTTACATTCGACGCAGAAGACGGCTCTGCCGCCGCCGGGTACCGGGCCGGAAACAATGAAGTCCCACTCACGTGCAGCCGCCTTGCCCGGTCCAATGCGCCATTGGCGGAGCCAGGACACGCCGCTCAACAATTGGTCCAGCACTTCGGCCAGGTCCCGTTCGAGGGCCGAACGGGAGCCACCGACGATGTTCGCGTTTATCGCCACGTTCACAATATCGTGAACATAGCACATATCGTGAACATATTCCAGTTTAGGCCACAATTCGTTGGTCAGTCTGCTCCTCGGGTTGGTGGAGCGGTCCGTACGGTCATGAGGTCGTCGTCGCGAACAGCGCGGATGTCGCCCACGGGCAGCTTCTTCCGCTGCCGTGTCTCATTCGTGTCTCAGCGAGAACCTGTGCCGGCGCGACCGTCGTCGATCCGCCTTCGTTAAGTTGTTGATTGAAGAGAGCTTGAAGTTTGGCTGGGAGGCAGGGATTCTTTTGACGACTTGAGCAAATCCGCCGGTTTCCTGCCGTATTTTTGATAAACGCCTGCCAATCAGAGCCTTAGCGCCTTCAGCCGCTTTCGTCTGGTTTCGTCTAATAGCCGGATTTTTCGTCTGTTGCCAGCGCGATGTCGCACGAAATGTCGCCCTCCGTCAGGGCTCGCGGCGGCGAAATCACATGTGAATCCCTCCGAATCGCCGAGCAGAAAACGCACGCTTCGCTCTTCGGCCCAGAGGAACTCTTAGCGAGCAGTCAGACTTATCGAACCTACGACCCTCCGACCAAACTGATCCGCGACCAGGACGGGCAAGTGCCAGGCCGTCTGCGGCGTCAGGCTTGTGACGGCGACCACATACTCATCACTCGTGTAGTCGCGTTGGGATCGCAGCGTGAGTTCAATCTCGCGCGGCGTATTTCGCGGGATTGCGAAGGCGAAAGCCAGGGCACCCGAGGCGAGCGCACCGCATACCAGCGATGGCACGGGGTTCACTACCCCAACGGCGATACAACCTGCACTCGTGAGTACACTTGAAACAAGTGCGCCACCAACTTTCAAAGATACGTCTGTGCCTTGCGTGGCTGGAACCTTCAGTACGTCCAGGCCGTACTCGCCAGGGACAGTGATAGTAATCCTGGACGGCGCGAAGCTGGGTGTACGTATAGCGTTGTAATACAGCACGAAACGAAAATACGCCGCATTCGATAGGGCGATACTGTTGCGGACGTTGAGTGCAACAAAATCGGCCACCGATGCGTCCGGGCTCCTCTTGTCGAAGGCCACAGAAACCGTGGAATCGCGCGTCAAGACAAAGGAACAGGTCGCGTCTCCCGTTTGGCACGCGCCGGAGAACCCAGTGACCTTGGAGTCCGGGTCGGGATTCGCGGTCAAAGTGACCTGCGTGCCGGCATGATAGGTTCCAGAGCACGACGTTCCGCAGCTTATGCCAGCTGGTGAGGAAGTCACAGTACCTGTTCCGTTTCCTGACCTGTTCACTCGGAGAGTAAATGATGACGGAGCGACGACGCGAGGTTCGAAGCTGACGGAAACAATCGCGTTGTTGGTTAGAACGAAGGCACAAGTTGAGGCGCCGGTCCGACACGCGCCGGAGAAACCAGCCACCATTGAATTCGCGTCCGGGCTTGCGGTTAGTGTGACCAGAGTTCCCGCCGCGTATGTTGCGGAGCACATGGTGCCGCAGTTGAGGCCGGGTGGCGATGAACTAACAGTGCCCAATCCACCGCCGGACTTTGTGACCTCAATCCTGAAAAGAGGTTGGACCACGACCTGAAGATCGAACGTGACAAACACAGTCGCGTTGTTGCTCAGGACAAACGTACATGTTGACCCGCTGGTTTGACACGCTCCAGTGAAACCATTGAGGCGGGAATTGGCATCTGATCTCGCAGTCAGTGACACCTGAGTACCGGCAGGAAACGTATATGAACAGGTCGCGCCGCAGTTGATGCCGGCAGGACTAGACGTAACGTCACCTGTGCCGGCTCCAGCTTTTGTTATCCGAAGTGTGAGTGTCGGCTGTGGATTTGGACTTCCGGAGATCCTCATTGAAGAAACACACTCGTCAAACACTCCTCGACATGGGCCGGGAACGGCGGCAAGTGTTGGCACATCGCCACGGAACGTGATCGACGCGCCTCGGTAGTTTGAATCTTCGTACAAGGTGACGGACAAGCCGGCGGGAATGCGCAGGGAGGAAATGCAGTCATTGAAATTTCTGCCGGCACAGGGGCCACTCTCGTAGGAGAAGTTGTCGATATTGCGCGAGAACGTGGCAGAGGCCCCTCTGAACTGTGCGTGCTCGTACACAACAACCTGTGCCGAGGCCGTCCCACGGAACAGGCCCGCCAGAATGAAAAGAATGAGGCAGGCCATGCGACCGGACGCCATCGAGAGGTTTTCCTTGAAGATGTCACTGAAACGAGGCTTTGGGCGCTTCGCTGTTGTCTTAGCGGACGGTAGTGGATAGTCTCGGGCGTGCAAATGCCCGTGAGCCCTCCCACTAATAGATTTTGTAACAGTTCAGGGGATCTGAGACTGGCACCATTTTGTACTTGTACTTTTTGTAGCGATTTCGTACGCTCTCGTCGATGGCGGGAGGGCGGAAGAAGCGAGCGCGACGCGATGAGCCACCGCGCGACACGCGTGACCGCAAGGCGCAAGAGATCGAGCGGCTGCGCGAGGAGAACGAACGCCTTCGCAAACAGCTCGAGGAGCAAGCGAAGCGAATTGCCGATCTCGAGCGTCAGCTCGCACTGAAGCAACAGAATTCGACGATTACCTCGAAACCACCATCCTCGGATGGCCTCGCGGGTCAACAGCGGGCGCGGGGTCGTCGGGTAAAGAGTCGACGCAACGCCGGCGGGCAGCCTGGCCACCCAGGACGCTATCGTGAGCTGGTGCCCGTGGAGCGCGTGGATGCGATTGTGGATCTCGCGCCAGACGCGTGCTGCAAATGCGCGCGCCGCTTGCACGCGCGCCATAACGTCGGAGCGCCGCGCCGGCATCAGGTCACGGAGTTGCCATCGATCGCCGCGCACATCACCGAGTACCGCTGTCATGGTCGCCAGTGTCCCGACTGCGACACGATCACCGTCGCCCCACTGCCCGACGAGTACGCCAAGCAGTTCGGGCCGCAGCTGACGGCGCTGATTGCCTATCTGACGGTCGTGTGCCGCATGCCGCGCTTGGTTGTCCAACGCTTCCTTGAAGGCGCGCTCCAGATTCCGATCAGTCTGGGCAGTACCCAGAACGCCTGGGAGGAAACGAGCGCGGTGGTCGCAGCGCCGTATGCCGAACTCCAAGCGGCGTTGCCGCAGGAGCCGGTCGTCAACGCCGATGAGACGGGCCACCGGACGAACGGCGACAAACGCTGGCTGTGGACGTTCGTCGCGCGGACGTTTGTGCTGTATCGGATTGCCGCGTCGCGTGGGTCCGACGTGTTGCAGACGGTCTTGGGCGAGGCGTTCGCTGGCATTCTCGGCAGCGATCGCTTGCCCGCCTATCTGAAATATGTGGTCGGCCAACGGCAATTTTGCTGGGCCCACGTCACTCGGAACTTGCTCAGTGCGCTCGACCTCGCCAGGACGCCCGCGGCGAAACGGTTCTGCCGGGAGGCTCTCGCCCTCGATCGCCGCCTCTTTCGGCTCTGGCATCGCTTCCGCGGTGATCCCGCGGCCCGCGGCTCGCCGCTCACCCGTGAGGAACTGATTGTGAAAGTGCTGCCGATTGAGAAACGGCTCTTCGCGCTCGGCGAGCGGCATCTCAATGCGGCCAACGCCGACGTGCGCAATCTGGCCTACGCGTTCTTCGTGCACAATCAGCACTTCTTTACTTTCGTGCACGAAGAGGGCGTTGAGCCCACCAACAATGCCGCCGAGAGAGCCCTCCGCACGGCCGTTCAATGGCGGAAAATCATGTTCGGGACCCGGAGCGACGACGGCGAACGCGCCGTCGAGCGTCTGCTGACGATCGTGCGCACCTGCCATCTCCAGCAACTCAACGCGCTGGCCTACCTCACCGCCGCGATCGCCGCGCATCGGCGCCGTCAAGCAGTCGCGTCATTGCTGAAACGACCTCAGATCCCCTGAACTGTTACAGCTTTTTAATCCGTTCAACACCAACGGAATTCTCCCGAAATAATCAACCCATATGATCGTTAGCCAGTACTTCATTGTTGCGCGGCTCATGCCGGCAATTATCTGCTCAGCACCGCTTCTTCTACTCTACTTCGCCTTCCTTCGGGCAAGTATAGGACCGTTCTTTGATGCTTTCCTCAAAGTGCAATGGCTGGGTGACATTTCAACTGCTGCCGTACTGATGTTTCTCTTGGCTATGGTCGGTCGCACGATCGGAAAGGACGTTTTTGAGCGGCGGTGGTTCCGAAGCGATGAAACCCAAATGCCGACCACTGAGTTCATGCTTTACTCAAATGGCGACTACTCCAGCGACTTTAAGACGCGACTCCGTGGCAAGCTCAATTGCGACTTCGGCATGCATCTTCCTACTGCCGAGCAGGAAGCGGCGGACGAGCATGCGGCGCGTAAGCAGATCGCCGAAGCGACTGCTCTCATGCGGAAGAAGGTCAAGGATGGCCATCTGCTTCTACAGCACAACATTGAGTATGGCTTTGTGCGCAACCTAATCGGCGGTTCTGTCGTGGCCGTGTTGGTCTCAGTGGTCAATGCTCTTATTTTTCGGTTTGTCAGCCCCAATTCCCAGGCGCTTGCTACCTCCGTTGTCATGGGAAGCGCCTATCTCCTGCTCCTCCTTGTCAGCAAGCCATTGATTCATAGCTACGGAAAGCGCTACGCGCGCGTTCTGTTTCAGGAATACCTGTCCGACTGATGCGCGCTCGCCGTAAAATTAGCCGCTCCTACCTATGACGGTCTCTATTAGTCAGCGCCGCAATGAGATGGCTCAGATATTGACTAGATTTGCGGAACGGCTCCGCGACAACTATCACTTCGCGGAAATGATTGGTCCCCAGGACGAAGGCTTCAGCGAATTCAACACGACTTCGTGGCGGGAACTTCAGGATGAAGGCTACCTGAAGCCGCAGCATACGTTTGGCAGTGCGCAATATTCGCTCACGGCAGGAGGATGGCTGAAGGCCCTTAAGCTTTCTGGCGAATTGGAATCGCCGAACGTCCGAAGTCGGGGTATCGTTTTAGCACGTGCCCTCAAGGCGCTCGTTAAAGGCCGCGATGTTCACTTCGATCAGATTGCGGATGAGCGCGACCTGGCACCGCAAACGGGCCTTCCCGGAGGATGGATCTACAACGCCCTCAGTTGCAACCTGCTTAACGACCTGTTTCCGAACGACAACATGACAGTCCGGTACGATTACCGCGGGAAGTGCTTCCGGGTGCCGCCGACCTTCGGAATGGACTGGCGGGAGCCGCTTTGAGAAGGAAGGATCGGCGGGCCTATGCCGCCCTGATCCACCAGGACATCACGTATTCGAAGCGACCATCCTCGAACAACACGCCGTACTCTCCCGGCTGAACAAATTCCTTGACGATTCCCCGACGCTCCCGAAAACTCGCGGGAGCTTCATCGCGCCCGACAACCAGGTCCCCGATCTGGAACTTGCGGCGACTTTTCACGAGTCCACCTCCCCTGCGGCCGAGGTGGGCAGTTTACCGCCGATTCAAAATGTCACTCAAAAATGTCACTCACGGCATTTTGAGGGCCGAAACGTGCGGATTTTCTAAGAAAAATCGCAGTTCTGAAGAAGATTGGCTGGGAGGCAGGGATTCGAACCCCGATAACGTGGTCCAGAGCCACGTGTCCTACCGTTGAACGACCTCCCAGTACTGATCGCGCAGACTCGTGGGCCGGAACTGTTGATTGTACAAAGAAAAAGCGGCCCGGCGCAAACCACGCGCCGCCGGCCGCTCGAAATTCAGTCGTAGTGGGCCGCGAGACGACTAGCGAATGTCCTCGCTCTGATCGTCGCCGCCCGAGCGCTCCGTCATCGGCGGCGAATCCGTCTCGCCCATCAGGCCCGTGCCCGTGCCCGCGCCGCTCGCCTGTCCCTCCTGCATCTCCTTGCGCCGGCGATGGCTCGCCATGCCGCCCTTGCGGCCGGCCTCCCGCGCTTCCTCGCTCGTCCACTCGTGAGCCGTCCCCTTCTGGTGGGCCGCCTTGCCCCCCTTGCTGGCGATCTCACGCTGCTTCGCGCGATCCATCGAGGCGAATCCGCGATCCTCTTTAGCCACACTGACCTCCTGCCACATCCACGTCCGCGCCGCACCGTACGCATCCCGGCGTCGACCGCCGCACGACGGGCGTGCATACTCGGGCTGCAACGGCAATGCCACGGCGCAGGACCGCCAGGGCCGAGGCTCAGCAGCAGGTTGACCGCGACCACGCGTGACGCGCACCGCGCAGGCACGCGGCATGCGGCACGCGTCATGACAGCGAGCCCGGCCGCATCGCCGGCCCGCGAGTTCCGCACGATTTGTTCAGGAAAGGCGGCGCGCGCCGCCGGTGGCAAGAAAGTTGACGAGCCGATCGATCCGCGCCGCGCTCCGCTCGCGGCCGAGCAGCACGATCATCTCGAACAGACCCGGACTCGTCGTCCGGCCCGTGAGGGCGACGCGCGTGGCGTGGATGAGCGCCCCGGCCTTGATGCCCCGATCAGCTGCCGTTCCACGCACCACGGCTTCCACATGTGGCTCCTCGAAGGGCTCAGTCGTCCGGAGCGCATCGGCCAGCGCCGCGAGATGCGCGCCGGCCTCGGGCGCGGACAGATGCTGCGCGATCGCGCCGGGGTCGTACTCGACCGTATCCGCGAGGAACGGGCGCGACAGCTCGACGAAGTCCGTCAGCCGCTTGGCGCGCGGCCGCAGCAGGTCGAGCAGCCGGTGCGCCCACGCGGCCTCGGCCGGCATGGTCAGACCGGCGACGGCCACGACCGGCGCCACCGCGGCCGCCAGCTCGCCAGCCGGCAGCCGCGCAATGTACTGCCCGTTCATCCAGTCGAGCTTCTCGACGTTGAACACGGCATTGCCGCCGCTGATGCCGTCGAGCGAGAAGCCGGCGACGAGCTCGTCGACCGACAGCAGCTCGCGATCGCCGCCGGGCGACCAGCCGAGCAGCGCGAGGAAATTGACCATCGCCGCGGGGAGATAGCCCTGACGCTGGTACTCGGTCACCGACGTGGCGCCGTGCCGCTTGCTCAGCCGCTTCTTGTCGCCGCCGAGGATGAGCGGCACGTGCGCAAAGGTCGGCGCGGGCGCGCCGAGCGCCTCGAAGAGCAGCAGGTGCTTGGGGGTGTTGGAGATGTGATCGTCGCCCCGGATCACGTGCGTGATGCGCATCTCGACGTCGTCGACGACGACCGACAGGTGATAGGTGGGGTGGTCGTCCGAACGCAGGATCACGAAATCCTCGATGGCGCCCGGGTCGAACGCAATCCGGCCGTGCACCACGTCGTCGAACGCCGCGTGCGTCTCCGGCACCTTGAAGCGGATGGCCCGCGGGGCGTGCGCGGCTTCGAGCGCGGCGATGCGATCGGGGCCGAGCGACAGGCAGGCGCGGTCGTACCGCCACGCCTCGCCGCGCGCCTCGGCCGCGTCGCGCTCGGCGCGCAGGCGCTCGGGCGAGCAGTAGCAGTAGTACGCGTGGCCCTCGGCGACCAGGCGCGCAGCCGCCGCGCGATAGCGGTCGAGCCGCTCCGACTGGAAGTAGGGTCCGTAGGGACCGTCGACCCCGGGCCCCTCGTCCCAGTCGAGTCCCAGCCAGCGCAGCCCGTCGAGAATGCCGGTGACCATGTCCGCCGACGACCGCTGCACGTCGGTGTCCTCGATCCGGAGGACGAACGCGCCGCCGTGCCGGCGCGCGTACAGCCAGTTGAAGAGCGCGGTGCGCGCGCCGCCCACGTGCAGATAGCCGGTGGGCGACGGCGCGAAGCGGACGCGGGGAGCCACCACGAGGATCTCGTTCACCTGACCGGCCGACGGAATGACTGGCAGGATTGGCGGTGAGGCAGGGATTCGAACCCTGGGTAGAGGTTTAAGCCCCTACAACGGTTTAGCAATGCGCTCATCCAAACCTGCCAGATGATCCAGAAATGGTGAAAGAATCTGGATTCCAAGCAGTTAGGCGGACTCGCCATCGCTACGGGAGATCGTTCGGATTACGAGCAATTCGTTCGCCGCAGGGACAATTTCAGGGACAGTCCGGCGCTGCGTAGTTTCCTCATCTCTGGCTTGACTGCTAGGCACATTCGCTGTAACCACCTCGTTCATCAGCAGTCCGCACGGGTCGTGACCTGTGCGGTCGGTCAAATTCCAATTGAACGCGAGAACTCGGGGTAAGGCACGCAGGCGAGCCTCGCTCTGAACCTGTCACCGCGGACAAGCTATTCGACCCAAATGTAAAGTTTACACTTCAGTCGATGCACACCAACGGCCACATTCTTGGCGTCGGTAGCGTGTGGCACATTTGCCGTGGACCTGATTTGGACGAGGGCTAAACGATGCGGCCGTGCCTTCGGCTCCAGACCCATTCCTGAAGAAGCTGGGCCAACGGATACGGCAGTTACGCCAGCAACGTGGATGGACGCAAGAGGACCTTGCACACGCAGCCAAGATCGAGCGCGCCTACATCTCGGACCTCGAACAGGGGCGACACAACTTCGGCGTGAGTTATCTGCCTCGACTCGCGAAGGCGCTGAAAGTGTCCGTCGCCGGTCTTTTCGAAGCTGAATAGGTCGGCTTGACTGCTTGACTCGCTGAGGCACATTTGCCACAGTCTGACGGTTCATTATCGCTGGACGTGGAGAAAGGCTATGGCCGCATGGTTAAGGGCGTTGTTGGTGCTCGTCTTCATTGCCGCCGCGTGGATAGAGTATCTAGGCATCGAAGT
>Ga0194121_10002023_pt1 | contig 32949 bp, 31 predicted proteins | sample TA2MahCa50mmetaG_FD_148609 | JGI IMG/M metagenome (GOLD analysis project Ga0194121, IMG submission 148609) | Freshwater microbial communities from Lake Tanganyika, Tanzania - TA2015020 Mahale Deep Cast 50m | ecosystem: Environmental > Aquatic > Freshwater > Lake | place: Tanzania: Lake...
CTCGCTGGCAGCGCGCAGCTCGCTCGCGGCGCGACGGGATCGCTCACGGCACGCCGGGCGCGGCGTTCGCGAGCGCGGCGGCGACGAGGTTCACGAGGCGCCGGCCCGCGTCCTCGCGGACCTCGTCCACGGACCGCAGGTAGAGGTCGAAGTACAGCAGCAGGCCCACGCCATCGGCGTCGACGCGGGCCAGGACGCCGCGCAGGTCGCGCTTCGCGCGGCGGGGCAGGGCGGCCGCGTGCTCACGCCGCACGTGCACGCGCGCCACCGTGGCGCCGCGGAGCAGGGCGGCCGCGGCGAAGAACACGACGGCGCCCGAGCCGAGCGCGTCGTCGACGACCTCGCGCAGGTCGAGCACCGGGTGGTCGAGGCGGACGTTGGTGAAGCCGCCGATGTGCAACTCGTCGCTCGCGAGCCTGCGCAGCTCGTCCGGTGCGCGCAGGACGAGGTCGCTGAGCGCGTCGCGCCAGGCGGCGTTCGCACCGGTCATCGTACCCAGCATCGCACCGGTCATCGCACCGGTCATCGCACCGGTCATCGCACCGGTCAGTGATCGCCCGCGACGGCGGCGCTCAGCGCGCGCCGCTGTCGGAGGCTGCGGCGAGCTGCGGAGAGGCGCACTCGAGCACCAGGTTGCCGAACGGACTCGAGCGCGGCGCGACGCCGTTGACGAGGCGGTAGCCGCCCGGACAGACGCGGTTCGCCTCGGCGTAGCAGTCCTCGAGCGACCGGAACACGCTCGAGCAGTCGACGTAGACGTACGGCTTGCCGTCGGTACCGTGGATCGGCACCGCGGTCACGCTGCAGCCGGCAGCGGCGACCGCCAGCGGGAGGGCCGCCACGAGAAGGGAGAATCGCTCCATGTCCGAGGCGTTACACGATTCGTCGCTACGGGAGAAGCGCGTGGCGGCGTGCGCCGCGCGCAGTGCGGGCGATCGCGGCCCCCGACCAGCGCCGGCGTACGACACGGCGTCGTGCGACGTTTGACAGCGCGCCGGGGCCTGTGGTTCGACCGGCGCCGTGCGGCTGGCAGCGCTCCTCGCGGTGACACTCGCGCTCGCGGTCCCGGCCTTCGCCGACGATGCCACCGAGAGCCCTTCGCTGCTCGAGCAGATCCGGCCCGGCGGCCGGGTAGAGCAGTGGCGCGGACGGCTCGCCGAGCGCGGCGTCGAGCCGTATCTCGTCTACACCGGATCGATGTGGTCGAACGTTTCGGGCGGCATCCGCACCGGCACCGAGTTCGACGGCTACCTCGACACCGGCTTCGACATCGACCTCGAGAAGCTCGGCGCGTGGCGCGGGCTCGGCCTGCAGGCGAGCCTGCACTGGTTTCAGGGGCGCAAGCCGACCGAGCTGCTGGTCGGCGCGAGCTTGGCGCAGGCGGTCAACCCGTGGGAGGCCTCGAACGCGATCCGCGTGTTCAACCTCTACCTTTCGCAGCGCTTCGGCGACGGCGGGGTGGTGCGCGTCGGACAGCTCGCCGTCGACAGCGACTTCATGCTGTCGCGCTACGCGGCGACGATGTTGAACGCGGCCTTCGGCGATCTGCCGTCGCAGAACGTGAACCTCGACGTCCCGGTCTACCCGGTCGCGGGCCCCGGCATCTACGCGGCCAGCGGGCTCGGCGAGGCCCTCACCGGGCGGCTCGGCGTCTACACCGCGGACACCGCACCGGACACGGCCGGCAACCACGGCTTCGAGTGGCGCCTCGGCAACAACGCGGGCTACGCGTTGCTCCTCGAGCTCACCGCGAGCGGCGCACCGGGCGGCTTGCCCGGCGCGTACACGGCCGGAGGCTGCTTCGCCTCGGTGCGGCAGCCGACGTGGGACGGCAACGGGCTCGTCCACGCGCAGTGGGCCGGTTGGCTGATCGTCGACCAGGCCCTGCGGCTGGACGCGCGCGGCAATCCGGCGGTGGGCGTGTTCGCGCGCTTCAGCTGGTCGCCCGACGACGGGCGCAGCGCGATCACGATCTACGGCGACGCCGGGCTGAACGTGTTCGGCCCGATCCGTGGCCGTCCGGAAGACGTGCTGGGCTTCGCGGGGTCGGTGGGGCGCTACGCGGACGCTTTCCGGCGCGGCGAGCAGCCGCCGTCGGGCGGCGCCGCGGCGCTCGAGCTGACCTACCAGATCGCGGCGACGCCCTGGCTCGTGGTGCAGCCCGACCTGCAGTACCTGATCGACCCCATCGCGGCCGGAGCGACCGACGCGATCGTCATCGGACTCGAGATGGTGCTGACGTTCTGAAGACCACCCGGCGATCGGTACCCGCGGCGGGCGGCGCGGATCGCGCGGTGCGCCGCATGGAAGCCTCGCTGCGAACCGGCTAAGACCCTTCGTTCCGCCGTCCCGGGCGTCCCGCCGTCGGCCCGGCGGGCGAGGAAGGACGACGATCGACGGGTGGAGAGGCGCGGCTCGAACGACGAGCGCTTGACGCTCCTGCTGGTGGCGGGTGATCTCGCGGTCGCGCTCGTCGCGTTCGCCGCGGCATTCGCGATCCGCATCTGGGTGCCGCTGCCGCTCACGGCGTCGCTGCTGCCGCCCGAGCGCGCCGGGCTCGCGCACCCGTCGCTGACGGTCGTTCTCGCGAGCCAGGTGCCGTTGCTCTACCTGTTCGGGCTCTACGACCGCCGCCAGCTGCGCAGCGGTGGTGGCCGCCTCCCGACGACGGCCACCGCGGTCGGCGTGCAGGTGCTGGTCGTCGCGGCCGCGTACTTCTTCCGCGGCGACGCGTTCTTCCCCCGCTCGGTCCTCGTGCTCTTCCTGCTGCTGAACGCAGCCGGCGTCACGGCGCTGCGCGCGCTGCTGCTGCGTCGTCTCGCGGGTGCCGGGCGCGCACTGCGGATCCTGCTGGTCGGAGCGCCCGAGGACGTCGCGGACTTCCGGACCGTGCTGCACGCGACCGAGCCGCAGGGACTGCACTGGCAGGTGGTGGGGACGCGCACCGTCGCTGCGCTCGACGAGCCGGTGCCGCTCGCCTCGGGCGGCGAGATCGACGAGGTGATCCTCGTCGCCGCAGAGTCGTGGAAGGACGGGTTCCTCGGCCGGCTGCTGTTCGACACTCGGCGCGTACGAGGCCGCGCGTCGCCGTGGTGCCGACCGCCTACGACCTGCTGGTCGGTCAGCTCGCGTCGCTGCAGGTCGCCGAGGTGCCGCTCATCGAGGTGCCGAAGGATCCCGGCGATAGCGTCGCCTGGGCGACGAAGGCTACAGCGCGCGCATTCCGAGCATCAGCGGGGACGGTTCGAGCGCCGCGCCTCGATTCGTATGCTTGGCGCGCAGCTCACGCGAGCACGCCGCGGCGTCCGGCGCGCGCCGGATCCACGATGGCGTGACGTCCGGCGCGCGCTGGCGTCGGCCGTGCGGAGCGCTTCAGCGGAAGTCGAACGCGACCTTCATCGCCCCCGAGCGCTCCTGGCGGGCGAGAGCCGTGAAGGCATCGCGCCAGCCATCGAGGCGGAAGGTGTGCGTCAGCAGACCGTCGAGGCGCACGCGCCCGCTCGCCGCGAGGTCGAGGTAGTGCTCGATGCCGTGCCTGCGCACGCCGGCGACGGTCTCCACGCCGAACGCGTTCGAGCCGACGAGCGAGATCTCCTTGAAGTAGAGCGGGCTCGCGTCCCAGCGGTCGGCGCCGTGCACGCCGCTCTGTACCAGCGTGCCGCGCGTGCCCAGGACGCGCACGCCGACCTCGAAGGTCTCGGCCTTGCCGACGGTGTCGTAGACGACGTCGATGCCGCCGGGGTGCGCCATCGGGAGGCCCATCGGGACGTGCACGACCTTGCCGCCCGACCACGCGGCGAGCTGCTCGATGAGCGCCATGCGGTCGAACGGATCCTCGAGCACGAGGTCGGCGCCGAGCTTCCGTGCGAGCGCCGCCTGCGACGGGAAGCGCGCGATCACCGCGACCGCGACGTCCGGGTGCAGCGCGCGCAGGATCGCGACCGCCATCGTGCCGAGCGCGCCGGCGCCGTAGACGAGCGCCTTGCCGCCGGGCCGCGGCGGGTGACGGGTGATCCCGTGCAGCGACACCGCGAACGGGTCGGCGAGCACCGCGACCTCGTCGGGCATGCCGTCGGGCACGGGGAAGAGCATCGATTCGTGCGCCGGGAAGTACTCCGCGAAGCCACCGGTCGCGTCGCTCGAGGTGCCGGTGTGGATGCCCGGCGCGACGCCGCCTTCGGCGAAGCTCCAGCACTGGCTCAGGTCGCCCGCGACGCAGGCGGGGCAGGGCGGCGTCACGCCGCGCGGGCCGCAGGTGAGCCACGGGTTCAGCACGACGCGCTGTCCGACGCCCAGCCCTTTCGCCTCGGGGCCGAGCTCGACGACCTCGCCCACCAGCTCGTGCCCGAGAACCTGCGGCAGCGTGAACCACGACATCATCGGGCTGCCATTCTCCATGTTGCCGAAGTCGCCGAACACCTGCTTCGCGTCCGAGCCGCAGATGCCGGTCAGGCGCGAGCGGCACACGACCCAGTCGGGACGCAGCGGCTTCGGGTCCGGCACGTCCATGAGCCGCATCGGCGTCTGCGCGAGGCCGCGCTCGAGCTCGTTCGCGTCCGAGGGGACGTCGTGCGTCTCCGGCGCGACGCCGTAGACCAGGGCCTTCATCGCAATCTCCTTCCGCCGGCGGATCGACCCGCGTGCGGGTGCCCCGCGAGGCATCGGCGAGGTCGGCGTACTACAAGGCCTCACGCGATACGAGGCTTTGCGATCTCGACGGCTCGACGATCGGATCGAAGCGTCGGCGTCGGGTGACGTCCGAATCGGGACATTCCCCCGGCGTCGAGCCGGCCTTGACATCAGGATCGATCGAACCGCATGGTCCACCGGGTGGGCACCCTTCGCGACGCCCTGGCGCTCGTCCCTCTCGTGCTCGTCTTCGGCTGCGGCGGAGGAGGCGGCGGCGGGGCAGGAACACCGGCACCCGAGCCCACCCAGAGCCCGGCGCCGAACGAGTGCAGTGCCACCTTCGACGGCACCTTCGATGCGATCCAGGAGCTCGTCTTCGAGCGGCACGGGTGTGCCGCCGATGCGTGTCACGGCAGCGCTCGGTCGGGCGCGCTCGACCTGCGGCCCGAGGCGGCCTACGCGAGCCTGATCGAGGTGCCGTCCGCGGGGAGCACGCTGCCGCGCGTGGTGCCGGGAGACGACGATCGCAGCTACCTCTGGCGCAAGCTCGCGGCCAAGACGATCCCCGGGTCGGTCGAGATCGGCGGCTCGCCCATGCCGATCGGCGACACGACGCTGAGCGAGGACGAGCTCGAGCTGGTGCGCCTCTGGATCAAGGGCGGTGCGCCGGAGACCGGCACGGTGCTCGACGCGGAGGACCTGGTCGACGGATGCCTGCCCGATCCCGAGCCGATCACCATTCGCCCGCTCGATCCGCCGCCAGCCGGTCGAGGCCTGCAGCTCGTCATGCCCCCCTTCGACCTGCCCGCAGGATCCGAACGCGAGGTCTGCTTCGCGCAGTACTACGACCTGAGTGATCAGGTGCCTTCGGAGTTTCTCGACGAGAGCGGCGAGAACTTCCGGATCGCCGTCTCGGACCTGCGCCAGGATCCGCAGTCGCATCACCTGATCCTGCTGCGCTACGACGGGGACGCGCCGCCGTCCGCATTCGGCGCCTTCACCTGCCGCGGTGGCGAGCGCGACGGCGAGGCCTGCGAGCCGACCGACACGAAGGGCTGCGGCGCGGGATCCTGCGCCGGCGCGGTGGTCGATGCGGTGGGCTGCGTCGGGTTCGGTCCTGGGGGCACGAGTGCGATCGCGCTGCCGCAGGTCCTGGTCGCGCAGCAGTCGCAGGAGCGTCAGGAGCTCGACACGGGCGTCTATGCCGAGATCCCGGTGCGCGGCCTCTGGGTCTGGAACTCGCACGCGTTCAACCTGACGGGCCGCGACCACCTCATGAACGCCCGCATCAACTACTGGTTTGCCACCGTCCAGGAGAAGCAGGTGCAGCGCATCTTCGACCTGTCGAAGATCTTCGCCCAGCGGACGCCGCCGTTCGGCCGCGAGACGATCTGCAACGATCTCCCGTTGCCGCAGGGGGCGCGTCTGTTCAATCTGATCTCCCACACCCACAAGCGTGGCAAGCGCTTCTGGGTGGAGGGACCCGACGGCCGCCAGATCTACGAGAACTTCGTCTACAACGATCCAGTGAACCAGTACTACGAGCCGCCGCTCGCCTTCGACTCGGCCGACCCCGCGGAGCGCACCCTGCACTACTGCGCCGTGTACGAGAACGGCCTCGCCGAGGACGGCACGCCGGATCCGGAATCGGTGCGGCGCGCCTCGAACACGCCCGAGAACGCGTTGTTCCCCTGCGCGCCGGTCGCGTGTACCGCGGGACGCCTCGGTGAGGCCTGCAGCGGCACGAGCGACGACGCTGCCTGCGACAGCGAACCGGGCCGCGGCGACGGTGACTGCGACGCGTGCATCCTGCGCGGCGGAAACAGCACCGAGGACGAGATGTTCATCCTGATCGGCGCCTACTACGTCGAGTAGCGCCGGGCGACGCGAGTAGCGCCGGGCGACGACGCTTCCGGCTCGTCGGCGCCGCAGGTCGCGGCCGCCGGTGCGCGATCGGCGAGGTCCCGATCCGCGAGCGCTTGCGTCGCGCGCGCGATTGTACTCTGAAGCTCGGGCAGAGGCGCGGCCGTCGCCGTGCCGTTGCGGGGGATCGAACATGCGCACGTCCAGGCAAGGCGGCCGGCCATCTCACCGCAGCACGCTGGGACTCGTCGCCCTGCTCGCCGCGGCGGCCTGCTCCGACGGACGCTCCGCGACCGCGCCGGTGCCCGTCGAGCCTCCGGCTCCCGAAGGACTGCTGCCCGTTCCGGCGCCCGGCGAGGGCATGCAGCTCCGCATCACCAACCACGAGGTTCCGATCGGCGGCGAGACCGAGATCTGCGAGCTGTTCGTGCTCGACAACGAGGAGCCGCTCGAGATCGGCGGCTTCGAGATCCGCCAGCCGCTCGGCAGCCACCACTTCGTCGTCTACTCCTACGAGGGCACCGGCGCCGAGATGTACCCGCCGGGGCAGTTCAAGGCATCGGGCTGCACGGGCGTCGGACCTCCCGACTCGATGAACCTGGTCCAGGTGGCCGGCGCGGGCGACGACTACGAGAGCATCCAGTATCCGCCCGGCACCGGCATCCGCCTGCGCCCGCGACAGCCGATCCTGCTGAACTCGCACTACACCAACAGCACCGGGCAGCCGTTCAGCCCGACGGTGTACGTGAACCTCTACTTCGCCAAGCAGAAGATCCAGAACACGCTCGAGGCGTCGACGATCGCGAACTACAGCATCTTCGTGCCGCCGCGTCGCACGGCGACCACCACGGCGCGCTGGACGGTGCCGTTCGACCTCTACTACATCCTGCTCTCGTCGCACGAGCACAAGCGCGGCGTGAAGTTCACCGCGCGCATCGCCGAGGGCGCGGTCGATCGCCCCGAGGGCGACCGCGTCGGGCGATCCTACGGTGACGACACGCGCGGCGAGGGCAGCAGGCCGGAGCCGGGCGACTTCTACCGCAGCGACGAGTGGGAGCACCCGACGGTGCTGACCTACGACGAGCCTCGGCTCTTCCGGAAGGGCACCGTGGTCGAGTTCTCGTGCACGCAGAGCAACGAGAAGGACACGCCGGTGACCTTCGGCCCGCTCGCCGAGGACGAGATGTGCATGATGACGGGCATCTACTACCGCGCACCGTCGGCGCCGCCGATCGGCGCACGCATCCCGGGCTGCCTGCCGCAGGACCAGCAGCTGATCTGCAGCGCCGACCCGGTGACCGGCAACGTCGCGACCGTCTGCGGCGACGGCCTGAAGGGCGGTCCGGAACAGTGCGATCGCGGTGCGGACAACGGCCATGGCGCCTGCAGGGAGGACTGCACGCTGGACCTCGCGACCAGCGCACCGCTCGGCGCGCACACCTTCCCGATCGTGTTCAGCGGCCCCGCCGCCGGCACCACGGACTTCCTGAACTCGATCACCAACGGCTCGTCCGTGGACGGCGCCCTGGGCATCGTCAGCGACGGCAGCCTGGTGTTCGATGCCGGCATCCCCGATGAGAACGGCGTCGCCACCCTGTCGCAGACCGCCACCGTCACCCTCGGCATCCCGCTGCTCGGCAACTCCGGCTCGTTCTGCGCCCGCCTCCTGCCGAGCGCGAACACGGGCTCGCTGCGCTGCCTGGGCGGCGGTGCCGGATCGAACATCCGCGCGACCATCGACAACGCGAGCGGTGCGGCGCTGCCGACCGACGTGCAGGTCGAGCTCGCGCTCGGCACCAGCGGGCCGGGCGCCGCGGCACTCCTGCTGAACGCGAGCCTGCTGCAGGTCGCCGGGCCGCCCGAGGAGTGCTTGACGCGCGACTGGAGCGGCGACGCGGTGAACCCGATTCCCTTCACGACCGGCAACGTCACCGGGCGCATCGACAACGCGAACGGCAAGCCGGGCACGTCGATCGTGATGAGCCGCGACGGCGAGGGCTTCGACTGCTCGCGCTGGGGCGAGGCGGAGGTGCCGGGAATCGTCTACGCCATGCCGCTGGTCGCGCCGAACGCGGCGCCCGGCTTCGGCGACGTGATCACGCTGCTCGCGCTCGCGAGCCGCGAGCGCGTCGAGGTCGATCCCGAGCCGGAGCCGTCACCGACGCCGGGCGGCGGTCCGACGCCGATCGGTGGTGAGCTGCTCGCGATCCGCGACGAGATCTTCGCGCTGCGCTGCGCGCAGTCGTCGTGCCACGCCGATCAGACCCGGGCCGGCGGGCTCGTCCTCAACGGCGACGACGTCTATGACGAGCTGGTCGGCGTTGCCGCGACCAACCTCGCGGCGCGCGAGGCCGGCGCGCTGCGCGTGATCCCGGGCTCGCCCGAGGCGAGCTTCCTGGTGCGCAAGCTCACCGGCGACCTCGGGCCCGACGAGGGGCTGCCGATGCCGTTCGGCGGCGCCGCGCTCCCGGCGGAGGAGATCGAGCGCATCCGGAGCTGGATCGCCGGCGGCGCGCCCGCGGAGTGAAGCGGGCGGGGCGGGGCCGCCGCTCAGGGCACGACGCGATTGCCGCGGACGCTGTCCGGTGGCGCACCGTCGACGGCGGCCTCCGCCACGAAGCTCGCGGCGATCGGCGCGCCGGTCTCCGACGTGTTCCGCGCCTCGACCACCGACCGGACCTCGCAGTCCTCGGCTCGCCCCTGGGCCACCACGACGCCGCCGAGCAAGGTGATCGGGCTGCTCGATCCGACGATCACGTTCTCTTCGAGCGCGAGATCCTCGACGCCCGAGCTGCGCGCGTCGTCCTCGGTCTCGTTGACCGAGCAGCCCTGGACCGACACCGCGATCGGTGCGTGGATCGTGCTGCCGCGCAGGGTCACGCCGCTGAGCCGGTTGTCCACCAGGTCGGCGGGACGACGGTAGCCGGGGAACTCGATGGAGCCGGCGAGGAAGTCGCCGCCCAGCGGGAGGCTCGACGCGAGCGCGCCGGCGAGAACGACGCCGACCCGTTCCGCGGTGATGCTCTCGCCCTCGAAGCGGACGTTGCGCAGCCGGTTGCCCGCCGTCGTTCCGGCGGTCTCGAAGCTGGAACCCGCCGCGACGAGGAGGCCGGTCTGGCGGACGTCCCAGACGTTGCGTCGCAAGACCACGCCGTCGATCGTGCTGCGCTCGACCCGGCACGGGCCGCAGCGCTCGGCGTCGCCAGCGACGAGCAGCATCCCGGTGGCGAGCCCGGAGACGGTGTTGTCCTCGAGCGTCAGCTCGGCGAAGAGATCGTCGAACGATTCGCCCCCGACGAGGATCTCGCCGCCGGTCAAGAAGAAGCCGGTATTGCTGCGCGCGAGGTCGCGCGGCGCCGTGATCAGGTTGCCGGCGAAGCGTGTGCGCTCGATCCGGTTCCGCGCCGTCCGGCCGGTGGCGAGCGGCTGCGTGGTGGAGACGAGGATGCCGACGTCGAGCGGGGTCTCGACGACGTTGTCGATCACCTCGAGGTCGACGAGCGCGTTGTCCTCCGTGCTCGCCTCCAGCGACGCTTGCCCGGCGAACGCGAGGATCGCCGTCAGCGGCCGTACGGTCCTGTTGCGCGCGATCGAGACGTCTTCGACCAGGCAGTCACGCACGATCCGTCCCGCTCCGAAGGCCGATCCGGCGACACGAAGATCCCGGCGTGGACGTCGCGCAGGGTGTTCTCCTCGATGGCGACGTCGCGGAGCCGGCTCGACGCGGCGTTCGCTCCGGCGATCACGATGATCCCGTCCGAGAAGCTGCGCGGCCCAGCCCGTCGACCGTGTTCGCGAATACCCGGATACCCGAGGCGGCTCCTCCCGGCGGCGCGGTGAAGACGATCGTCGCACCGGGGAACCTCTCCACCGTGAGATGATGGACGCGCACCCCGGTCGCGGCGCTGACGAGCAACGGCGCGATCGAGCGGGTGGCGAGCTCCACGTCGGTGATCCACAACGTCTCCGTCGAGCTCTCTTGAGGCTCGCTACCGAGCAGCGAGCCGTCGATCGTCGCACCGCTGCCGTCGATCTCGTCGCCCGCTCCGATGAGTGGCGGCAGGACCGAGACGACTCGCTCCGCTCGGCGGTGCACGGCGACGCGCAGGCCCGGCGCGAAGCGGATAGAGTCGGCGCTGCGGGCGCCCGGCGTGCCGCTGATCGCCGCCCGCTCGGTGCGGTCGAGAGCTTCGAGCGAGAGCGTGCCGCTCGCCAGCTCGATCGCTTCGCCGAGGCTCAGTCGCCCGTCGCCTACGGCGCCCAGGTCGTCGGGGTCGTCGACGATGAGGACGGAATCCGTCGCGCCGCGGTCGCCGCACGCGAGCTGCACGAGGACGAGGCACGCCGCGGCGAACCTCGTGATCGCGGACGCTGGTTCGTTCGTGCGCAACTCGACGCTCCGTGCCGGAAGCTGGCACGAGCGACGCCGGGGGCGCAAGCCCGATGCGCCCCCGATGCGCACGCAGGCCCGTTGCGCACGCTGTGAGCGCCGATCGCTTCCTCGCGGCCGTGCGGGCGCGCCAGGGAGCCGTCGATCGTGGCGCAGGCTCCTGCGATCGGATGTTCGCGGGCATCACCGTGCGGCGGGTTCGAAGGTCGTGCCGCGGGTGGAGCGGATCCACGCCTCGGCGACGGCGAGGTGCAGCAGAAACGCCGCCACGAACGACATGAGCGAGATCGGCCGTGCCCGTTCGTCGGTGATCTCGCCCATCATCAGCCACGGAACGAAGATGAGGCGCATGGTCGCGATCCCCGTGCCGATCGCAAACGCGCGGATCATCCACTCGCGGTGTCTTGCGAAGTCGCGGTGCCGGGCGCGTCCGAGCGCGGTCGCCAGTGCGAAGAGGAACAGCACGGCGAACGGCATGACGAGGTAGACCGCTGCCGCACCGTGGAAAGGGAACAGGATCGTCATCGCGATCGCCGTGATGCCGGCGACGACTCCGGACACGATCGCGACTCGCCCCGTTGCGCGGTGCGCGGCAGGCCAGCGGGAACGCACCTGCCCCACGAACTGCAGCATGCCGCAAGCGAGATAGACCGCTCCCGCGACGACGTGCGCGCCGATGATCAGCGGGTACCGGAGAAAACCGGGGTTGTAGTGGTCCGCGCCGAGGAAGTGCTCGAACGACAGCGCGATGCCGAGCAGAGCGAGCGCGGCAGTCACCGCTACGACCAGGCTCTTCGAGGTCGCCACCTCCGCCGGGCCATACACTGCTCGTCGGCCGCGTCCAACTCCCGGCCGCGCTCGTCGCCGGAGAATGGCGAGTTGCGGTGGTGCGCGACCGCCTCGTGCATTGGTCGACCCGATCGTTGTTCTCGCGTCGCCGGTCGGCGTGGCCGCACGACGCGACGAGAGCCAGCTCGGCAGCCCTGTCAGGGCGTGCGCCATTCGAGTGCCGTGAAGCGGGCGAAGTCGGTGTCGTACGAAACCCAGGTGCAGCCGTGCTCGATGGCCAGTGCCGCGTGATACGCGTCCGCGACGAGTCCACCGGTCGCCCCGTGTTCGCGGCACAGGCTGGTGAAGATGCCCAGGTAACGTGGGCCAGGTCGCACCAGCCGGGAGGTCGGTCGCGCGATCAGCTCGTCGAGGAAGCTCAGTGCCTCGTCGATCGTCGAGGGGGACGAGAAGATGCGCGGGTTGGTCACGACACGAACGAACCCGGCGACTACCAGCTCGGACAGAGCGAAGGCCCGCGGGGCCGTCGCGAGATCCCGGAGCCACCCGGCCGCGGCGGCTTGCTGGTGCAGATGCCCTCGGTGGGCGTACACGAGGACGTTGACGTCGGGCATCAACACCGGGACGTCAGCGACCCATCTAGCGCCCCGTCAGCGAAGTCGCTCCCGTATCCGGGGCGCGCTCGGGAAGAGATCCTCGAGCCTCGCGCCGATCCCCGCCGCCAGCTCGCCCGGCTGCGGTCCGAGGACGCAGAGCAGGTATGCGGCGGCCTTTCGGAGCTCGCGCAGGTCCTGCTCGCAGAGCTCTCGCCAGGCCTCGTCCGAAGCGGTATCGGCGCGACCTGCGGCGCGCTCGAAGTCGATCGGGTACACGCCGATGGGCGACGTCGAGACGATCACGTTGTGGAGATAGAGGTCACCGTGGACGAGGCCGGCGCGGTGCAGGGTGGTGAGCTGTCCGTGGAGGACCTCGAAGAGTCGCCAGAGCCCGATCCGGCTGGCGACGGGCATCTGCTCGGCGACCCGGAGATTCGCCTCGGGCGGGTCGAGCTCGAGCGGCGCCAGCTTGTCGAGCGAATGCCCCGGAACGAAGCAGCTGCGGAACGAGGTCCGTGTGCAGCCGATCGGCGGCGGGATCGGCAGGATCTCGGCGGCGCGCTGGTGGCGGCGCAGCTCCTGGCCGGGGTCCTGGTGGAAGCAGGTGGGGTAGTACGTCTTCCGGAAGTGCACCGGGTACTCCCGCGCGAGCGGGTATCGATCGAGGGTGTCCTTGCCGGCGATGACCAGCTCGCCCTGGATCAGCGGTTCTCCGTTCGCGAGCTTCTCCGAAAGCCGCCGCATGACGAAGTCGTGCTCGGGCGGCTGCGCGATGAGGGGAGCGAGAGCTTCCTGGAGCTCGATCGCGTGGACCGGCGTCACGCGAACGCGGTTGGGCGCGGCAGGAGGCATCGTCGTCCGCGGGGCCGTCGAGCCCCGCTCGACCCCTCTATCGCGAAGGCGGCGGCGGCGAAAGCGCGGCACGAGCGCCGGGCGCCACGATCGAGCGGGGACTCGAGCACGCGGGCGCGTCGATCGCCGTGTCGTCTCCGGGATGGATGGCGAAGTGATCCGCCACCGCCCTGCGAGGCTCGATCGCGCGCGGCACCGGCGCACGTTCGGTCCTTCCGCTGCGGCTCGGCTCGCGATAGACCGCCGCGATGACGACGCTCCGGACGGCGCTCGGCGCTAGTGTCCTCCGCACGGTCACGTTCCTGATCGGAACTCTCGCCCTCACGGCCATCGTCGGGTGCTCGGACTCCGCGCGCTCCGGTCCTGAGGGAGGCGGCGTCGTGACGGGACGGATCATCGGCGGGGACGGCTCCCCGCTGGGCGGTGTCATGGTGAGCGCGCTCGACGACGGCGCGGCGAAGTCCGTCACGGTGTTCACCGACGGCGACGGTCGCTACGAGCTGCCCGCGCTGCGGCCGCGAACGTACCGCCTGCGCGCACGGCGCATCGGCTTCGCCGACCAGGTGCAGAGCGGGGTGGAGGTCGGTGCGACGAGCGGGCCGGTGGTCGACTTCACGCTGTCGGCGACCGCGAATCTCAACGATCAGCTGCCGGGTTCGTACTACTACTCGCTCCTCGAGTGGCCGTCGGAGAAGGTCAAGGGCGATTTCACGCGCGCGTGCGCGAACTGCCACCCGATCGGCTTCCACTCGTTCCGCGAGGGGCACAGCGAAGAGGCGTGGCGTGACATCGTGGCGCGCATGACGAAGTACGGCGGCGTTCCGTTCTTCGACGAGACGCGGCCTCTCCTGCTGCCGACGTTGCTGCGCGCTTTCGGCCCGGGCGCGCCGGCGCCGCAGTTCACGGCGCCGCGTCCGCCGACCGGGGACGCGACGCGCGCGATCGTCACGGAGTGGGAGATCGATCCCGAGCGCCGCCCCGGATGCCACGACCTCGAGCTCGACGCCGATGGCGTGGTCTACATGGTCTCCGGAGGATACATCCTCGATCCGCGCACCGACGAGCGGCGGCGTTTCGAGATTCCCGGTGGCGGACACTCGGTCGAGCGCGCGGCCGACGGCGCGATGTGGATCACGGCGCCCGGTCCCGAGACGCTCATCCGCTACGACGTCGCGACCGGCGAGTCGGTCTCGTACCCGCACCCGCGCATCGGCGAAGACCTCGGCTCGTATCCGCACACGCTGCGCTTCGACGATCGCGGCGTGATCTGGGAGACCCTGACGCGCTCCAACCACGTCGCGAGCTTCGACCCGGCGACGGCGCAGTTCCGGTACTACCGCCTGCCGCCGGCGGACCCGAAGGAGAGCGGGCTGCCGATCCCCGTCGCCTACGGGATCGACGTCGCGCCCGACCAGAGTGTGTGGTGGTCGCAGCTCTTCGGGCACCGGATCGGCGTCATCCGACCGGACACCGGTGAGATGCGCTCCTGGCGGACTCCCTTCGACGGCCCGCGCCGGCTCTTCGTGGGACCGGACAACATCGTGTGGGTGCCCGGCTACGGCGCCTCCGTGCTCGGTCGCTTCGATCCACGGAGCGAGGATTGGCGCGTCTACCCGCTGCCGACCGAGCCGCGAGGCAGCGAGCTGCCGTACGCGATCACCGTCGATCGTCGGAGCGGCGACGTCTGGATCACCGGTGCGAACTCGGACACCTTGATCCGCTTCCGCCCGTCGACCGAGCAGTGGACCGTCTTCCCGCTGCCGACGCCGGTCGACTTCACGCGCGAGATCGAGTTCGATGACGAGGGCAACGTCTGGACGTGCACGTCCGACGCCGAGATCGGCGAGGGGCTGCCGGGAACCGGTCGGCTGATCCGGCTCCAGCTCCTCGAGCGCGAGGGACGCTGCGGCGACGGCGTCGTGCAGCTCGGCGAGGAGTGCGACGACGGCAACGCCGAGAGCTGCGACGGCTGCTCCGACGCGTGTCGCGTGGAGACCGGCTGTGGCGACGGCGCCGTGTGCGGTGTCGAGAGCTGCGACGACGGCAACCGCGACGGTTGCGACGGCTGCTCGTCCACCTGCCAGCCCGAGGCTGGCGGGCGCTGCGGTGACGGCGAGCTGCGCGCCGATTGTGGCGAGGAGTGCGAACCCGGAGTGGCGGGTGCCGATCCCGGCACCTGCACGCCCCAGTGCCGCCGCATCCCGACCTGCGGCGACGGCTTCCTCGATCGTGGCGAGGAGTGCGACGACGGCAACCGAGCCGGCTGCGACGACTGCTCGTCGACGTGCCGTGCCGACATCGGCTGCGGTGACGGTGACGTGTGCGCCGGCGAGGCGTGCGACGACCGCAACGCGGTGAGCTGCGACGGCTGCTCGTCGGTGTGTCTGGTCGAGCCCGGTGCCCTGTGCGGCGACGGTGCAGTACGCACGGACTGCGGCGAGGAGTGCGATCCACCGGGCACCTCGCCAGGCGATGGCCTGGTGTGCTCACTCCATTGCCGCGCGGGCGACGGCTCGCTGGGCGTGCGCCGCTTCAGCTTCGGTGGCTCGCTGTACTCTTCGTCGCTCGGACCCGACACGCTGCTCGGCGACCTCTCCGGCGTGTTCGAGATCGAGGCGGCAGCGCCGGACGGCAACGGCGTCGCCGCGCTGGCCAGCGGACCGGCGGTGTACTCGGCCGCGATCCTCGGCGGCAGCTACGGCACCTACTGCGTGCGCGTCGCGGGATGCACGGGCATCGTCGACTGCGACGGCGGCACGCAGGTCGGCGTGTCGACCGTGCAGGACAGCGCCGGTCCGGGCATCCAGGGTCTGCCGACGGTCATCACGGTGGGCGCGGGCGCCGCCGGCCCTGCCGGCAGCGCGGTGCTCGACTGCATGCAGTCGTACGTGCAGCTCCTTGCGGGCGAAGGCACCGACTGCCCGGCGGCGAGCTATCCGCCCGCGAGCCGGGTCGTGTACACCTCGGGCCGGACGGACGGGCTGTTCACCAGCGCGAATCCGAAGGTCGGGACCGCCAACCTGACCGTCGAAGGCGAGCCGTTCTCGTGCTCCGCATGGCAGCGCGAGGACGGGCCGGGGGTGCTGGTCGGCATGTTCCTCGTCGAGGAAGATCGACAAGCAGGCGATCTCGCCAATGCGAACCGGCTCGACGATTGAGGCCCCGGGCATCGGTCATCTCGAAGAGACGCGCCTCGCCACCGAGTCCATCAGCGCCGCGAACGCGGTGTAGCAGCCGATGCCGAGCACGCAGACGGTGTTCTCGCGCTCGCCCATCTCCTCGATGCTCCTGGCCGCCAAGGCATCGACATCAAGCGCGAATCAGCCGCACGCCGGGGAAGTATCGGCGCAATCGGTCGAGATCCTCGACGTCCGACGTGAACACGGCGTCACCACGCTGCGCGGCGGATGCCATGACGATCGCGTCGATGGCCGTCGCTCCCGGGATGGCTGCCAGGGCTTCTCCGGCGATCTTCGCCAGGCGCTCGCCGACCGGCTCGACATCGACGCGCTCGAGGATCAGCCGGGAGCGACTGCCGCCTGTGCGCCACCACTCCGCGATCACCACCGCGGGTACGGTGATCACCGCGCGACGCTCCTGCGCAGCCACCAGCACCGCGCGCATTCGCTTGTCCCCGCGCGACAGGGCGATCAACGCCCCCGTGTCGAACGTGAGGGCCGCCACCCTCAGCGCGCTCGCGTTTGCGGCTGACTCCCGCGCCCCTTGCGCTTCGGCGCCCAGCCGAGCTCGGAGCGAATCGCGTCGAGATCGGCCTCGGTGATGTCTTCGGTGCCCAGATCTTCGAGGAGGCGAACCCCGGCCTCGGCCTGCCGCTGGCGCAGGAGGGCCTCCGACACCACGGCCGAGAGGCTGGTGCGCCGAGCTCGCGCTCGCTTCCTCGCCCAGGCCAGATCATCCCGGCTCACGGAGACGCTGATCTTCTCTGCGGTCGCCATGGCTGTGTTCCTACCAGGGTAGGATCCCGGCGGCAATCGCGGACGGCCCGACGATGCTGCCAGCTCTGCCGGTTGCGCGTCCGGCGCGGTCTCGGTCGGACCGAAGCAAGCCGGCGTGACGCGGATAGGCGTTTCCGTGAAGCGTGGCGTTGCGGATGCGGCGTGACGCGAGGTTGCATCTGGCTCGGGCCGACGAGGCGTCCATCACGCAACGATGAGCCGCCGCGCGCCCGGTGCGCCCGGCACGCGATACGCAATCCGCACGGGCGTGGAGTCCGGTCGCGTTGGTTCGGGCGGAGTCGTCACCGCAGACGCCGCGGGGCTCGCGCTTCCGGGCTACCGTCCGCGCGCGCCCGAGCACTGCACGCTGCACCGGCTCGTACACGAGCACCTGGAAACCTTTCTCGCCGAGGCGCGCGCTCGCAGCGGCGGTGACGGCCTGCCGCGCTTCGTCGAGCGCGAGCTGCGGGAGTTCCTCACGTGCGGCCGGCTCGCGAGCGGCTTCGCCCGCTTCCGGTGCGACGATTGTCGTGCCGACCTGCTGGTGGCGTTCTCCTGCAAGGGACGCGGCTTCTGCCCGTCGTGTAGCGGGCGTCGCATGGCGACTCTCGCGGCACACCTCGTCGACGATGTGCTCGGCGGCCTGCCGGTCCGGCAGTGGGTGCTCACCACGCCGCACCGGCTGCGCTACGCGCTCGCCTACGACCAGCAGCTCTGCCGGCGCGTGCTCGGGGCGTTCATTCGTGCAGTGTTGTCCTTCGAGCGACGTCGGGCGCGGCGGCGCGATGTCACCGACGGCCGCGGTGGGGCCGTCACCGCGATCCAGCGCTTCGGGTCGGCGGCGAACCTGAACGTCCACTTCCACTCGCTCGTCGTTCAGGGCGTCTTCGGCGGGGACGGCACGCGCTTCGTGCCGCTGCCGGCGCCCTCGGATCGCGACGTCTGGCGCGTTCTGACGACGGCGCGGCGGCGCATCGTGCGCATCGCCCAGGCGCAGGGCATCGACGTCGAAGGGGATGGGATCGTCGAGGGCGCTCGCCGGGACGAGCTCGCCGAGGAGTCGCCGCTGCTCGCGGGCCTCGCTGCGGCGTCAGTTGCGGGGCGCTCTGCGATCGGTGCCGACGCCGGCAGCCGAGCGCTGCGCCTCGGTCGCGCGCCGGGAGCCGTGCCCGACGACGGCTCCGGTGCGTCGTGCCAGGCGCACATCGCCGGCTTCGATCTGCACGCGGGGGTCGCCGTACCTGCCGGCGACCGAGAACGCCTCGAGCACCTGTGCCGATACGTTCTGCGACCGCCGATCGCTCAGGACTCCCTCTCGATCGCCCCGGACGGTCGCGTGCGGCTCGCGCTGCGCCGGCCGTGGCGCGACGGCACGCGCGCGCTGCTGTTCGAATCGCTCGACTTCCTCGGTCGCCTCGCTGCGTTGACGCCGAAGCCGCGCGTCAACCTGCTGCTGTACCTATGGGTTCCGCAAGCCCCCGCGCTAAGAGCGCGCACGCGCGAGACTCTTGTGACTCTTCACGGTCATGTCGCACACGCGCGCTTTCCGAGCGAGGGTGACGGTGCTGAGATTGACACTGGCCGTGCGCTTCTCGGCAACGCGCGGCGCACTCGGGACAGGCAATCCCACCTCTTCGTACACGGCCTCCAGCGTGTGCGGTACGCGACCGGGATGGGCAGGCGCGAGGCCGGGGGTTACCTGACGAAGCTTCCTTCGCGTGTGTGCAACCGGCCCGTAGCGATAGGGTTCTTGGTTACGCAGGACGTGCCAGACAAGGACGACCAGCTTTCGCGCGAGAGCCGTGACCGCAACGTTGTGTCCGCGCTTGCGCTTGACGCGGTGGTACGTGGCGGCCAGTGGGGTCGAATTCTGCGATAGGGACTGAGCTGCCTCCACCGCCAGCCAGCGCGCCGAGCTCCGACCTTGCTTGGTGATGCGGCCATGATGGCACTGGTCCCCCGACTGGCTGATGCTCGGCACCAATCCGAAGTACGCAGCGAGTTTCTCAGGTGTGGCGAAGCGAGCGATGTCGCCGATTGCGGCCAAGAGCCCGACCGCGACCGTCGTGCCAACCCCTGGGATCGTCATGAGCAGGCGCACGTCCTGCTCTGCCGCGGCGGCCGCGCGCAGTCGGGCGTCCACGGTCTCGAGGCCACGCTCGAGCTGGTCGAGCAACGCGAGGTCGCTGTCCAGCATGAGTCGCTCGGTCTCCGTGTAGTCTTGCGCGAGCAGCCAGCGGCGGCCGACAGCGCTGAACGGCTCGCAGTGCGGGCAGCGCAGCAGCTTGCGATGCAGGATGCCATGGATGGCGTTGCGCACCGCAGTACGCTTGCGAGCGAGCAGCTGGCGATGCGTCACGAGCTGGCGCAGCTCCCAGGTCTGCGTGCTCGGCATCTCCACGGCCGGGATAAAGTCCAGGCGCAGCAGCTGGGCCAGGATGTGCGCGTCCACCTTGTCCGTCTTGACTCGCGCGTGGGCGATCGCCTTCACCTGCAGGGGATTGGCAACGACGACGCGGCCTGCACGCGGCGCCAGCAACGACCACACCACCCAGGTATGGAAGGTGGCCTCCATGACAACGGCGTCGCCGGGCCCGAGCCTCTCGGCGAACGCTGCGATCGCCTCCCGTGTCACGTCAACGCGAAATTCTTTCTGCTTCTGTCCCCCTCCATCGATGCAGCAGACCTGGATGAAGCGCCAATGCAGGTCCAATCCGTAGAACATCCGCGCTCTCCGTTCCGAGTCCGGCCGTTCGGGGATCCACGACAGCTACCTATTCGCACTCGCAGTGCATCCGGGTGAGTCGTAGGGCGGCCAGTTACCACGACGGGCTCGTAGCCCATAAAGCACCCCGGCCGTCCCCAGGACGGTGGACCCCTGCCGGACTCTGGCCTTGCTGCCACCGTCCCTCCCATGCCCGGCTATGCGATGAAACGCCTCGCTGGAGAGAGCGGCAAGTGGCTCGCCCGAGTCCTTCGTGAGAACACACCGGACCGAACCCATACCGGTTACCACGGTGTGTTCGCGCCCCATGCGGCACGGCGGCGCGCCGCGGTGGCGCGTGCGCGCGAGGTTGCTGAAGGCCCCGCCGGGAACGGATCTCTTCCTGGTCCCCCCGCAGGGGTTCCGTCCCGGCCCGAGGCCGGCCGATCGCCACCGATCGATGAAGGGGCAGGGGCGGCAATGCCGCGCAAGAACGGCTGGGTCCGCTGGGCCGACCTGCTGCGCCGGGTGTTCGAGATCGACGTCTTGCACTGCGCGCGCTGCGGAGGGCAGCTGCGTTCGTCGCGGCGATCGACGACCCGGAGGTGGTCCGGCGGATCCTCGGCCATCTCGGACTGCCGACCTCGATCGCGCCGCCGCTGCCGGCGCGGTCACCGCCCGGGCCCACGCAGGAATCGTTCGACTGGGCGTGACGCGGGCGTCGTCATCGCGACGCGACTACCGACGTGAGGTCGGGCGGTCGTTGTGTGTCTCGTTGCCGGAGGCCGGGTCGGCCTGGGGTGCAGTCGCGCCGGGGCGAGGACGTCGCGGCCAGATTTCCGTTGACAGGCGGTTTGTCCGCTGCGTACCTTGCGGGCGCTGGGCGGGCCCCAGTCCGGTGTGCGTGATGTCCGATAGTCTCGCGTTATGTGAAAGAGGGCGTTTATAGCGCCTATCCGCCTCACTTGCATGCTGACGTGTCTCGGCTTGATCTTCGCCGTCATCGCCCTCGAGGCCTGGCCGGTGTCGCGACTCTTCTGGTCCCGCTTCGCCGCGCAGCCGATCGGCACCGGCGAGACCGCCGCGATCGCGATCTCGTTCAGTGCCGTCGCGGTGCTGACCGGCGCCACGTGGGCAATCGCCCGGCGCTCAGCCCTCAAGAGCCTCGCGCACCTCCGTGTGTGACGCGACGGGGCTGCGCGCCCCGAACTTCCGGAGTCGCTCCCCGATCACGACCCCGAGGGCGCGGCCGACGGTCCGCGGCGTGACGAAGCCGGTCGGGCCGATCAGTCGCTCGCCGAACGCCGCCAAGCGCCGCGCGGTCACCGGGTCGCGCGCGGCCGCCGAGAGGAAGAGCCGCTCGTGTGGCAGGAGCGCCCGCCCGGTCGCGTAGCTCGCGATCATCAGATGGTGGCCGGCGAGCTCGGCGCGATGACGACGGCGATAGCGCGCGAGCGCCGGCGTGAGGTCGCGGCCCGTTGCGAGCGCGTCGGCCGTGCTCTCGACGAGCCACTCGGCGGACTGAAACGCCCAGCCGCAGCCCACCGCCCAGAGCGGGTCCGACGCCATCGCCGCGTCGCCGACGAACGCGAGCCCACGCGCTGCGGCCGGGCGCGACAGGTTCGCGAGGTCGAGCTGTCCGAGGAGCGGCGAGACGCGCGTCCCGGCAGGGAGGTTCGGCGCGAGCGGAAGATCGGCGAAGCGGCGCGCGAAGGTCGCCTCCGGATCACGCTTGAACGCCGCGACTCGATCCTGCCCGAACGCCCACGCGACCAGCGTGAGTCCGTCGTCATTGGGGTAGGCGTACGCGACATCGGGCTCGAGGAACCAGAGCTGACCGCGCGTGCCCGACGGCAGCGGCAGGTCGCGATAGTACGCGTAGTACATGGCACGCGCGTTCGGCCGGACGCGCGCCGGCACCCGCGCCAGCTCCGCGACCTTCGAACGACGCCCGTCCGCGGCGACGACGAGACGCGCCGCGATGACGCGCCGCCGGCCGTCACGCGTTTCCATCTCGACGCCGCGACACTCGCCGTCTGCGAAACGGAGTCCGCACGCGCTGGCGCCGAGCACGAGCTCGACGTTCGACTCCGCGCTCGCGAGCCCACGCGCGAGCGGGTCGAGCTTCGCGCGTTGAATGCTGTAGCCGTACGGCAGCGCGTGATCCGCGGACTCGGGCGCGACCCGGATCCATCCGAAGCGCGACCAGACGTCGAGCGCGTTCCGCACCCCGCCCGCGGCCTCGATCGCCGGCGTGAGCCCGAGACGTTCGATCGTGGGCGTCGCGCTCGGCTGGATGAAGTGCGTGCAGATGCGCTTCGACGCCTCGGGGTCGGCCTGGCGTTCGAGCAGCGCGACGCGGAGACCGCGACGAGCGAACAGCGTCGCGGCCGTGCAGCCGGCGAGACTCGCGCCGACGATTGCGACGTCGAAGCTGCCGACGTTCGCCACTGCTTCAGAAGACGGCGTACTCACCGCGCCACCTCGGCGCTCGGCGCGATCTCCAGGTACACCGACCGCTGCCCGCGCAGGTGAAAGAACGGCTCGACCACGAGCGAGAAGATCTTCCGCCCGACCCCGTAACGCCGCCGCAGCACCGCCTCGGCGGCCGACTCCTCGGCCGCCGGCAGCATCCGCGCGTGGCCCGCGACGAACGGCCCGCGGAGGCCTCCGCGCAGCGTGCACGGCGCGACCTCGACCCGTGCGTCGTTGCGAATCCGCTTCACCTTGCCGCTCGGCGTCTCGGTCTTCACGAGCAGCCGTCCGTCACGAACGGCGAACCACACCGGCGTCGGCATCCGGGTGCCGTTCCGGCGGAACGTCACGAGCTGGCAGTACTTGAACCGCGCGAACGTCTCGGAATCCATGCGGTGATCCTCCTGCCTCCATGGCGTGAGGATCGAGCGGACGACGTACGCTCGGAGCGTACGCGACCGTCAGAATGACCAGGTGACGGGGTCGACGGGCTCGTACACGCAGAGCTGGCCGGTCTTGATCGCTCCGGCCAGATGACGCCCGAGGGCCGGATGGCTGGCCTCGACGCGCGCGAGCGCGTCCCTGATCCGCTTGGTCACGGTCAGGCGGGCTCGCTCTGCCGCGGAGCCGACGCGCCGCTCGCGTCCACCGAGCCCGACCCCGGCGGCGAGCTCCTGCGTGAGGAACGCGATCTCCTCGCGCGCGGCGTCGGCTTGGCCGCGATCCGCGAAGCGTTCGGCCTCGGCGAGCGTGTCGCGCAGATCGTCGAGCCGGCGGCGATACTGCTCTCGCGCGGCGCGATCGAGCGCGGGGCCGGCATCGCCACGATCGGCACCCTCGCCGGCGTCCGGCACCGCGAGCACCGTGGCGGCGATCGGCTCGCCCGGCCGGCGCAACAGCTCCGCGATGTGCCGGAGGCCCTTGCTGTCACGGAGGCGACAGATCGTGCCTCCGAACGCGAGCGTCCAGTAGTCGCCTTCGAGCGTGAACGCGTCGTCGGTAGGAGCGCCGGCCGCCAACACGACGATCGGCGCCACGGGCCGGTCGCCGAGGAATTCGTCGAGCACTCGCACGACGGCCTCGGAATCGCCGAGCGCCGGCGGGATCACCTCGCCTTCGAGCACGACGAGGCGCGCGCCCGCGATCCGCGACGCGAGCTCGCGCGAGCGTTCGAGGTCGACCCACGTGGTGCGCCGGCGGTGCAGCACGAGCGTCGGCGTCCGGACACGCGGCAGAAGGTCCGCCACGTCGGTCTCCTTCGTCATCGCAATCAGCGCCCGCAGCCCATCGGGCGTCACGCACTCCCGAAGGAATGCCGCGTAGCGGCGGGTCTCCGCGCCGCCCGACCAGCCGCGAATCACGTGCGCCGCGGCCTCGGTCACGAGCTCCCAATCCTGGTCGGCGATGCCGAAGAGCGTCTCGAGCTGCGGCGCGACGCCGTCCGCCGCCCGTACCGACGCGCACCAGAGGAGGAGATGCGACACGCGCTCCGGATGGGCGACCGCATACGCGATCGCCGCCGGCGCCGTGTTGAGCGCCGCGAAGAGCGCGACCGGCGCGGTTGCCGTTCTCTCCACGACCGCCACGAGGTCCGCAACCAGGTCGTCGAGGCGCGCCGGCGGCGTACCGCGATCGGAGAGTCCGTGCCCCCGCGGGTCGAAGCGCACGAGCATGCGGCCGCGGCCGAGTCGCTCGAGCCAACGCCGATCGTCGGGGAGCTGCGCCTCGAGCTGAAGATGCCGGAGCGGCATCGGCGGCATGTGCACGAGCGGAAGCCCGCTCCCCTGCCGCGCGAACGCGATTCGCACCCCGTCCGCTGTGGTGACGTACTCGACCGGGGTGTCCATCCGCCCCGCACTGTAGTCGATGCCGCGGCCCGCGTCAGGCGGGCGACGTCACGCCATGAACAAGCCGCCGTTCACGTCGAGCGCGACGCCATTGGGTAGATCGTTCGCGCGGTTGCCCTTCGGACCGTAGTCGAACGCGAGGTGGCGCGTGAGGCCGAGGAGGCCGGCCTTGCTCGACGAGCAGGCGTAGCCGCGCATGGCGCTCTTCGACCGGCCACACCCTGCGCGCTGAGGTCGTGACCGCCCGGGCAGCCGGGGGATGCCACCGAGCAGGAGCGGCGCACCGAGAGGGCGTCCTCGAACGCTGCCTGATCGGTCAAGCCGTTCGTGCGGTCGCGCGGCGGGGGAGCTTCCAGCTCGGCCGCGGGAAGTGACAGGTGTAGCCGCCGGGCTGGCGCTCGAGGTAGTCCTGGTGCTCCGGCTCGGCCTGCCAGAACGGACCGGCTGGCGCGACCTCGGTCACGACGCGCCCCGGCCAGAGCCCCGACGCGTTCACGTCGGCGATCGTGTCCTCGGCGACCCGGCGCTGCTCTTCGGTCAGATGGTAGATGCCCGAGCGATACGACGTGCCGCGATCGTTGCCCTGTCGGTTCGGGGTCGTCGGGTCGTGGATCTGGAAGAAGAACTCGAGCAGGTCGCGGTACGAGAGCCGGTCCGGATCGAAGACCACCTCGATCGCCTCGGCGTGCGTGCCGTGGTTGCGGTAGGTCGCGTTGGGCACGTCGCCGCCGCTGTAGCCGACGCGGGTCGAGGTCACGCCCGGCAGCTTGCGGATCAGGTCCTGCATGCCCCAGAAGCAGCCGCCCGCGAGAATCGCCGTCTCTGTCTTCGCCATTCCGAGGCCTCCTGTCTCACTCTCTCTCCTATGCCGTCGGAGCCGCGGCAAGCCCCCGGACGCGGCATGATCCGCCCGTCAGGAGAGCGCCGCGAGCCACCCCGCGACCGCCGCACCGATCTCGTGCGGCGAGTCCTCCTGGATGAAGTGGATGCCCTTCACGGCCGCTTCCTGCTGGTTCGGCCACGTGCGGCAGAGCTCCAGCAGCGGACCACGCAGGATGGCGCCCGGCTCGGCCACGATGAGCAGCTTCGGGATCGGGCTCTGCGCGAGCCAGTCCGCGTAGTCCTGGACGATCTTCACGACGTGAGCATAGTCACCATGAACGGCCGATTTGTCAGAATGCCTCTTCTCGGAAGCTGGAAGTCGAGGCTGTCAGCCGAGCCAGATCCCTCCTATCCCGCGTACGGCCTCCCGGGCAACCGGAAAGGCGGCGGGACCACCACCGTAGGGAGATCTGGCGCTCGGCTACAAGCAGCTCATGCGTGTCGAGCAGTGCTGGCGCAGCCTCAAGAGCGGACTGCGGGTGCGCCCGGTCTTCCACTGGCGCCCCTGGCGCATTCAGGCGCACGTCGGAATCTCGGTGATCGCGCTCCTGCTCGAGCGGGTCGCCGAGATCCGGACGGGCGACACCTGGCGCAACATCCGAGCCGCGCTCGAGACGATCAAGGTCGTCGAGTACGAGCGCGCCGGGGCCCGCATCCGCCAGACGACCGACGTCCGGCCAAGCGTCGCGGCTCTGCTGCGGAGCCTCAAAGTGGCGCCGCCACCGCGCTTGCACGCGATCGAGGAAAACCCGCGGAAATCCTCGGGTGCCTAGTAACACGACCAGACACCCCAAATCGGGCCTATCCCCGCGAAATCACGCGGGAATGTGTGCCTTGAGGCGGTTCGGAAGATTCAAAGTCGGGTTATGCGGCATCCTTCCATTCCTTCGAGGTATCAATCCTCCAGCTAGGTCCCCCTTCGGCAGCCGTCACAGACGCCTAACCACGCTAGAGAGAGGATGGGATGTCTTCGTCCGGTTGTGCTTTGGGGTCTCGGTCAACATCCGCCTCTTGTAACGCGCGGATTGCGGTGACGCTCTCGGTAGCATCCCGTTTCAAATCGCCCTCCGGAAGTTCCGCCACCCATGCCGTCGCCGCTTCCGGCTCTTTCTGCACCCATCGACCGGCTATGCCGACCAAAGTGTCTGCTTGAACCCGACCTGATGGCAGATTGTTGAGCGCCAGTTTCATAGCCGCCGGCACATCTTGTTCCGCCCATGCCAACGCAACCCCGCTCAATGTCTGCAAATGCAAGGCGTCTTCTTCAATCTGGTTTGCCCATTCTGCCGCGCTTGATGCGTCTTCCGATGCCCATTCCATCGCCGCACGGCTCAACAATTGATCCCGATGCGGACTAGGGGGAAGTTCCGCCGCCATTCGTATTGCTTCCACGGGTTCTGTCCGAAGCACTTCACCGGCAATCGCGAGCAACGCCTCGGAGCGCTCCGTTTCATCCGGCAGTTGTCGAGCCCACGCCATCCCTTCGGCCCATTCAGTTTCCGCCCATGCCAACGCTATTTGTTCGATTGCCGACTGACGGTGTGAGCCGCTTGGCAACTCCATCGTCCACTCATTCGCTGCCTTCACATCAATCCCTGCCCAACGACGAACCAGACGCGCTCGCAGCTCTATTCCTAGTTCTCCCTCAACCCATTGCAGACGATCCAATACCCCGCGAATTTCTGCGCCCCCCATGCCAGCGATCCAGGAACCGATGCTCTCTTCTTTTCTCGCCGGGTCAACTTCGCGTGCAAGCACATCCCAAAACTCACTTTCGACAACCGCTCCTTCTCTGCTCGGACTGTCTCCACCCCGTTTGTGTGCGCCGTCCAATGAAGGGAAAACAGGCGCCACTTTTGCACGAGCTGACACAGGTTGAACCGGATGTAGCAGACGTTGTTGCTCCTGCTTCTGGCAAGATGCCGCGCGCATCCAGAGCACAAATCCGATGACCGCTAAACAAAACGGAACCACTGCATAACCAAACCACGGCCCGCGCTTGTCACGCGGACCGTGGTTGGTTTGATTCCGATACGACATAGTGTTCGGTTGTCCTCTTATGCCTACGGCGTGGCCGTGATGGTGTCCATCTTGCTGCGACACAACACGCCGTCGTTGTGGCTGCTCACTACCATCCCTATCCTTGCACTCGACGTCATCGTGATGGTCGTGTTCGACCCAATCTGCGTCCATGTCGAACCGTTCGACGAGTAATACGCACGGAATGAGTTGCTCGACGCGCGCTGAATCCGCACATAGCGCGGCGCCGTCACACCGGTAACAGTCGTCGAAGTGGTCGAACCATTGGTGCTCGTCCGCCGCTGGAAGATCACACCATTGCTCGGCGTAATCACCACCGCCGCGTATTTGGAACCCGCCGCGGTGCTTTCCCGAATCATCACCCCAGCCTTCGCCGACGCATCGGTGTTCTCAAGACTCGCCACCCTCGCTCTCATTCCGCATTTGCCGCTTGACGTTTGGTACACATACCGGAACTCGTCCGCCGTCCCGCCAATATCAGCGCCCGACCCGACTACGATATTTGTGCCATTCGCGTAACTGGCTGCACCAATTGCCCCCACTGCTCCGATGTCCGCCGTCACCCACGGGCTCGGCACGCCTGCGCTGGGCGTCGCATACACCTGCGAAGAATTCGCACTCTCCCCGCCGGCGTTCACAGCGGAGACAACGTAGTAGTATGTCGTTCCATTGGTCAAACCAGTGTTGGTGTAATTAGCGCTGGTCGGACTCGCGATGGTCGTGTACGAACCACCGCTGACCGTCGAACGTTTGACATTGTAACTCGTCGCATTCGCGGAAACGTTCCATGTCAGAATAACTTGCGCATTACCCGGCGTCGCCACCACATTAGTGGGAGCCGCTGGAGGAGGTGCTGCAATAAAGTTCGCCGTCACGCTCACGTTACCGGTCACGCCGGTATCCGTGCGCGGATTCGCCGTGCTGGAATCGCTCCAGTTCACAAAGTGATACCCGGTGTCCGGTACCGCTGTCACCGCGCTGCCGTTGGAGCCGTGATTCACCGTCTGTGGCGTCGTGCCGGTGATCGAGCCATTCGCGCCGACCGTGTAGGTCAGCGTGTAGGTGTTGATCGCGAAATTCGCCGTGAAGTTCAGGTTGCTGGTCACGGCGATGTCGCGCCGCGGGTTCGCCGTGGCGCCGTCGCTCCAGTTTACAAAGTGGTAGCCTGTATTGGGCGTCGCGGTCACGGCCACGCTATGGGCGCCGTAGGAGACCGACTGGGAGGCCGTGCCGCTGATGGTTCCGTTCGCGGCGGCGTTGTAGACCACCTGGTTGTGTCCCAGATCGTTCTTCAGGCTCATGTCGCCGAAGAACACGCACGGGACGTACCCGAAGTCGATCGCGGTCTTCACGGCGGAGACCCGGACGGCGGCGTTGCTGGCGTGATAATACGGCAACCCGTTCCAGAGTCCCGGTTCGGCGGTTACCGCATGGTTGAAGGCCAGGCTGGCCATGATTTCATTGCCCGGCAGGAGGATGTCCGCCAGCAGGTGCCGGCCGCGGATGTGCGTGCTGGTCCCCCACCAGTACTGGATGAACCCGGCGACCTGCTGGTGCAGGATGTCGCTGGACATCAGTTCGGAGATGAATTTGACGTTCGGGTAGGTCGCCTTGAGCTCCTGGATCCACGGCAGGATGTACCAGAGCTGGTTGAGCCCGTCCGTGATGGAGGGATCCGTCGGGTGGACGCCCAGCCCGTGACCGAGGGCATCGAGTCCGATGAAGGTGGCGCCCGCGGCGATGGCGTTGGTCATTTCCGCGTGACCCGCCGCGCGGTGCGCGGGATTGGTCCAATCGAACTCCGCCCGGCCCGCCGTGCCGGTCCAGTTCGGCTGGTATTCGCTGGCGTGGCCCCACCAGAGGCCCATGCGCCGCTCCGGCGTCACAATGGACTGCAGGGCGGCCACGGTCCCGGTGACGCCGCCGACGAACGCGGACCAGCGCGTGGTGAAGTGGAACGAGTAGTTCAATTCCGGCGTCGGCGTGGCGCCCGTCGGGGTCCAGATCATGAACGTGTCGTTCCCGGTGTTGTAGTCGCCGGCATCGCCCCGGATGTACTTGAGGATCTCGGGCTTGGTCACCGCCTGATAGCCGAGCGTGTCCGTTCCGACGAATTCCGGATACCATCCGTAGGGGTTGGTGGTCGGGTAGCCCGTCGTGTCGGTCGCGGCGAGGGCGATCGGCATGGTCGGGGCCAGATCGCGGGCATACTTCACGCCGCCCGGATACAGGCTGTCGAAATAGGCCTTGTAGGGCTGGAGGACCTCCGCGAGCGAGCCGCCCGTCGTGATGACCATCCGGTACGTCCGGGAGGCGCCCGGTGCTAGGATCGCGTTGACGGAATGATAGGAACCCGTCGGATAGGTGATGTAGTCGAAGAATGTGGTCAGATGCTGGGGTTGCCACTGCCCGTTGCCGAGGTATTGGATCCAGAACTTCGAATTGTGCTTGTAGTCGAGCACAGGGTAGTGGAACGAGAAGGCCGTGAACGAATCGCCGCTCTTGACCACGAATACCGGCGCGTAACTGCTCGGGTACGTCAGCCCGAGTTGCTCGTTGGTGTGCGTCGTGGTCAGCGGGACCAGGACGCCGGAGCCGCTGAAGTCATACGCCCAGGCGTTGGTGCCCAGCGTCAGCGCCGGCAGGTTGAAACTGCGAAGCTGGCCGTAGGCGCTCGTCGAGCGGTTCGTCAGGGTGGCCGTCACGATCACCTGGTTGCCGGTCACTACCGTGGACACGGAGGAAGTGATCGACGAGCCGAAGGTGACCACCGAGCCGGTGAACGGAACGAAGTTCGCCGTCACGGCGATGTTGCCCGTGACGTTGAGGTCCGTGCGGGGGTTCTCCATTCCGCCATCGCTCCAGCCGTTGAAGAAGTAGCCCGTATTGGGCACCGCCGTCACGGCCGTCCCGCCCCCGCCCCCGACAACGACCTGCAGGGGGTTCCCCGAAAGAGTGCCGCCAGCGTCGGCGGAATACGCGAGGGTGAACTGGGGTTCAAAGTAGAACGGCTCCGCGGACTGCGTGAGCGGCAGACCGAAGAGTCCGTTCGTCACCGCCGTGAGCATAGTCACCATGAACGGCCGATTTGTCAGAATGCCTCTTCTCGGAAGCTGGAAGTCTAGGCTGTCAGCCGGGCCAGGTCCCTCCTATCACGCGTACGGCGTCCCGGGCAACCGGAAAGGCGGCGGGACCACCACCGTAGGGAGATCTGGAACCCGACGCGCACGGTGTAGAGCGGGGTGCCGCCGAGAAGATGCGCCGTGACTTTCGTGATCACCGTCGGAGAACTCGGAGTGAGCATCAGCACGTCCGGGCCGAAGGTTTGCGTCGCAACGTCGGCACCGACTGGATACGAGTGGTACTCGGAACCACCGCCGGGTGGGTGTACCGAATTCATCCTGCCGAAGTACGCGCTGGGACCAGGCGCACCGTCCGCACCATCGACACCGTCCATGCCCTGCGCCCCCGTGCCCTGGGCCTGGCAGCCTCCCCCGACGGCGGTGATCCCTCTGTCCCCGTGACGGTGAGATAGAGCTGCGGCGAAGCGGCCAGGCCGCCAAGCACGTGATGCAGTCGCGCGACCTTGGGACTGGGCTCCGCACCCTTGGGCCGAATCGTCTTGATGCTTTCAGCCAGGATGTCGTCAACCGGAACGAGCTCGCTGCCGGCGGGAACCGAGCACATGGCATCGGAGAAGAGCGCGAAGGTGAGCTGCGTACCGCTTACGGCGCCTTTGAAAGCTTTCGCGTCGACGTCGTAGCGAACCGGGATATCCGCACCCTCGCAGGGCCCTGCGAGGACAGCGAGGGCGAACGCTGCGCAGATGCCTTGCCCGACAATGCTCATTGGTGCCATGACGTTCTCCGCGGCCGCATGAAGTGGCGATCCGGAACGAGCTCCGATCGTGAGCGGCGGACACAGACATTGATCGTCGAGTCGGCTTGACGCAATCGCGCGCCGGGAACGAGTGCGCCACGAATCGCCACGGTTGATCAGAACGGGTCTCTTCAGGCGCTCTCTTCAGAGCGCAGGTCCCGGCCGTCCCGGGGGGCCCACTTCGCCGCCCACATCCCGTCCCGGCTTGGCCGGCACTGAAGGGCGTGCCGCAGAGCGCGGGGTGCCCAGGGCACGGTGTGTGTGATCGCAAGCCAGAAAAGTCCGGTTCGCTGCAAAATCGAGAGGTCAGGTCCGGTTGTGCGCGCTACGCCGTCAGGCCGGCGGTCGCGCGGATCCGTTTCTTCTCCCCCATCGTCGTCGTGGGGTTGGGCGCTCGAATTCCCTACCCCCGAAGCCCGGCACTCTGGCGAGAACACCCGCGGCGCGCCTCGTCGTGCCTCGGCTCTCAATCGCGTCGGTGCACCGCGGGCCGTTTCCGTACCTTGCGGGCGCTGGGCGGGCCCCAGTCCGGTGTGCGTGATGTCCGATAGTCTCGCGTTATGTGAAAGAGGGCGTTTATAGCGCCTATCCGCTGACGGCCACTCCTGGACGAAGGCAATGACGATGTCGACCGACCTCTGCCGCTGGGCGATCCGCATGACGATCGGCCTCGCTCTCTGCGCCGCAGCCACCGATGCGCACGGCGCGTTGATGGCCTGCGGGGCGAAGGATCGGGTCACTGGCCTGCTGCGCGACGGTGCGACGATTCGCGTGCGCACCGTGTGTCGAGCCACGGAGGTCGTGGTGGACTTGACGCAGCTGACCACCACCCCACCGGCCGAATGTGCGGCGGATGCGGTGCCGTCGGGAGGGCGTTGCGTGGACAAGTACGAGGCGAGCGCTTGGGACATTCCGCCTCTCGCAACCGACGTCATCGCCAAGGTGAAGGCTGGAACCGTGACCCTGGCCGACCTGACCGCCGCCGGGGCCGTCCAGGTCGGCTACACCGGCGCGCCGTTCTTTCACGCCGCGATTCCTCCCACGTTCCCGATCGACGGCAACTTCGCAGCGCCAATCTACGCCGTCTCTATCCCTGGTGTCCTCCCCACGACATCGTTTGCAGGCTATCAGGCGCACTTCGCGTGCCGCCTGTCGGGCAAGCGCTTGCTCACGCCCGGAGAGTGGCTTGACGCCATGACGGACACGCCGGACCCCGACACCGATGACGGCGCCAGCGACTGCAATACGGGATCACCCGGCACTCCGACGAACGCTCCGAGCGAGACCGGATCGCGTTCGTCCTGCGTCTCGGTCGACGGAGCTTTCGACGGGCTCGGGAACGTACTCGAGCTCACACGCGATCCCGACAGCCCATTCGGCGGCGCACAGGCATGGACCTACGGCGGCCTGTGGTGGGAGGGGGCATCCGCCAGCGTCGAAACAGGCTCGATTCTCGGGCCGAACGTCGACCACCTCGGCGTCGGATTCCGCTGCGCACGGTGATCGCGCTGAGCGCAGCAGAGCTACGCCGCGCTGGGATGTCGAGGCGGGGTCGCTGCGAGCCATTCGCGGACGCGCGCACCTCTCGGGGCTTCCAGATCACCCGGTAGCCACCCACACTACCCGCAACGCCCGCGGATGCCGCAACGTCCCTCCCTCCGGCTCGGCCCCCTCTTCGTCGACGAGCCGCAGCCCCGGTAGCCGCTCGAGGACCGCGTCGAGCGCCGTGAGCAGCTCGCGCCGCGCGAGGTGCGAGCCCGGGCAGAACTTGACGCCGAAGCCGAACGTCAGCACGTCCTCGATCGGGCGCTCGGGGTCGAAGCGGTCGGGGTCGGGAAACACGCGCGGGTCGCGGTTCGCGGCCGCGAGCCCTAGCAGGAGCATCGTACCGGGCGGGATCTCGACGCCCGCGATCGCGAGCGGCCCGGTCGCGAGGCGCGGCAGGTTCGCGACCGGCGGCTCGAAGCGCAGCAGCTCGTGGACGATCGCGGCGCGGAGCGCCGGCTCGCGGCGGGCGCGCTCGGCGAGCGCGGGGCGGCGGAGCAGC
>Ga0194121_10002025_pt1 | contig 32943 bp, 36 predicted proteins | sample TA2MahCa50mmetaG_FD_148609 | JGI IMG/M metagenome (GOLD analysis project Ga0194121, IMG submission 148609) | Freshwater microbial communities from Lake Tanganyika, Tanzania - TA2015020 Mahale Deep Cast 50m | ecosystem: Environmental > Aquatic > Freshwater > Lake | place: Tanzania: Lake...
GGTGAGCTTGTCGAAGGGTGAGCTTGTCGAAGGGTGAGCTTGTCGAAGGGTGAGGCCGAGTTTGATTGAAGCGAATAGAATGAAGCCATGACCGACGCCGTGCTCTCGCCCACTGAGCTCGCACACTATGAGCGCGAGGGCTATGTCATCCCGCGCTGGCGCCTGCCAGATACGCTGCTCAAGCGAATGCGCGCGGACCTCGACGACCTCTTGGCCGCCAACCCGACGCTCGGGCAGGATTCCATGATCTGCCCGCACATCGTGCATGGCGGCACGCAGGGGCTGAAGGGCGATGCGCGCTGGCTCGAGCACGCGCGCGTTCCTGAAGTGCTCGACCTGGTAACACAGCTGATCGGGCCGGACTTTCTGCTCTGGGGCACCACGGTGTTCGGCAAGCCTGCGGGTTCCGGCAAGCGCATCCCCTGGCATCAGGACGGCGAATACTGGCCGATCCGCCCGCTCGCGACCTGCACCGCCTGGATCGCGCTCGACGACGCGACACGAGAGAACGGCTGCCTCCGCGTCATTCCCGGCAGCCACCGGGAGCGCAAGGTGCGCCACCATCAGCAGAACGACAGCCCGACACTCGCGCTCAACCAGGAGCTCGACCAAGGCGAATATGACGAGCGCGACGCGGCCGACATCGTGCTCGAGGCCGGCCAGCTCTCGCTCCATGACGTTTATCTCGTGCACGGCTCGGAGCCGAACCTCTCACCCAAGCGCCGCGCCGGCTTCGTCTGCCGCTATATGCCGACGACGTCCGTCTTCGACCGCGCGCTCGGCGCGGAACTACAGATACGCTCCGGCCGGGTCGATTTCGCCACCCGCCCGCTCGTCATGATGCGGGGGGTGGATAAGAGTGGGGGAAACGGGGTGGGGAGGGATTCGCCCACATTGCTTGAACAGCGCGCGTGAACGCGCGTCGGCCGAACCCCTCTCCCTTTCGCTCGCGTCAGCGCGGAAACAACTCTAGCGCGCTAGAAGCCCCTCAGAGCTTGTAGGCCGTCTCGCCGTGCTGCGTGATGTCGAGCCCGTGGTCCTCATGCTGGCCGCTAACGCGCAGCCCAACCGCCGCGTTGACCAGCTTGATAATCACGTAGCTGAGCCCGCCCGACCAGAGCGCGACGACCGCGACGCCGACCAGTTGAACCCAGAGCTGGTGCCAGACCGAGGCGTCCTGGCCGAGGCCGCCGAGGCTGGTCGAGGCGAAGAACGCTGTCAGAATCACGCCGAGCGCGCCGCCGACGCCATGCACGCCGAACACATCAAGCGAATCGTCGACCTTGATGAAACGCTTCACCACCTCCGCGCCGAAATAGCAGACGACGCCGGCGCCGACGCCGATGGTCAGCGCGCCATAGGGGCCGACATAGCCCGATGCCGGCGTGATCGCGGCGAGGCCCGCGATGCTGCCCGAGACGATGCCGACCAGCGTCGGCTTGCCGCGATGGCGCCATTGCACGGCCATCCATGTGAGGCCGGCGACGCTCGCTGAGATGTGCGTCACCAGCATCGCCATCCCGGCATTGCCGCCGGCGGTCAGCGCGCTGCCGGCGTTGAAGCCGAACCAGCCGACCCAGAGCATGGAGGCGCCGGCCATGGTCATGCCGGGGTTGTGGGGCGTCGAGAGGTCCTGCGGGTGGCCCTTGCGCCGGCCGAGCACGCCGGCGACGACCAGCGCCGCGACGCCCGCGTTCAGATGCACGACGAGACCGCCGGCGAAGTCCTTGACCCCGAGTTCGGCGAGCCAACCGCCACCCCACACCCAATGCGCCACCGGCGTATAGACCACGAGCAGCCAGAGCATGCTGAACAGGAAGACCGCCGGGAACTTCATGCGTTCGGGATAGGCGCCGACGATCAGGGCCGGCGTGATGATCGCAAAGGTCATCTGGAACATGAAGAAGACGGTTTCCGGAATCGTGCCGGAGAGGTCGGTCAGCCCGACGCCATCCAGGAAGATCTTGTGGAAACCGCCGCTGAACGGATTGGCCTCGCCGCCATTGGCGAACGACAGGCCATAGCCCACGATCAGCCAGAGCGTCGACGCGCCGCAGGTGATGGCAAAGGTCTGCATCAGAACCGAGAGCACGTTCTTCGAGCGCACGAGCCCGCCATAGAAGAGCGCGAGGCCTGGCAGCGTCATGAAGAGAACGAGGATGGTGGCGACCAGCATCCACGCTGTGTCGCCGCTGTTCGCCGGCGCAGCGTCATCGGCTGCCGCAGGCCAGGATGACAGGACGATCGATCCAACCAGTGACGCCGCGAGTGTCCACGGCACGACCCTACGTGACATGCTCCCCTCCCCGACGATTTGGCTTCCTCGGGGAAAACCTAGCACAGCATTAAGGGCGGTTCTCGACCGATCTGCACGTATCCGCCAGCGCGATACGTGTTCTTTGCGGTGGGCGACCACTCAGGGCTTCAGCTTGTAGCCGGTCCGGATCATGCGGTGGCAGATGAGGCCGAGCACCGCGATGAGGCCATAGACCACGAGCGCGCCGACCCAGAGGTGCCCGTCCGCATGGCCGGTAAGCCCGTAGCGGAAGCCATCGATCATGTAGAAGATCGGGTTCACTTGGCAAAGCACCTGCAGCCACTCGGGCAGACGGTGGATCGAATAGAAGGTGCCGGAGAGGAAGGCGAGCGGCGTCACCACGAAATTGGTGAAGGCGGCGAGGTGATCGATCTTCTCGGCGATGATGGCGGCGATCAGGCCGAGGATCGAGAGCAGCACCGACGCGCCCACCATGTGCAGGATGAGGAAGCCGAAGTCGTGCACGTGGAAGTGCGCGATCGGCCAGAGGATGAGCCCGAGCGCAAGGCCGAGCACGAGTCCGCGCGCAAGCCCGCCGCCGACATAGCCGGTGATCATCTCGAGCGGCGTCAAGGGCGGCATCAGCACGTCGACGATGTTGCCCTGGATCTTCGAGATCATGAGGGACGACGACGAGTTGGCGAAGGCGTTCTGCACGATCGTCATCATCATGAGGCCGGGCGCCATGAAGGTGACAAAGGGCAGATCGCTGATGACGGGCGCGCTCGGGCCGACCGCGACGACGAAAATGCCGAGGAAGAGGAGCGCCGAGCAGATCGGGCCTGCCAAGGTCTGCGTCCATACCTTCAGGAACCGCCTGATCTCCTTCTCGATCAGGGTCCAGGTGCCGATCCAGTTGGTGTCGCCGAGAAAGCCGCGCCGGGGGCGGGGCGCGGCCGTCGGCTCAATCGCGATCAAAGGGAATCTCCGAGAGAGGGGATCAATCACTGCCCGAGGTGCGCGCGCGCCAATCGCGCGCCGGGGCGGAAGGCGTGTCGGGTTTGGGGGCGGTCGGGTCCTGTTTCACGATGATGCTGCGCCCCGTGGGGCCAAACTCGATGCCGTGCTCCTCGAAGGCGAGCTTCAGGCGCCGGTTGAAGGCGCGCCCGACCGCCCATTGCTTGGCCGGCACGGTCTTGATGCGGGCACGGATCACGACACTGGCATCGGCAAACGAGTTCACGCCCAGAATGTCGAGCGGCTCGGGGATGATCGTGGCGAACTCCGGCTCCTTCCGCATGTCGTCGACCACGCCGCGCATGACGGCGGAGGCCTCGTCGATATCGGTGGTGTAGGGCACCGCGATATCGGCGACGTGGAACGAAAAATCCTTGGTCAGGTTGGTGACCGTGTCGATCGCGCTGAACGGCACGGTGTGCACGCTGCCATCGAGCCCGCGGACTCTGACAGTTCTGATCGTGATCGATTCGACCACGCCGGAATGGCCGGCCAAGGTCACCACATCGCCGATCGCGATCGAATCCTCCAAAAGGATGAACACGCCGGTGATCACGTCCTTGACGAGGGACTGCGCGCCGAAGCCGATGGCGAGGCCGACCACGCCGACACCCGCAAGGATAGGTCCGATATTGATGCCAAGCTCGGCCAGGATCATCAACGCCGCGACCACGCCGACGATGACGCGCACGGCGTTCCGCGCGAGCGGCAGCAAGGTACGGGCGCGCTGGCGCCTGTCGGTCTCGCGGCTGTTGCGCTCGAGCTTGGCTAGGTGCCGGTCGATCAGCGTGCTGATCAGCTCCCACACCACGAAGGCGATCGCAATGATCGCCACGACCGCCGCGATGCGCCCGAAGATGAGCGCGCCGAGGTCGGTTGCAAGCCAGGTCAGCACATCGACGTGCCAGGCCTCGAGGATCAGCACGAAGGCGAGCAGCCCGACGATGACCTGCAGCGCGATGCGCAAGGTGGGCAGATAGCGCTCGAGCCGCCCGGCATATTCCATCTGCGCCGGGCCCGCGCCTTCCTTGAGCCGGATGCCGGCGCGCCAGAGCTTCGGAATGCCGGCCAGCGCGAAGCCCGCCGCCCAGATGATCGCCATGCTGGCGGCCGAGGCCTTGAGGAAGAACAGAAAGCCGTTGAGCCCGCCGATCGCGGCGATAAGTCCCCCAGCGAGCGCATAGCCGATCGCCATGAAGTGCCAGACGTCGGCCAACCGACGCGCCAGCATGGCGATGAACGGGCTCTTGCGGTTGGCGGCCGCTGCGCGCAGGAAGCCCGAGACGTTCGGGCGGACGCGCAGCACCAGGACCGTCAAAAGGCTGACCACACCAATGCCAAGGAGCTTGGTGAGCGCGGCGTAGCCGGTGGTGGGCAGGCCGAGCAACAGCGCGGCCTGGCAGAAGAAATAGCCATAGACCGCGATCGAGACGAGCCGGATCCACCAGCGCGCACAGAAGGCCGCGGTCTCATCCTTGAAGCCGCTGACGCGGAGATTGGGTGTCCATGGCGCGAGGCCCTGATAGCCGACCGTCTTCACGATGCTCGCGATCAGATGCGCGTTGATCGCGGTAAGCGCGATGAGCCGCGTCACCTCGCTCGGGTCAAGCAGCGCGAGCAGGCCATAGCCCGAACCGACAAACGCGAGGGCCGGCACCAGCCGGATGATGTTGTAGGTCAGGAGCAGCGGCGGGCGGAGATAGGGCTTCGGCCGTGGGCGCAGCTCGAAGCGCCGGCGGACGCCACGCAAGATGAACGAGGCAATCTGGCTGGCGATCAGCCCCCCGCCGATCACCGCCGCGAGGCGCCACAGGAAGGCGTACCAGACCTCGCGACGCGTCGGATTGCCCCACTCTTCGCCGAGCCAGGAGAAGGCATGCGGCAATTGCGCGACACCCTTGCCGAGCTCAACCACGTGGCCGGCGAGCCGTCCGATGGTGTCGGACATGCGCTTGATCGCCGAAGCGCTCTGGCTCGCGGCACCGGCGAGCGGTTTCGCAGGCTCGGGCTCCGGCTGCTGCGCGGCCAGCAGCGTCTTGAGCTGGCCGACCAGTCGCTCGCGCTCGGCGGGGTCCTCAAGGGTCTGTACCAGTTTGGCGAGATCGGCATCGGACGACACGGGAACGCCGGCGGTCTCAGCCCGGAGCGCTGCCCCCGACCCGAGCCAAAGCAGCACGCCCAGCACCAGCATGAGCAGCACGCCCAGGCGGCGCGTGCGGCCCTGGCCTTGCCGAAATGCGGGCCAAAGTCTCATGGATGACGGCTCGATCCGGTTTCGCTCATGGGGGCGTTGAGGGAACCTGGAGGCTCGCTTTACAGCCCCCAGGGGCGGTGCGACAGTAAACCCGCAATCGTCGCGGTGCCGCTCTGGGAGCATTTGATGGGGTCGGAACAGACCATCATTTATCATAACCCGCGTTGTGGAAAGTCGCGGTTAACGCTTTCGCTGCTGCGCGAACACGGGGTCGAGCCGGTTGTTATCGAGTATCTGAAGACCCGGCCGAGCGCTGCAGAGCTGAAGGCCCTCGTGAAGAAACTCGGGATTGAGCCGCGTGCCCTCCTACGCAAGGGCGAGCCGGAATACAAGGAAGCCGGGCTCGACGACCCGAAATTGGGGGCGGACGCGGTGATCAAGGCCATGGTCGCCCATCCCATTTTGATCGAGCGACCGGTCGTGGTGCGCGGGGACAAAGCCGTGATCGGGCGCCCGCCCGAGGCCGTGCTGGACCTTCTCTGAAATCCCATGGCGCCTCCGCTCGTCTTCCACCCTGACTACACCTACCCGCTGCCCCCGTGGCACCGCTTTCCCATGGGCAAGTTCGGGCGCATCCGCGAGGTGCTGATCGAGGACGGGGTGGTCGGGCCCGAGGCGTTCCAACAGCCCGAGCCGATCGCGCGCGAGCTGCTGGAGGCGGCTCACACGCCGGCCTATGTCGACGCAGTCTTGAGCCTGAGCCTCGACCGGCGGGCGGAGCGCCGGCTTGGCCTGCCCTTGTCGGAAGCCCTGGTCAGGCGTGCACGCGCGGCGGTCGGCGGCACCCTCCTGACACTGAGGCTCGCGCTTGAGCGCGGCCTCGCGTGCAACATGGCCGGCGGCAGCCACCACGCGCATCCGGACCATGGCGCCGGCTTCTGCGTGTTCAACGACGTTGCGGTCGCGCTCCGCGCCTTGCAGCGCGAGGGCTGGCAGGGTCGCGCGCTCGTGTTCGATCTCGATGTGCATCAAGGCGACGGCACCGCGGCGTTCTTTTTTGATGATCCAAGCGTCTTCACCTGCTCGATCCATTGCGAGGCGAACTACCCGATCCAGAAGGGCATCAGCGACCTCGATCTCGGCCTGCCGCCGGGCACCGGCGACGACGCCTATCTCGCGCTGGTGCGCGATGTGCTCGGGCCGCTGATCGCGCGCCACCGGCCCGACCTCGTGGTCTACAACGCTGGCGTCGACCCGCATGTCGATGACCAGCTTGGCCAGCTTAAGCTCAGCGACGAGGGCCTGCGGGCGCGCGACCGCCATGTGATCGAGACCTGCTTCGACGCCAGTGTGCCGATCGCCTGCGTGGTCGGCGGCGGCTATGGCCCCGACCTCGACACCCTCGCGCGCCGCCATTCGATCGTCCATCGCACCGCGATCGCCGCCGCCGAGCGCCGCGCGCGCGGCGACCATTCCGGCCTCGCGGCCTGACCGCCCGAGGCCCCACGCAACGGAGCAAGCCCATGTCAGGACTAGCCGCGGTTCACGGTCGCGCGGATGAGCGCGTCGCCTATCGCCTGCCCTTCCCGCCCAACGTGCAGGGCGAGATCGTGATTCCGAAGGCCGCGTCGGGCGATGAGCGGCTCTGGATCGAGCAGGCGCCGAGCGTCTGGATTCGTCCGCTCCTTTTCAACGTGTCGGCCGGCTATTGGATGGTGCTGCTGCGGGTGCGCAAGGCGGGCGTGCTGACCCGCCACCGCCACCCCGGCCCCGTGCACGGCTTCGTGCTCAAGGGGCGCTGGCACTATCTCGAGCACGATTGGGTGGCCGAGGAAGGCTCCTATGTCTACGAGCCACCGGGCGAGACCCACACCCTGATCGTGCCGGACGACGTGCCCGAGATGATCACCTACTTCCAGGTCAATGGCGCGATGATCTTCGTCGACCCGGATGGCCGCCAGATCGGCTATGACGACGTGCATACCAAGATCGAGCTGGCGCGCCGACACTTCGCCGCCATCGGCCTCGGCGCTGATTACGTGAAGCAGTTTATTCGCTAGTGCATTGCAAGCACCAGCAGCGGGCCTCATCCTGAGCCAGTCGAAGGATGAGGCCACATGCTTCGACAAGCTCAGCATGAGGATAAGGGGATAGAGAATGACCGCCGACGCAAATGAGATCGCCGCCATCACCCGGACGATCGATGACTATTTCAAAGGCATGCACCATTCCGACCGCGCGCTGATCGAGCGCGCCTTCCACCCGGACGCCGTGATCGCCGGCAATTTCGACGGCAAATATCGCCGGCGCACGCGCGATGGCTTCGCCGAGTTCGTCTCGACCGTGCCACCGCCCGCCCAGAACGGCGTGCCCTATGACATGGCGATCGTGAACATCGATCTCGCGGGCGACGCGGCGGTCGTCAAGGTGCGCGACCTCTATCTCAACCGCTATTTCGTCGATTATCTGACGCTTCTAAAGTTCGACGGCGCCTGGCGGATCATCAACAAGTCCTACTCGCACGAGCCGCCGCTGAAATAGCGCATACCGGCCTCATCCTTCGACAAGCTTAGGATGAGGCGCCCTCTCAAGATTCCCTCATGCTGAGCCTGTCGAAGCATGAGGCTCATCCGGGTAGTCTTTCATGCTGAAGAGCGGCTCAGAATACCTCGAGTCCTTGCGCGACGGGCGGGTGATCTATCTCGGCGGCGAAAAGATCACCGACGTCACGACGCACCCGGCGTTTCGCAACGGCGCACACTCCTATGCGCGGCTCTACGACGCCCGCAACGACCCGACCTATCGCGATGACCTCACCTACGAAGAGAACGGCGAGCGCTACGCCGCGTACTATTTGAAGCCGCGCACCAAGGCGGACCTTGAGCATCGCAGTCGGTGCAGCGCGGCGATCGCCGAGCTGACCCTCGGCATGATGGGCCGCTCACCCGATTTCCTCGGCGGCTATCTCACCGGCGCGGTGATGCAGCCCGAGGTCTATGACCGGGGCAGGCGGAAGTTCTCCGAGAACGTGCTCGCCTATTTCGAGCGCTGCCGGCGCGAGGACCTGTTCCTGGCCCACGCGGTGACTCCCCTCCAGGGCTCTAAGGACGTCAAGTTCGCCGGCCGCGAGGCGATCGACACGCCCCAGCTCGCGGTCGTGAAGGAGGACGACCAGGGCGTCGTCATCAGCGGCATCAAGCTGCTGGCGACCGGCGCGGCCTTCAGCCATGAGATCTGGATCGGCAATATCCAGCCGCTCGCGCCCGGGCACGAGAAAGAATCGATCACCTGCATGATCCCCAACAACGCGCCCGGTCTTGAGCTCTGGTCGCGCAAGGCGTTCGAGCGCTATGCGGTGAGCGAGTTCGACAATCCGGTGACGCACCGCTATGACGAGAGCGACTGCATCGTCGTGTGCAAGAACGTGCGCGTGCCGTGGGAGTGCGTGTTCACGATCGATGACATTCCGCTCTCACGCGCGATCTACTTCGAGACGCCGACCCACACGCTCTCAAATCACCAGGCCGCGGTACGGTTTCGAACCAAGCTCAAGCTGTTTCTCGGCCTCGCCAAGCGCATCGTGCAGGTGAATGGCACCGACAAGGTGCCGGCGGTGATGGACGAGCTCGGCCACCTCGCGGCACTCTATGGCCAGATGTGCGGCATGGTCGACGGCCAGATCCAGAGCCACGAGGACCTCGGCAATGGCTATCTCAACTACAACCGTTATCTGATGTACGCCTCGATCTACTTCGCCTACCAGCATTACGACCAGTTCGTCGGCAAGGTGCGCGAGCTCGCCGGCGGCACGGTGCTGCAGTTCCCGGCCGACATCTCGGTGCTCGACAACCCGGACACGCGCGCGACCTTCGAGGCGCTCTGGCAGGGTCAGACCGCGAGCGCGCTCGACCGGATGAAGGTGCACAAGCTCGCCTGGGACGTGCTGGCCAGCGAGTTCGCCTCGCGCCACTCGCAATACGAGAAGTTCTACATGGGCCCGGCCTACATCGTGCGCGCGCACAATTTGCGCGAGGCGCCGTGGCGCGATGTCGATGCCTATACCGAGCAGGTGCTCGGCTCCTACGGCCTCGGCCCGATGCTCAATCCGGGGCGGACGGCGTAGAGGCGCGGCAACGGCCTTACTTTTTTCGTCATGGCCCGGCGTCGCTTCGACGACCGGGCCATCCATCGCTCGACCGACTCCGCCCCCGCCGTGGATGGCCCGGTCGGTGTGGACACCGCCGGGCCATGACGGAAAAAGAATGGCCGCGAATGTGCGACCTAAGCCATTACCCTTTGGAGATGTCCCTGCCCTCGACGCCGCACCTTCGCACCCATACTCTATGAAAGCATCAAGAGCTTTGCACGGAGGCCCGCCATGCCCGATCTCTGGGACAACCCGATGGGCACCGATGGCTTCGAGTTCGTCGAGTACACGGCGCCCAAGCCGGCCGAGCTGCACGCGCTGTTCGAGCGGCTGGGCTTTCAGGCGATCGCACGTCACCGCTCGAAGCAGGTGACGCTGTTTCGCCAGGGCGACGTCAACTTCATCGTCAACGCGGAGCCTGACAGCTTCGGCCAGTCCTTCGCGCGGGTGCACGGGCCCTCGGCCTGCGCCATGGCGTTTCGCGTGAAGGACGCCGCCAAGGCATACAAGCGTGCCATCGAGCTTGGCGCTCGGCCGCACCAAAGCAAGGTCGGGCCGATGGAGCTCAACATTCCGGCCATCCAAGGCATCGGCGGCAGCCTGATCTATCTGGTCGATCGCTATGGCGAGCGCTCGATCTACGACGTGGATTTCGTGGCCGTGCCGGGCGTGTCACAGAAGCCCATGGGCGTCGGGCTCACGCTGGTCGATCACCTGACCCACAATGTCCATCGCGGCCGGCTTGACGTGTGGGCCTCGTTCTATGAGCGGCTCTTCAATTTCCGCGAGATCCGCTATTTCGACATCGAGGGCAAGCTGACAGGCCTCAAGAGCCGCGCGATGACGAGCCCGTGCGGACAGATCCGCATCCCGATCAACGAGTCATCCGACGACAAATCGCAGATCGAGGAGTATTTGCGTGCCTATCGCGGCGAGGGCATCCAGCACATCGCGTTGGCGACGAGCGACATTCTCGCGTCGGTCGATGCACTGAGGGCCAAGGGCGTGCGCTTCCTGACCGTGCCTGACGGCTACTACGCTGGGACGGACGCGCGCGTGCCCGGCCACGGGCAGGACCTCGGGCGGTTGAAGGCGCTCCAGGTGCTGGTCGATAGCGCACCCGGCCAGGGCCTGCTGCTCCAGATCTTCACCGAGACCTTGATCGGCCCGATCTTCTTCGAGTTGATCGAGCGGCGCGGCAATCAGGGCTTCGGTGAGGGCAATTTCAAGGCGCTGTTCGAGACCATGGAACAGGATCAGATCGCACGGGGGACGCTGAAGGCATGAGGCTGGCAAGCTTGAAGGCGGGCGGGCGCGACGGCACGCTCATCGTTGTCGATCGCGCGATGGCGCGCGCCGTGCGGGCGGATGGAATTGCGGCGACTCTGCGCGAGGCGATCGAGAATTGGGCCTCGTGCGCGCCCCGGCTCGCGACCTTGGCCGAGCGCCTCGAAGGCGGCCACCTTTCGGGCAGTTTCGCGTTCGACCCAAGGGCGTGCGCCGCGCCTTTGCCCCGCGCCTTCGGCTTTCTTGACGGCAGCGCCTATCTCAACCATGTCGAGCTCGCGCGTCGCGCCCGCGGCGACAAGCTGCCGGACACGCTCGAGACCGACCCCCTGATGTACCAGGGCTGCAGCGACCAGCTGTTAGGTGCGTGCGACCCGATTCCGGGCGAGGAGAGCTGGGGCCTCGATTTCGAGTCCGAGGTCGCTGTGATCCTCGATGACACGCCGATGGGTGTCTCGCCGAGGGACGCAGCGACGCGCATCAGGCTCGTGATGCTGATGAACGATGTTTCGGCGCGACGCCTCGTCGTGCCCGAGCTCGCCAAGGGCTTCGGCTTCGTCCACGGCAAACCGCCAAGCGCGTTCTCGCCCGTCGCCGTGACACCTGAGTCTCTTGGGTCCGCGTGGGACGGCCAACGCCTGCATGGCACCATCGTCTCGACCTACAACGGCAAGCGCTTCGGCGCGCCCGACGCCGGCAGGGAGATGCACTTCAGCTTCGGCGATCTGATCGCGCACGCCGCGAAGACTCGGGCCCTGGGCGCCGGCACCATCATCGGCTCCGGCACGGTCTCGAACAAGGACCGCGCGACCGGCTCCTCCTGCCTCTTGGAGCGGCGCATGATCGAGAAGGTCGATTCAGGCGCGATCATCACCGACCTGATGAAACACGGCGATCACATCCGGATCGAGCTGTTCGACGCCTCCGGCCGCTCGCTCTTCGGCGCGATCGATCAGGTGTTTCAGCCTGCCTCATGACTCGCCCCACACCTCGCCGAGCACACGCAGCCAGTTCTCGCCCATGATCTTGGCGATCCGCGCGGCGGGCCAGCGCCTGCGCTCGAGCGCCGCCGTCAGTTGGGGAAACTCCTCGATGCGCCCAAGGCCGGCCGGCATCTTGATCTCGCCGAACGTCACGAGCTGACGGGCATAGCCCTTGTCATGGGTGATGTAGCGCATGAACTCGTCACCATGGCCTTGCGTGAAATCCGTGCCGATGCCGACCTGGTCTTCGCCCGCGACGTTGACGACGTGCTCGATCGCATCGACATAGTCCTCGAGCGTTGACTGTGCGCCGCGTTTCAGGAACGGCGGAAACATCGTGACCCCGATGTGGCCGCCCCGCTCGGCGATGAAGCGGAGCTGCTCGTCCGACTTGTTGCGCGGGTGCGCCTTGAGCGCCGACGGGCAGCAGTGGGAATAGGTCACCGGCTTGGTCGAGGTCCGAATGGCATCGTCCGAAGTCTGCGAACCGACATGACTGAGGTCGATCAGGATGCCGACGCGGTTCAGTTCAGCGATCAGCTCACGGCCGAAATCGGTGAGCCCGCGGTCCGTGCTCTCGTAGCAACCGGACCCGACCGTGGTCGCGGTGTTGTAGGTGAGCTGCACCACGCCGAGGCCGAGCTCCTTGTAGACGCGGACGAATGGCAAATGATCGCCGAAGCCTGTCGCGTTCTGCCAGCCGAGCACGATGCCGACCTTGCCTTCGCGCTTGGCGCGCCTGATGTCCGACACGCGGTAGACCTGAAGCAGGGTGGCGCGCTCTTGCTCGAACCAGATTTTCCATTGGGCGAGCGCCTTCATGCTGGTCGGGAAGTCTTCCCACACCGAGCACGTGCAATTGGCCGCGGTGATGCCGCCCGCCTTCATGGCGCGGAAGATGTCCGGCCTGAAATTCGAGACGATCAGGCCGTCGAACACGATCAGCTCGTCGTGCAGCGCCATGGTGCCCTCCACGTGCCAGGATGGGCACAGCATAGTACGCCGCCGCCCGCTCAGGCGACGCACATCAGCGCCGACAAGTTGTTTCGATCGAGGCGCGAATCAGCTCGGCTGGCGCACGATGGCCTGGTAATCGTCCATCAGGGTGCGCGTGATCGGACCGACCTGATAGTTGTACTGATCGATCTCGCCGACCGGCGTCACCTCAGCCGCGGTGCCGGAGAGGAACACCTCATCGGCGGTCGCGAGCTCGCTTGGCATGATTACGCGTTCGGTGACCGCGATGCCGCGCTTGCGCGCGAGGTCCATCACGGTGCGGCGCGTGATGCCGTCGAGGAAGCAATCCGGAGTCGGCGTATGCAGCGCGCCGTTCTTCGCGATGAAGACGTTGGCGCCGGTGGCCTCGGCCAGCTGGCCGCGCCAGTCATACATCAGGGCGTCGTGATAGCCCTTGGCCTCGGCCTTGTGCTTCGAGAGCGTGCAGATCATGTAGAGGCCGGCGGCCTTGGCCTTGACCGGCGCCGTATCGGGCGCCGGGCGCTTCCAGTCCGAGATCGTGAGCTTGATGCCCTTGGTGCGCGCCTCATCGCCGAAATAGGCCGGCCATTGCCAGGCCGCGATCGCGACGTGGATCCTGGTCTGCTGCGCGGCGACACCCATCTGCTCCGGCCCGCGCCAGGCGATCGGGCGGACATAGCCATCGACAATCTTGTTGGCCTTGATCACCGCATTGCAGGCCGCGTCGATCTGCTCGGGCGTGTAGGGGATGGTGAAGCCAAGCTGCTCGGCCGAGAAAAACAGGCGTTCCGTGTGTGGCCGGAGCTTGAAGATGCGCCCCACATAGCAGCGCTCGCCCTCGAACACGGCGCTTGCATAGTGCAGCGCATGGCTCAGGACGTGGATCTTGGCGTCGCGCCAGGGCACGAGCTGGCCGTCATACCAGATCATGCCGTCGCGATCGTCATACGGAACCAAACCAGCAGCCATGGCGCGGACCTCGCGGTGTTCAGAGGCTCTAACCTAACGCGGATTACTATTGCCATGACTAACAGTGACGCGTATTTATGTCAACATGGCTGACATAAATGCCGGGCCGAATCCGCTGTTCCTGCGTGAGGACCAGCTGCACCAGGCGATGGAGCTTTTGTTCTACGCCTATCGTGATTTCACGGCCGAATGCGACGCCATCCTCGCCACCTATGGCTTCGGCCGAGCGCACCACCGGGTGATTTATTTCGTCGGCCGCTATCCCTCACTCTCGGTGAGCGAGCTTCTCGGAATCCTGCGCATCACCAAGCAGAGCCTGTCGCGCGTGCTGGGCGAGCTGGTTGAGCAGGGATTCATCTCTTCGCGCCCGAGCCCGGAGGACAAGCGTCGGCGCATGCTCGAGCTGAGCGAGACAGGCCGGGAGCTCGAAAGTCGGCTTTCGACCGTGCAGCGGGCCTGCATCGCGCGGGCCTATCGCGAGGCCGGCGGCGAGGCCGTGGCGGGCTTTCGCAAGGTGATGCTCGGCATTCTGAACGCCGACGATCGCAAGCGCTTCGAGCGCGGCGCCTAGGATGGTGACCCGGCTCGCCCTATAGTTTCAGGCCATGAAGACCGACAGCGCGGTTTCGGGCGGCGTGGCGGGTGCCGGCGATGAGGCTCGGCACATCCTGGTGGTCGATGACGACGATCGGCTGCGGGCGCTGCTCGGGCGCTATCTTGGCGACCAGGGCTATCGGGTCACCGGCGCGAGCGACGCCACAGACGCGCGTGCCAAGCTGGCCGGCATCGCGTTCGACCTTGTGATTGTCGATGTCATGATGCCGGGCGAGAGCGGCCTTGCGTTCAGCCGGTTCCTTCGTGCCTCGACCGATTTGCCGATCCTGATGCTGACCGCGATGGGGGAGCCCGAGAACCGCATCGCCGGGCTCGAAGCCGGTGTCGATGACTACCTCGCCAAGCCCTTCGAGCCGCGCGAGCTCCTGTTGCGCATCGCGACCATCCTGCGCCGCACTGGCCCGCGCGCCGGCGGCAGCCCCGAGCAGCGACCAAGCGCCGTCAAGCTGGGGGCGTTCGCCTTCGACCTTGCGCGCAATGCGCTCATGAAGGGAAAGGAGACGATCAAGCTCACCACGGCGGAAGCGGAGCTGCTCGGCCTCTTCGCGCGGCGGGTGGGCGTAACCCAGAATCGCGACGCGCTCTGCGCGCAAATCGGCGCGGACCCCAATGGGCGCGCGCTCGACGTTCAGATCACCCGCCTCAGGCGCAAGATCGAGCCAAAGCCGAGCGAGCCGCGCTATCTTGTCACCATCTGGGGCGAAGGCTATGTGCTCCGCCCCGACCGCGAAGGCTGACACGTGACGCGCCGCGGCCGACGCGCCCGTTTTCCGCTCGTGAAGCGGATCCTGCCGCGCACGCTGTTCTGGCGCTCCTTCCTGATCGTGCTCATCCCGGTCGTGCTGCTGCAGGGTGCGGTTGCGCTCGTCTTCATCGAGCGGCATATCGACAATTACAGCCGGCGGCTCGCCATCGCGGTCTCGGGCGACATTTCCTATTTGCTCGATGCGCTGTCACGGGTGAGTGATGAAGCGACGCAGGCCATGCTCATCGCGCGCGCGCGCGAGGACATGGAGATCTCGCTGCAGCCCAGGGGCGACGCTCCGCCGGCTCCAGTCGTCCACGGGGTCGATGGCGGGCAGGCCGCACGGGCGCTTCACCTTGCTCTTCAGGAGCGCCTGCGCGATCCGACCGAGGTTCATGAGCGGCTCGATGAGGCGCGCTATGTCGCCCGCATCGCTACGACCGATGGCGTCGTCGAGTTGAGCATTGCGCGCAAGCGCCTGCAGAATCCGACGACCTATTTGTTCTTCGTCTGGATGGTGGGTGCCGCGATTCTGGTCACCAGCATCGCGGTCATCTTCCTGCGCAACCAGCTCCGTCCGATCACGCGCCTCGCCCGCGCGGCCGAAGCCTTCGGCAAGGGCCGCCCCATCGGACATCTGAAGCCCTCGGGCGCGGCCGAGGTGCGTCAGGCAACCGCCGCCTTTGTCGAAATGCAGGAGCGCATCACACGCCAGATCTCGCAGCGCACCGACATGCTCGCCGGCGTCTCGCATGATCTGCGCGCGCCATTGACGCGCATGCGGCTCGAGCTCGCGCTCTTGGGCAGCAATCTCGCCAATCCGAAGCTCGAGGCCGACGTCAAGGCGCTCGAGGCCGACGTGCTCGAGATGGAGCGGATGATTGACGAATACCTCGCCTTCTCACGCGGCCAGGAAGGCGAAGCACCGCTCGAAATCGATCTCGCGCAACTGCTGGAGGACGTCGTGGCCGGCGTCGCCCGTCAAGGCGCGGGCGTAGAGTTGCAGACCGAGCGACCGCTCGCGGTCACGCTTCGCCCCGGCGCGATGAAGCGCTGCCTGACCAATCTGATCGACAACGCGGTGCGCTATGGCTCCGCGGTCAAGGTCGCGGCGGCGCGGCGCGGCGGCGCCATCGAGGTCGCAGTCGAGGATGACGGCCCCGGCATCCCGGAAGCCGAGCGCGAGCGCGTGTTCCGCCCGTTCGTGCGGCTCGACGCGGCGCGGAGCCCGAACCGCGGCGGCGCTGGGCTCGGCCTCACCATTGCGCGCGACATCGCGCGCGGCCATGGCGGCGATCTCACCTTGAGCGAAGCCACGAGTGGCGGCGTACGCGCGGTGTTGCGGCTTCCCGTCTGATCAGAAAAGCCGTGCCCCGTTCGGCACGGCGCGGTTCGGCTCGATCAGCACGACCCGGCCCTCGGTGTCGGGAAAGCCCAACACGAGAACCTCTGATAGGAACGGCCCGATCTGGCGCGGTGCAAAATTGACCACCGCGCCAACCTGAAGCCCGATCAGGCCGGCGGGACTGTAGTGCTCGGTGATCTGCGCGGAGCTTTTCTTCAGCCCGAGCTCGGGGCCGAAATCGATCCAGAGCTTGATCGCCGGCTTTCGCGCCTCGGGAAACGGCTCGGCCCGCACGATCGTGCCGGCCCGCACGTCAACTTTCAGGAACTCCTCGACGCTTAGGATGGCGCAGACCCTTCAGACTTCGAACCCCAGGCGCCAGCGCGACCGCGCCACAGTTTGACCCGATCAATCAACCGCGCGATCCGGCGCAAATGGGTGTCGAGCGTTTTCATGGTGGCCGCCATGTCCGCGCTGTCGTCGCGGAGCCACACCCGAATCGTGTCGAGATAGATGAGCGCAAGGCCCTCGCGGCGCAGCGCGCCCTTGGGCCCGCTTGAGGACAGGCCCGCCGCCTCGAGCATCAGCGACAGCGAGCGCCGCCCGCTCATGCCCCCGCATACCAAGGCGTCGAGGTCGTAGGCGCCGCTCCGAACGATGGATGAGATCGCGGCCTTGTGCGGTGTCAGCGCATCCAGCCGGCGCATCACGACGTCGAACAGCCTCTCCTGTGCCGGCCGATCGCCGAGCGCCGGGTCGATGCCGGCCAGCACCGCCTGGTCCAGGCGCCGCTGAAAGCCGATCAGGAGCGCCGTCTTGCTCGGGTAGCGCTCAAGCAGCGCACCAAGCGCGACGCCGGATCGCTCCGCGACCGCGCCGAGCGTCACCTTGCGCCAACCGATCTCCGCGGCCAATGCGAGGGCTGCGTCAATCGGGTCACTCGGACCGCTCGCCTTGCTCTTTTTCGGTGCCTTCTTGGGCATGGCTTGAATCTAGGCGCCCGGCCCGGAACGGTCAAATCGCCACACCACTATTTCGCCAGCTCACGCGAGCGGCGCGTGGCGGCGGCGACGGCGCGGGTCATCAGGGGCGCGAGGCCGTCGCCCGCCATGAGCACGTCGAGTGCGGCTTGCGTCGTGCCGCCGGGGCTCGTGACGTTCCTCCGGAGCTCCGCCGGGTTCTGCCCCGATTCGAGCGCGAGCGCACCCGCGCCCGCGACGGTGAAAAGCGCGAGCCGCGCCGCGAGCGCGCTCGAGAGCCCGGCCTCGACACCCGCCGCCGCCAGCGTCTCGATCATCAGGAACACATAGGCCGGCCCGCTGCCCGAGACCGCGGTCACGGCATCCATGAGCGCCTCGTCCTCGACCCAGTCGACCGCGCCGACCGCGCCGAGCAGCTTGGTCGCCTTGCTCCGCATCGCGCCCGAGACCGCGCCATTGGCGCAGGCGACCGTGATGCCACGGCCGATCGCCGCCGGCGTGTTCGGCATCGCGCGCACGAGCGCGCACGGCCCGAGCCTGCGCTCGAAGGAAGCGATGGTGCGCCCGGCCGCGATCGACAGCACGAGCGCGCCCGACGCCGCGATCGCCCGATAGTGCGGCAGCACCGAATCCATGATCTGCGGCTTGACCGCGAGCACGAGCACGCCGACATCGAGGCTCGGCGGCAGCTTGGCGGCAGAATCGATGACCGTGGCGCCGAGCGCGGCCAATCGCGCGGCCGAGCCTGGCTCGGGCTCAACCACGATCACGTCCTCTGGCTTGACCGCGCCCTTCAGCCAGCCCGCGAGCAGCGCGCTGCCCATCTTGCCGCCGCCGACCAACACGATTCCGCGCGGTAACTTCGCTTTGGAGCTCATGGCGCCGGTTCTCGGCTCAAGCGCCGTCGGCGAACAGCAGGCTTCCGACCGATCCCTTCAGGCGCAGCTTCATGGCGCTCTGATAGGCCGGCGAGTTGTACCAGGCGAGCGCCTTGTCCATCGACGGGAACTCGATGATGACCACGCGAGAAGGCTTCCACGGCCCTTCCTTGTGGGCCACCGGCCCGCCCATCACGATATTGGTCATCGATGGCGCCAGCAGCCTGGCACCATAGGGCTCGAGCGTCGGGCCTGCCACCTCGACGTATTTCTCCATGATTTTCGGATCAGTGACGTCATTGCCAGCGATAAGATAGGCGGCCACTTTTTTCTCCCTGATTGGTTCGAGCAATCAGGAACGCGCGAGCGCCAGCCGATGTCAATCGCTCAGGCTTCGCCGGCGGTTTCGAACACGGCGTCGGCGATCGCCTCCGACGCACTCTTGCCAGCCCAGAGCACATGCTGGAATGCGGGGTAGAAGCGCTCGCATTCGGTGATCGCGGTTTCGATGATGTGCTCGATCTGGCCGGCAACCGGCGGCTCGCCCCCGCGAAACAGCATGGCGTGGCGGAAGGCGGGCTGGCCTTCATCGAGCCACAAATCGAAATGGCCGAGCCAGAGCCGCTCATTGATCTGGGCGAGCAGCGGGAACAGGCGTTCGCGCATCTGGCGCGGCACCCGCATGTCGAAGGAGCAAGAGAAGTGGAGCCCCTCGATATCCGGACGATAGGCGAACCAGAGCTGGTAGGCGCACCAGCGCCCGGCATATTCGGCCGCAAGGTCATCCTCGCCACAACGCTCGAACGGCAGCGCGATGCTCGACATGACCTGTTCGACCACGTCGACCGGGTGCCGGTAGAAGTCCTTGAGGACCGCTTGAACGCGCGCCATGACGCCCTTTCGCCCGTCCCATGCCACGTGCAACCGAGACCTAGGGGTATCGCTTGAGCGGCCCCATAGATCTACGAAGGCATACCATATAATGGGTAGGGGGCGAAGCAAAGCCCAAAATAGAGGGGGTTAGGCCCCTGACGATGGGGGTTGGCCCAGCTCGGCGAGCCTTGCCTCCAGGCGGGCGACCCGCTCGGCAAGAACCTCCTGTTCCACCCTGGCCTTGGCCGCCATGGCCTTGACCGCCTCGAACTCGTCGCGACCGACCAGCTCCATCCGCGCCAGCACGCGCTCGAGCTGACGGCGCAACGCCGCCTCGACCTCGTGGCGCGCGCCCTGCGCCGTTCCCATCGCGCCGCCGATGAGGCGGGCAAGGTCGTCGAGCAAGCGGCTGTCCATCTGCATGGCGGTCCTCATGGCCCGGCGCACAGCGCGCCATCCAACTCTGACACTATGCGAAGCTCCGAAGGACGCGGCAACCGCAACTTGCCGCGACTCAGGCGCACGCCTATAACCGCGCCATGATCGTGATCACCGGTGGCGCCGGCTTCATCGGCTCGAACCTCGTGGCGGGGCTCGAGGAGCGCGGCATCAAGGAACTCATCGTCTGCGACACGCTCGGCCATGGCGACAAGTGGCGCAACATCGCAAAGCACGAGCTTGCCGACATCGTGCCGCCCGAGCGCCTGCTCGAGTACGTGACGGCGCGGCGCACGCGCATCGAGGCTATCTTCCACCTCGGCGCCGTCTCCTCGACCACCGAGCCCGACGCCGACCTCATCATCCGCTCGAACTTCACCCTCAGCATGGCGCTATGGGACTTCTGCGCCTCGAACGCGGTGCGGCTGATCTATGCCTCCTCCGCCGCCACCTATGGCGACGGCTCGGCCGGCTTCGACGATGACGCCTCGATCAAGGCGCTAAAGCGCCTGAGACCGCTCAACGCCTATGGCTGGAGCAAGCATCTGTTCGATCGCCGCGTCGCTCGCTTCATCGCGGAGCGTGGCGCGGTACCACCGCAATGCGCCGGCCTCAAGTTTTTCAACGTCTATGGCCCGAACGAGTATCACAAGGGCTCGATGCGCAGCGTCGTCGCGACCAATTTCGCAGCCGTGCGCGACGGCGGCGCGGTGAAACTCTTCAAGTCTTACCGCTCAGGGATAGCCGATGGCTGGCAGAAGAGGGATTTCATCTGGGTCGGCGATTGCGTCGACATCATGCTCTGGCTCTATGACACGCCGCATGTTTCGGGGCTGTTCAACTGCGGCACAGGCGAGGCCCGGAGCTTCCATGACTTGATCGCCGCGCTGTTCAGGGCACTGAACAGGAAGCCCTCGATCGACTACATCGAGATGCCCGAGGGGTTGCGCGAGCGGTATCAGTACTTCACCGAGGCACGGGTCACGCGGCTTCGTGATGCCGGCTATGACACGCCCTTCACCCCGATCGAGCAGGGCGTTGCGCGCTATGTGACCGATTACCTCACGGCCAAGGACCCCTATCGCTGATGTTGGCCATCGCATTTCCGACGATCGATCCCGTGGTCTTCGAGATCGGGCCGGTGGTCGTGCGCTGGTACGCGGTCGCCTATGTGCTCGGACTTCTGATTGGCTGGCGCTATGTGCGACTGCTCGCGCGTTTGCGTTTCCCCGAATTTCCGCCGCGCGCGGCCGATGACCTCCTGATCTGGTGCACGCTCGGCGTCGTCGTGGGCGGGCGGCTCGGCTATGTGCTCTTCTATCAACCGAGCTATTTCGTCGAGCGCCCGGCGGAGATCTTCCAGATCTGGCAGGGCGGCATGTCGTTTCATGGCGGGCTGGTCGGCACCATCATCGCGCTGATCGCCTTCGCGCGGGTGCGCAAGCTGCGCATTTTGACTGTCGCCGACCTGCTCTCCTGCACCATGCCGATCGGGCTCTTTCTCGGACGCGTCGCCAACTTCATCAATGGCGAGCTCTATGGCCGCGCGAGCGACGTGTCCTGGGCGATGGTGTTCCCGACCGACCCCGAGAGCGTGCCGCGTCATCCGAGCCAGCTCTACCAGGCGGCGATGGAGGGTGTGATCCTCTACGCGATTCTGACCGCCATCGTCTTTCTCACCCGCGCCCCCAGTCGGCCCGGCCTGATGACAGGTATTTTTCTGACCGGCTATGGCATCGCCCGCATCATCGGCGAGCTGTTTCGCGAACCCGATTCTTTCATGGGCTTCCTCGCCGGCGGCATCACCATGGGACAGGTGCTCTCGCTGCCGATGCTGGCCTTCGGGCTCTATCTGCTTATTCGGGCGCTCCAGCCGGGGAGCCAGCGGGCGCCGTCGTGACTGCCCTGATCGAGCATGTGCGAGCGCTGATCGCCAAGGAGGGGCCCCTCAGTGTTGAGCGCGTGATGGGCCTGGCGCTGAGCGATCCAACCTATGGCTATTACGCGACCCGCGACCCGTTCGGTGCGGCCGGCGATTTCATCACGGCTCCCGAGATCAGCCAGATGTTCGGCGAGCTGATCGGGCTCTGGTGCACCGTGACGCATGAGCAGATGGGTGCACCGCCCGACGTGCTGCTGGTTGAGCTTGGCCCGGGGCGCGGCACGCTGATGCAGGACTCGCTCCGGGCGAGCGCACGCATCGAGCGCTTTTGTGCCGCCCGTCGGGTGCACCTCGTCGAAGCGAGCGCAAGGCTCCGTGCGATTCAATCGGCGCGCCTCGCACCCGAGCCCGTGTCCTTCCACGAGCGCCTTGAAGACATGCCGCCGGGACCGATCCTCATCATCGCGAACGAGTTCTTCGACGCGCTGCCGGTGGGCCAGCTCGTCTCGACGCCGGACGGTTGGCGCGAGCGCGTGGTCGCGACGCACGGCGGCGCGCTCTGCTTTGGGGTGGGCCCGTCTCCAGCAACAAATCTTCCTACATGGCTGCCGCCGGCCCAAGCCGTCCCCGAGGGCACGATCGCGGAGCACGCGCCCGAGCGCGAGCAGGTCGCCGCGTTGATTGGGCAACGACTGGCACGAGACGGCGGCGCCGCGCTGATCATCGACTATGGTCATGGCGCGAGTGCGTGCGGCGACACGCTTCAGGCCGTGCGCGCACATCGCCGCGTCGATATCTTGGCGCAGCTCGGCGACGCGGACCTTACCGCGCACGTCGATTTCGCCAGGCTCGCTCGCGCCGCCGAGCGTGCCGGCGCGCGCGCTTACGGACCGATCGGGCAGGGCCGGTTCCTGCAGGCGCTGGGGATTGACGCGCGCGCCACACGCCTCATGCAGGGAGCGACACAGGAACAAGCCGCTCAGATTCGATCCGCGCTCGAGCGGCTGACCGCGCCGTCCGCCATGGGTGAGTTGTTTAAGGCAATGGCGTTGACCGCGCCAGGCCTGCCGGCGCCGGCGGGGTTCGAGGCCTTCGCCGCGCGGGCACCGGCGCTTGCCTATGGTTGAGCCGATTCGACACGACGCGCTCGCCGCGCTCTCAACCAGCCACGGCATTCGCCACGGTTTTTTCGGGCGCAAGGGCGGCGTGAGCCAAGGCCTCTACGCCTCGCTCAATTGCGGCCTCGGCTCGCGCGATGACCCGGCGCTCGTGCGTGAGAACCGGGCACGAGCGATCGCCGCGTTCGGCGCCGCTGATACACCACTGCTAACGCCCTATCAGGTGCACTCGCCGCACGCGCTTGTCGTGCGCGCGCCCTGGCCAGAGGGCAAACCGCCGGACGCCGACGCGCTCGCGACCGACGTCGCCGGCCTTGCGATTGGCGTGCTCGCCGCCGATTGCGTGCCCACTTTGCTCGCCGACCCCGAGGCCGGGGTCATCGGTGCCGCCCATGCGGGCTGGAAGGGCGCGCTCGGCGGGGTGCTCGAAGCGGTGGTCGAGGCCATGCTCGGGCTCGGCGCGAAACCATCGCGCCTCAGCGCCGTGCTCGGACCATCGATCGGCGGCGCGTCCTACGAGGTCGGGCCCGAGTTCCCGGCACCCTTCCTGGCACGTGATCCTTCAACGGCGGATTTGTTTCGCCCCTCGGCGCGCGCCGGCCATTTTCTGTTCGACCTGCCGGCCTATTGCATGTTGCGCTTAAGGGCCATCGGCGTCGGCACCGTCGCCGCGACGGGTCACGACACGTTTGCGCTGCCTGAAGCGTTCTTCAGCTATCGCCGTACCTGCCATGCCGGCGAGAAGGACTATGGCCGAAATCTCTCGATGATAGTCAGGTTGGAGCGCTGAGCATGGCCGTGGCGATTCTCAGTCACCCGCCTCCACCCCGTCATGGCCGGGCCAAGACCCGGCCATCCAGTCTTCCCGGAGCAAATACGGTGCCACCAAAGCTGGATTGCCGGGTCAAGCCCGGCAATGACGATCTAGACAATACGTCGATCGCTGCAGGAAAGAATCAATACGCCATCTCCTGAAACACCGGATCGACCGAGCGATTCCAGCGCGTCTCATAGGCCTCGAGCAGGTCCTCGGCCGGCGTGCGGCCGCGCGCGGCGATTTCATCGAGCGGGTCGAGATAGCCGCCTTCATCGGCCCAGCTGCGTCCCCCGCGCGCCCGGCGCTTGAGGCCTGCTTTGGCGATCCGCATCACATCGCGCGCGATGTCCAACGCCGATCGACCGGCGATCATCGCCTTGAAGCCTTGGCTCGGCGCCGCGTTCCGGAGCGCGCTCACCTCGGCCGCGCTCCAGCCCTTGATCAGGGCCTCGGCCTCGCCAAGCGCGGTCGAATCGTAGAGGAGCCCGACCCAGAGCGCCGGCAAGGCACAGAGCCTGCGCCACGGCCCGCCATCGGCGCCACGCATCTCGATGTAGCGCTTGAGCCGAACCTCGGGAAACAGGGTGGTCAGATGATCATCCCAATCGGCGATCGTGGGCTTGTGGCCGCGATAGCCGGGCAGCTTGCCGGCCAGAAAATCGCGGAACGATTGGCCGGCCACGTCGATGTACTTGCCCTCGCGCATGACGAAGTACATCGGCACATCGAGCGCATAGTCGACATAGCGCTCGAAGCCCATGCCGGGCTCGAAGACGAACGGCAGGATGCCGCAGCGGTCGGGGTCCGTATCGGTCCAAACATGGCTGCGAAAGCTGAGCTTGCCACACGGCTTGCCCTCGACGAACGGTGAGTTGGCAAAGAGCGCGGTCGCGATCGGCTGCAGCGCAAGACCGACGCGCAGCTTCGCCACCATGTCAGCCTCGGACTCGAAATCGAGATTCACCTGAACCGTGCATGTACGGGTCATCATGTCGAGGCCGAGCGAGCCCTTGAGCGGCATATAGCGCCGCATCACCTTGTAGCGGCCCTTCGGCATCCAGGGAATTTCATCGTGCCGCCATTTGGGCTGCATGCCGAGTCCGAGGAAACCGACGCCGAGCTCGGCCGCAACCTGACGCACCTGATCCAGGTGCGTGTTGAGCTCAGCGCAGGTCTGGTGCAGGTCGAACACTGGCGCGCCCGAGAGCTCGAACTGACCGCCCGGCTCGAGCGACACGGCCTGGCCATCGAAGGTCAGCGCGATCAGGTTGTCGCCCTCGTAGAACGGCTTCCAGCCGAAGCGCGTGAGCCCTTCGAGCATGGCGCGGATGCCAGCCGGGCCGTCATAGGGCAGCGGGCGCAGATCATCGAGCCGGAAGCCGAACTTCTCGTGCTCGGTGCCGATGCGCCACGCGCTCGGCGGCTTGGCGCCCGAGGCGACATGGCCGATGAGCTGTTGCCGGCTCTCGACAGGCGTTTGCGATGCCTTTGACGGCCCACTCATCGCACGCGATCGCCCCCTGACAACGTGACAACCCTGGGCGGCGATCGCCCTGGGGTGTCTCCCTTACGACGAATCAACCGGCCGCCGCAAGCCGCCCCGAGGTGACCAAGTGGGCGACGCTGTTAAGGGTGCTGTGCTAGGGTCCGCGACCCGCGCACGGCTCACCTGGGAGGATCCGCCGTCATGACCGCCATCTACGTCATCATCGGTATCGCCGCGCTGCTCATTCTGATCGCGATCACGTTGTTCAATCGGCTGGTCGCGGGCAAGAATCAGGTTGAAGCGGCGTGGCAGCAGATTGATGTACAGCTCCGCCGCCGCTACGACCTCATTCCGAATCTGGTGCAGGTGGTCAAGGACTACATGGCCTATGAGAAGGAGACGCTCGAGGCCGTGGTCAATGCCCGCAACGCCGCGATGAAGGCGCATGAGAGTGGCGATCGCGCGGCAGTTCTACAATGACTCGGTCGAGGCGCAGAACACGCGGGTCGAGAGCTTCCCCTCCAGCATCATCGCACGCCAGTTCCGCTTCCAGCGCCATCCCTATTTCGAGACGCCGCCCGAGACCAAAGAGGTGGTCAAGGTGTCGCTCCGCTAGGCAATCTCTAGCCCCGGAACGACCCGCATGGCGGCGGGCGAGATGCAGCCGGCGGCAGGAGCGCTCCGGTCGACCGACTTTGCCGCGGCGATCCGCGTCAATGAGCGCAACACCTTCTGGCTGTGCGCGATTCTCATTCTTCTCGGCACGCTGCTCGGCGCGGTCGCCGGTGCGGTGGTTGGCGCCTTCGCCTATCCAATGCCCGAGGGGCCATATCAGCAGATTCCGCCCAATCTGATCCCAACCACGATCATCGGCGCCGGCGCCATGCTGACGAGTCAGCCTGCTCTTCACCTGGATCGGGCTGCAGTTTGGCGGCCGGATCATGCTCTCGCAGATCGGCGCGAAAGAAGTCACGCCGGAGCACGAGCCGAAGCTCGTCAACGTGGTCGAGGAAATGAGCCTTGCCGCTGGCACGCCCCGCCCGAAAATCGTGGTGCTCGAAACCCCGGCCCTCAACGCGTTCGCCACCGGCACGGACGCCAAGAGCGCGACGATCGGCGTGACCCGCGGCCTGCTCGATACGCTCGACCGTGACGAGCTCCAGGGCGTGGTCGCGCACGAGATGAGCCACATTGCCAACCGCGACATTCTTTACATGACCGCGGTCGCAACGCTGGTCGGCCTGATCGTCTTCGTCAGCAATGTCGGCCGACGCATCGCGATCCGGGGCCTCGCTTTTGGCGGCGGCGGGCGGAGTCGGAAAGGGGCAGCCGGCGCCGCGTTGATCGCGCTTGTGATCTTCCTGGTGTTTGCGATCCTGGCGCCGATCGCGGCGACCTTGTTGCGCATGGCGGTGTCGCGCCAGCGCGAATACATGGCGGACGCGACCGCCGTGAAGCTCACACGCAACCCGCTTGGGTTGGTCGGCGCGCTCAAGAAGATCGAATCATCCAGCGTGCCGATGGCGAAGATGAGCGAGGCGGTGCAGCACATCTTCATCTCGAATCCCTTGCGGAAATTCGATGAGCAGGCGTCTGCCCTGTTCTCGACCCATCCGCCGATCCGCCAGCGCGTCGAGCGGCTGATGAACTTAAGCTAGCGCGGCGCCCGCCGATCGCCGAGCACCGCCATGGTGCAGGCGAGCGCCGCGAGGGCCGCGGTCTCGGCGCGCAAGATCCGCGGCCCAAGCGACACGGAAACTGCGGCGCGCACCATCCCGAGCACCTTTCGATCTGCCGGCGCCAGGCCACCTTCCGGCCCGATCAGCAACGCCACCCGGTCGGCCTTGAGGCCCTCCGCCTTCTGAAACGCCAGCACGTCGCCGAGCGGCACCGCGGAGGCCTCGTCACACACGAGGAGCAGGCGCTCCGCCGGCCAACCATCGAGCGCGACGCCGAGCGAGACCGCCTCGTCAATCAGCGGCACATCGAGTCGCTCGCTCTGCTCAGCCGCTTCTATGGCGCGGGCGCGGAGCCGCGCTGTGTTCACCCGCTCGGCCTGGGCGTGCGCGGTGAAGACGGGCCTCAGCCGGCCGACACCGAGCTCGGTCGCCTTCTCGACCAGGAAATCGATGCGCCCGTGCTTGATCGGCGCGAACAGGAGCCAGAGATCGGGGACCGGTCGAAACGGCTGGATCTGTTCTTCGACCTTGAGGGTCGCCCGCCCCTTGCCCGCGTCTGCAATCTCGCCGCGCCACAGGCCGTCGCGGCCATTGAAGAGCGCAACCGAGGCGCCCGGCTTCAGCCGCATGACCGCGCCGATATAGTGGGCCTGGGCCGGCTCAAGCGTGATCGCGCCACCGGGGCTCAGCGGGTGATCAACGAACAGGCGCACCTTGGGCGCCGCTTGTCGGCTCGCGCTGCTCACGGTATTTCCCTAGCATGCACGCCGCCGTCTCGGAACAGGCTGGCGCACCGCCGGGCGGTCCAATCGAACGTCGGGCCCCACGTGCGCTGAAACCCTATGTCGCGCTGATCCGGCTCGACCGGCCGATCGGCACCTGGCTCCTGCTTTGGCCAGGCTTCTGGGCGCTCGCGCTCGCCGCCACGGCCTGGCCCGATGTTCGCCTATTGGTGCTGTTCGGTATCGGGGCGCTCGTGATGCGCAGCGCCGGCTGCATCTACAACGACATCGTCGATCGGAAGTTCGACGCCCAGGTTGCGCGCACGCGCCATCGACCGCTCGCCTCCGGCGCGCTCAGAGTGCGCCACGCGGTCGCCTTCATGGCGGTTCTGCTCGGAGCCGGGCTCGCGATCCTGCTCCAGCTTCATTGGCTCGCGATCGTTCTGGGGGTGGCCTCGCTCGCCCTTATTTTCACCTACCCCCTGATGAAACGAATCACCTATTGGCCGCAGGCCTTTCTCGGCCTCACCTTCAACTGGGGTGCGCTGTTGGGCTGGGCCGCGGCGACCGGCACGCTCGATTGGCCCGCGGGCCTGCTCTATCTCGGCGGCATTTTCTGGACGCTCGGCTACGACACCATCTATGCGCATCAGGACAAGGAGGACGATGCGCTGATCGGCGTGAAATCGAGCGCGCTTGCGCTGGGTGAGCGCACGCGGGCGTTTCTGATCGCGGTCTATGCGCTGAGCCTCGTGTGCTTCGCCCTCTCGGGCGCGCTCGCCAGCGCCGCCTGGCCGTTCTATGTCGGTCTCGGCGCGGTGACCCTGATGTTCGGCTGGCAGGCGCTCGCGGTTCGGATCGACCAGCCGGCCGACTGCCTCGCAAAGTTCAAGTCCAATCTCTGGGTCGGGGTCGCGCTCTTCGCCGGCATCGTCGCCGCACGGGTGATCTAGTCGTCATTGGCCGAGACGATGACGTGGCCGCGGCGCGCGCTGAGCTCGCGGTCGATCAAGCCGATCGCGACCCTGGCATAATCGATCAACGCGGCGACCCGCTTCTGGCGACTCAAGCTGTCGATATCGGGGTCATTGTTGAGCCGCGCCTTGAGGTCCGTGAAATCGAGGCCGCCGCTATCGAGCAAGGCGCAGAACTCGCCCTTTCGGGCAGCGGCGGATTTGAGTGTCGGCACCGCCACGAGATCCAGCGTGCCCTCGGGCGTCGCAATCGACTTGAAAAGCGCAAGGAGCTGACGTCGGAGCAGGCTTAGCGAGGTCATGGGCAACATTTTGGACCGGGAAACTTCGTTGTCCAGGCCTTGACGGGCCCCGCCCGGCCACGATCAATGGCGGCGGAGGACCGACATGCCCTATGCCTCGCTCCGTGACTTCATCACGCGCCTCGAAGCGGCCGACCGCCTGCGCCGGGTGAGGGCGCCGGTTTCGCCCTTTCTTGAGCTGACCGAGATTCAAACCCGCCTGCTCGCCGAGGCGGGCCCCGCCGCCTTGTTTGAGAACGTGATTGGGGCCGATGGCCGGCGCTTCGACATGCCGGTCTTGACCAATCTGTTCGGCACGATCGAGCGCGTCGCCTGGGGCATGGATCGCGAGCCACATGAACTGCGCGCGCTCGGCGACACGCTCGCCTTTCTGCGCCAGCCGGAGCCGCCCGGTGGTTGGCGCGAGGCGCTCGAGATGCTGCCGCTGCTCAAGACCGTCATGACGATGAAGCCGCGCACGGTGTCGAGCGCGCCCTGCCAGGAGGTGGTGCTCGAGGGCGAGCGCATCGACCTCGCGACGCTTCCGATCCAAACCTGCTGGCCGAACGAGCCGGCGCCGCTGATCACCTGGCCGCTCGTGGTGACCAAAGGGCCGGGCGAGGCGCGCGAGGACAATTACAATCTCGGCATCTATCGCATGCAGGTGACCGGTCCGCGCACCACGCTCATGCGCTGGCTCAAGCACCGCGGCGGCGCGCAGCATCACGCGCGCTGGAAGGCAAGCAAGCGCGAGCCGCTGCCGGCCGCGGCCGTGATCGGCGCCGACCCCGGCACGATCATCGCGGCGGTCGCGCCGGTGCCGGATACCCTCTCGGAATATCAGTTCGCCGGGCTCCTGCGCGGCAAGAAGGTCGAGCTCGTGCGCTGCAGGACCATTCCGCTCGCGGTGCCGGCGCAGGCCGAGATCGTGCTCGAGGGTCATGTCAGCCTCGACGACTATGGCGATGAAGGGCCTTATGGCGATCACACCGGCTATTACAACGCGGTCGAGCCCTTCCCGGTGTTTCACATCAGCGCCATCACCATGCGGCGCGACCCGATCTACCTTTCGACGTTCACCGGGCGGCCGCCGGATGAGCCGAGCGTGCTCGGCGAGGCACTGAACGAGGTGTTCGTGCCGCTGTTCATCCAGCAGTTTCCGGAGATCGTCGATTTCTGGCTGCCGCCGGAGGCCTGCAGCTATCGCATCGCCGTGGTCTCGATGAAGAAGGCGTATCCCGGTCACGCCAAGCGCGTGATGATGGCGGTGTGGTCCTATCTGCGCCAGTTCATGTACACGAAATGGGTCATCGTCGTGGACGATGACATCGACGTGCGCAATTGGAAGGACGTGATGTGGGCGGTTTCGACCCGCATGGATCCGGCGCGCGACATTACTGTCGTCGAGAACACGCCGATCGACTATCTGGACTTTGCGAGCCCGGAATCCGGTCTCGGCTCCAAGATCGGGCTCGACGCGACGACCAAATGGGCGCCGGAGACCAGCCGAACATGGGGCGCCAAGATCCGCATGACCGATGAGGTGATCGACGCGGTGACGCAGAAATGGCCGGCCCTTGGCCTGCCCGGATCAGGCAAGGCGATCTGGAAATAGCGCGAGCGGCCTATGCGATGCGTCGTTGACCGCGCGGTGCACTTGGCTGAACCTTAAGAATCGGTGACTCAAATTTTGTTGCAATTGAATTTGCGCCTTTGTCGCCACGCTCCCGCCCTAAAGATCCTTTAGTCTCGAATGGACGATTTGGTGTCACGATCCTGGTCATGATGCGCGCCGTCACATACCAATCGAGCCTGTCATGATGGTCGATCCGTCACGCCATGACGATCTGCAGCCAAATGGTGGGCCGTTGTGACGCCACCGGCCATTGATCGCCGGCGCGGCTGGGCCGGCTCCTTCGATCGTCTGGCATCGCGTCTGCTGACACGGCCGACCACCTGGGCCTACGCGCTTCTGATCGCCATCGGCGTCGCGATTCCGCTTCTGCTGCTGCACGTGGCCGGCAGCATGAATGACCAGGCGCGGATCGGTTCCGAAGGCGTTGCGCGTACGGCGGAGCGCGCCCTCGCTGACGCCGATCGACGCACGCTTTACGACTACGCGCACTGGAATGCGTCGCACGATGCGCTAGCCAGCACGGTTGACCCGGTTTTCGCCGAGGAGAATCTCGGCGCCTATCTCGGGCAGAATTTTGGTCTGAGCGGCTCGATTCTGGTCACCGACGACAACCGGATCGCCTTCGCCTGGAGCAGCACCGGCACCCCGTTGTCGGAAGATGACGCAAACCGAATCGAATCGCTTGGAACCCTGCTCGCTGCCGCGCGGGCCGATGCGGGCGGCGCGGCCAAGCAGGGCTATGCTGTGCTGGAGGGCAGGGTGATGCTCGCATCCGCCGCCCGGGTTCAGCGCGAAGACGTCGAGCAGGCAACAAGCGGACCTATTCTCGTCTTTCTGCGTGGCGTGAGTGAAAGCCTGCTCGCTCGGATCGGCACTGACTATGTGTTGGATGGGCTGCGCGTGGTGGATCCTGCGCAACCGGTCACCGCCGACGAAGCCACGCTCGTGCTCAATGATGTCGAGGGGCGCCCGGTAACCACCTTGGCCTGGCGCGCCGAATGGCCAGGCACGCGCATGATCTGGTCGTTCGGCGTGCCGGTGATTTGCGTGCTGGCGGCGCTTTTGATCCTCATCCTGTTCAATCTGGTGCGCATTCAGCGCTATGCCCACGTGATCGCCGCGACCAATCTGACGCTGAGCGAACGCGAAGCCGAGGCCAAAGCGGCACGGGCGCGGGCCGAGAAGGCGGATCACGCCAAGACGAGCTTTCTCGCCAATATGAGCCATGAGCTGCGCACGCCGCTCAATGCCGTGATCGGCTTCTGCGAATTGTTGGAAACACAACTCTATGGGCCGCTCAACTAGAAGCAGGGCGAGTACTTGCGCGACATCAAGACCAGCGGGCACCATCTGCTCGGCATCATCAATGACATTCTCGACACCGCACGCTTGGGCGCCGGCCAACACAAGCTCAATCCGGAGCGGCTGGTGCTCGCATCCGTGGTCGATGACAGCCTTCGCTTCGTTCGGGGCCGCGCCGAGGAGGGCGGTATCTCCCTCGTGAATGCGGTGGCGCGGGATATGCCCACACTCTTCGCCGATGCGCGCGCCGTGCGGCAGGTCCTGATCAATCTCGCAGGCAATGCTGTCAAGTTCACGCCGCAGGGCGGCACGGTCTCCGTCACGGCCTGGCTCGACGATGGCGGCGATTGCGTACTCGCCATCGTCGACAACGGCACTGGCATCCCGCGTGAGACCCTCGCGCGCCTGTTCCAACCCTTCCAGCAAGGCGACAACACGCTCACCCGCCGTCACGAGGGCACCGGCCTCGGGCTGACGATCTCTCGCGAGTTGATGGCCCTGCACGGCGGCTCGCTGACCATCGAAAGCGAGGTGGGCCAGGGCACACGGGCGTTGGCGCGCTTTCCGGCGGGGCGGGTCATTCATCTTGGTCGGGGAAGCCGTGACGATGCCGACACCTCAGCCGATGCGGCCAGTGTTGGCGCGGAGGTAGGCGAGGCAACCGGTGGCCCGCCGACCGACTCGCCCGATGATCGCCTGCGCCGCACGGGCTGATAGCGCAGCACTCGGGAAGCCTTTAGTCTCGCGTCCGTCCATGTGTGGAGGCGGGAATGGGCGAACGCACCGCGCTGGTGACTGGTGCGGCGGGGTTTCTGGGTCTCAATCTGGTCGAGCAGCTGCTCGCCGCCGGTTGGCGCGTCATCGCGCTGCATCGCCCGAGCAGCGATGTCACCGATCTGAAGCGCTTCAAGGTCGAGCCGCTGGTCGGCTCGATCACGGATCGTGATTGGCTGTTTCGCGCGGTGCCGAACGATCTCGACGCGATCATCCATGCAGCGGCGGACAAAAGCCTCGATATACGCGGCGATGCGCAGCAGACCGACACCAATGTCGGTGGCACGCGCAACATGCTCGAAATCGCACTGGCCCGTGGCACAAGGCGCTTCGTGCAGACCTCATCGGTCGCGGCCTTCGGGGTTCGGCACGGCGAAACGATCAGCGAGACCTCAGCGACCAATGCCGCCACCAACCGGATCAACTATTCGCGCTCGAAGTGGTTGGCCGATGAGGAGGTGCGTCGCGCCGCCAAGGCCGGGCTCGATACCATCATTCTGCACCCGGCCAACATTCTCGGCCGATACGATGCGCGCAACTGGGCAACGATGATCTTGCTGGTCGCG
>Ga0194121_10002026_pt1 | contig 32942 bp, 32 predicted proteins | sample TA2MahCa50mmetaG_FD_148609 | JGI IMG/M metagenome (GOLD analysis project Ga0194121, IMG submission 148609) | Freshwater microbial communities from Lake Tanganyika, Tanzania - TA2015020 Mahale Deep Cast 50m | ecosystem: Environmental > Aquatic > Freshwater > Lake | place: Tanzania: Lake...
CAGATAGCAGGATACTCTCTTCCAATAAGCCCAATTCTAAGGATGACCCTCAACCAAGGAGGATGACATGGATAGGACCTGGCTGTATCTTGGCAGCATTGTTGTCGGAGCGGCGGTGCTGATATACGTAGCGATTTCCTTTGTGAGCAGCGCCAATCCTCCAGTCAGTGATCTGCGGCTAGCCTACGAGAAAAATAAGTAACGCTGATTCGAAGTCGGCTCGATGATGATAGGCTGAAGGGTGTGGCACGGCATACCCCCTTGCTCCCACAGCGAAAGACTGAACAACGAAGGTGTGCCCACCAGCATGCGGGTCTTAGTGCCCAGCGTTGGCCGGTACACAGTACGGTACAGAGGCTCAATAGGCGAGCATAACTGAATCGGTCACAGAACCCTGCCGCGGCGAAATAGATCTTCCTACCGCCACAGTGCCGATGACGGCGTATCCACATAGATCATTACGATAATGATCGCGAGACTGATCACCAACCATATGTCTGCGTTTTTCCCGTTTCGCTGACTCAATGCAAAGATCGCCAACAGAAACACCGCGGCTTCCGCAATATCTATAAAGTATTGAGAAAAGATCCTCAAAAAGAATCCAGCATTTATGTGACTTACCGCGTGGTTATTTTTGGTGCGTAGCAACGTGTGTGAGCAAATGCGCCTACGTTGCTACACAATGAAACACACCACACGGCCGCGATGGATCATTTAAGTAATGCGCTGCGCCCAGTCACTAGTCGATACTGCTGCGCTATTTGCAATTAAACTACGTACGGCTTATAGACGAAAGTTAGCGGCAATGGCAAAGACACACACAGCAAGAATCTGGCCTGAGCAAAGTCACGGAAACCTATGACTTAAAGTCGGTAGCACGCATCGTCTTGTGAATTGAATAGGGGAAATGTCTATTCGTCCCTCAGCCCTTCTGCCATCGGCTGTTGCGCAGCCCACCGCGCCGGGAATAATCCGGCGACAACGGTCGCTCCCCCCACTAGAAAAACCGCTTGCGCGAGCCCTCCCCAAGGAATGATCATGTGAATGGTCCAGCCAAACGATTGTTTATTGATGACGTTCACCAGTAACAGCGAGAGCGCTCCGCCTCCCACAAGACCCAGTCCGATCCCGACCACCCCTAAGTAGGCCGCCTCCCACAAGATCAATTGCGTCACCTGCCCTTCGCTCGCCCCGATGGCCCGGATCGTCGTGAACTCCCGGCGCCGTTCCAGTACGGATGTGACCAGTGTATTGATAATACCAAGCACCGCGATGATGACCGCAATAGCTTCGAGGACATAGGTCATCAGAAACGTTCGATCGAAAATCTCCAAGATTTCAGTTCGTAGTTCGGTATTACTGATCAGCACGGGAGGAAACCGGCCGCCTCCGGCGTCCCGCAATCTGACGGCCATCGTATTCCTGACTTGATCCAGATCCACACCGGCGGCCAGATAGACCGGATAGATCGTCACCAATTCGTCATGCCAGAGCGATTGGTAGAGTGCGCGATCCATCAGGATTTTCCCGCCGTCGGTGGCGTAGTCATAGAATACTGCCACGATGGGAAACAGCTTTCTTCCTTCCGGTGTCACGATCTCAAGACGGTCACCTTCCTGCACTCCAAGTTTACCGGCGAGGATTTCAGATACCAGCACCCCACCAACGTCCGCTGCATGGTTGAGTTGCTCCGACGAGTCACCGTGGCGCATCAGATATCGGCTCATTCGCCCATGCAAGCGCAAATCGCGAGAAACAATGGCGACTCGCTGGCCATTGACTAAGACTCGCACGTCACGGTAGGTATCGACCGCTGTGACTTCCGGGATCGATGCCAGCTCGATCAACCAGGATGAGGGCAGGCTTCGGCCTACACTTCCCGCCTCAGTTCCGCGTAACCACAGGGAGGGAGCAACCACAACATCCGCGATCACTGTCTCGGCCACCCAGACTTCCACCGTATGACGGAAACTTCGGACCATCACCAAGACCCCGATCATGATCGTCAATCCAACCATCAATGCAGACACCGTGACCCCATTGCGGCCTGGATTCCGCGAGGCGTGATCGATCGCAATGTCACGCATGACCCCTTGCATCTCGGGATTGAGTCCGCCTTGCCGCCTGCTGCGGGGCCACCCGCTAATACAGATTGGTGCGAGACACGATAACCCGGCCAGCAAACAGAGGGTGGCCAGATAGCCCGGAAGTGGCACGCCATCCACCGGTCCAGCAAAACTGAGCGCTCCCGTTACCGCAAGCAACCCCAGCCCAACAAAACTCAGGCCAGCAATCTGCAACTGATGCCCCGTTTCATAATCCCCTGGTGCCAACGCACGAGCCGCTGCCGTTCTGCCTGCTTCCAGGCTTGGGCCTAATGCACCAATCATTGAGACGAGACACCCGACGGAAAGACCTTCGAGTGTGAAGGTCCAGAACCAACCGGATTCAAGCACATGCCCTCCACCCGACCCTACAGGCACGTAGAGATCCGAGATGGTCCGGCTCAGGAGTGCCGTCAGCTGCTGGGCCAGCACAAACCCCGTCATACTACCTAGCGCGCCTCCGATCAATCCCAGCGATGCGGCCTCAAGTAAAAATAAAGCAGCGACACGTGTTTGCGTCATCCCGATTGCGCGATAAAGCCCGATTTCTCGTCTACGTTGGGCTACCGCGAACGCCATCGTGTTATAGATTAAGAACATCCCGACCAGCAGCCCCACCCAGCTGAGCACGGTCAGGTTCAATCGGAATGCCCGTAACATCTGCTCGACTTGATGGGTCCGGCTTGCCGGGCGTTCGACGGTGACATGCGGCGGCATGATTGCCCGTACCGCCTGCGAAATAGCTTCAAGCGACTTTCCTTCTTCAGTGAGAAGATCAATTCGATCCAGACGGCCCACCATGGCGAATGTTACTTGTGCCGCAGCAATATCCATGACCGCCAAACGATCCCACGATGAGGTTCGACCTCCAGCATCTTCCAGAATCCCGGAAACTCGGCATGTCACCAAACCAGGGCCGATTAAGAGATCGACCGTATCGCCCACTGACACATGCCAGTCTACCGCCTGCTTGCGACCCAGCAGCACCGCATTAGAATCAAGCATGGTCTCCCAGCGGCGCTCTGCCAACTGATGGCCGACACGAAACCCTCGCGAGTCAATTTCTGCAAGCAAATCCAGACCTAGTACCTGAACCGCCCGACTTGTTGCTTCGTCACCCACCTTCACCGCCGTCTGAAGAATTACCGGAGAAGCCGCCATGACACCGGAAACGTGGCGCACGGCCGTGATCAACCGCTCATCCAGCCCCACCTCCCCTCCGGAAATTTCCAAGGTAGTTGGTCCCGCCAGAGCTAAAACCGTCTGTTCAAATGAGTGAAGGACATCGACGTTCGCGGTGCGGACCGCCACGGAGGCAGAAACACCGAGCGCAACCCCGGTGATCGTCAGCAAGGTTCGCAGCGGACGCTGCGTGACATGCGCGATCAGAATCAGTGATAGAATTTTAAGGAAGGGACGCATCGATCTTTACAATCGTCCAGGAATGCACGAAGAGAGGGCCTTGCACAGATCGCCAGTTTACTTACAGCTTTTGCATCCCTTGTTAGACTCGATCGGACACAAAGCTAAAGAGCACACGATGGCAAGAACCAGAGGCGACAACGTGTTGCCAGTGGCCACACGAATCACGAGATTGCCGCCTCGTTGGACATCAATGTCCGCACCGTCGAAGTCCATCACTTCAATACGAAACACAGGTTAACGGTTTGGAATGTCGCCAAACTTTTGCATCAATCGCTGCAAATATGATCATTGCCGCGCGCCTTTCGCACGCAGTAACCCTAGAGCTCTTTTATTGACCCCATGCATTCCGCGAGCGAGCGATACCCCTTCCGTACCAGCAAAGCCGTCAACTCATTCTTAAGCCGGTTGAACACCCCCAGCCCCTCTTCCACCAGCACGGTGCCGACCTGCACGGCGGATGCGCCGCACAAGACATGTTCAAACGCATCTACCCCATCCACAACACCGCCGGTCCCAATGATCGGAATGTTCCCCTGAAACAGCTTGTAGAACGCACGGACGTTCGCCAGCGCAACCGGCTTGATGATGCGGCCCCCTAATCCGCCAAATCCACCTTTCGGCTTGATCGCCACAGCTTCCCGCTCCGGATCGACGACCAGTCCGTTGCCCACAGAATTAATCATGTTCAGAAAATCGACCCCGTGCCGTCCAATCACTTTTCCCATGACGTCATGATGGGCAGGATCAAAATATGGCGGAAGCTTCAGACCCATCGGGACCGTAATGAGACTCCGCACCCGCTTGATCACCCGCTCGGACGTGTCAGGGTCGTATCCAATTTGCGGTTTGCCCGGAATGTTCGGACATGAGAGGTTTACTTCGATAAGGTCAGGTTGCGCGGCGTTGAGCACTGCGGCAATGGTCGGAAAATCATCCTCGCAGAGTCCCGCCACACTGGCAATGACTGGCTTGCCGTATCGTTTGAGGTCAGGGATCAATTCGGCATAGGCTTGGTAGCCAAGATTTGGCAAACCCATGGAATTAATCGAGCCACCGGGAAACCCGTAATAGCGCGGTTCAGGATTTCCCTGCCTCGGTTCGACCGTCATCGACTTGGTGACGATCGCCCCCGCACCGGACTTCCCAAGCGCGACCAGCTCCTCTCTCGTAACACAGAGGGCTCCCGCCGCGTTCATGAAGCAGTTGGGGAATCGAACGCCGGCAATCGTGGTTGATAGATCCGTCATGATGGCACCGGTTCGGACACCTGCACCGTACGCTCGACCAATCGCCCATCCTGCATCGTCCAAGTATAATCGGCAGTCTGCGCTGCCTGTTCACTATGAGTAACGAGCAGCACCGTCTGCCCACCGGCCTTTGCCAACGACTTCATGAGCATCATGATGTCCGCTCCCTGATGCGAATCGATATTGCCGGTGGGCTCATCCGCCAAGAGCAGCCGCGGCTGATGCACCAAGGCCCTGGCGATCGCCACCCGCTGTTGTTCGCCACCGGACAACTCGCCGGGCCGATGGTGCTTCCGTCTGGTCATCCCCACCATCTCCAGCAATTCTTCCACACGTATCGCCGCCTCACGTCCCCCCTCCCCGCGTAGGAGCAAGGGCAGTACGACGTTTTCTTCCGCCGTCAAACCAGGAACTAAATGAAAGGCCTGAAAGACAATCCCAATCGTTTCACGCCGAATCTTCGTCCATTCGGCGCTGGTAAATTGACGAGTGGATCGGCTCTCAATCAGGATCTCGCCCGACGTTGGCTGATCCAATCCTGCAATCAGATTCAACAAGGTACTCTTCCCGCAGCCGCTTGGCCCGACGAAGGCGCAGAACTCTCCCCGCCCGATTTCCAGACTGACATCGATCAACGCGGAGACGGTCGTCTCGCCACGCATATAGGTTTTTGACACCTGTGTGAGGCTCACCATCGGAACGACACTCCATTCTCCACCTATACACCATTTAGGTGAATGTGCTCAGCGCGACGCACTCGCTCTCGTATAGCACAACCGCTCAGAACGCGACAACCTTGACAGATGAGGCTCGTACCCCCTTAAAGATTCTCTCGACACCACTCCTGTCTTACAGGTGCTGGATGACCCTCCCCATCTCAACATCAATTCTTGGGTTACTACGTCCGGCTGTCTGATTTCTCCTGCCGGTTGAGTGCGTGGCCTGCCATACGCCATTAATCAATGATCCGATACCGTATTTCTGCGCCACATATTGGAATAATATTGCACCGCCCAGTCTCGCACGATGCGCGTGCCGTAACCATCCATTCGTTTCTCCCATCGCCACAACCTATAGTCCACCGCATCCCTGCCAATCATGCCATAAACGCCCCCCTCCTATACCAAAGCCTGGACGCTCTATCTCTATCGGCTCCTTCTGCAAGATGTGCGATTTGCCTATTCAAATCCAGCGGCAAAGTCTCGCTGGCAGATCCATAACCCCGTCTCATGATCAACTGACTTCCGCCACTGGAGGCTATCGACCGGATCATCCCCGTCTCGTTGTACGCCGAGCGGCTGCGCGAGTGAGTATGCAATCAATCGCTACTTCTCGCCGACAGGATCAACCGGACTCTCACCGTCCCGGTCTCTAGCACGGCATTGATTTGAATTGCCCTGGTACCGCCTCAGACGGCACTCTCCCGGAGAGAGCAGCTGAACGATCTCCGTGGAGCCCTTGCGGTACCACGGTCCGCTTCCATCACGGACAAATGTCTACTACTGATCGATGATGTCCTGACAACCGGCACTACGGTAAACGTCTGCGCGAAAACTCCGTGCAAGGGTCGCTCCAGCCACGTCTTCGTCCTAACACTCGGTCGCACTGTGAACACAAATCACATTCCCGACCCAATATTTGCTCAGCGGAAGCTTCATCTCTTGTGACCTGTGTGAGGAAAAATATACCGATTTATGAATATCAGTGGCACGACTGCCGAGCACGAAGTGCCGTGCTGATTCTCGGTCTCCGCAATCAAGCCTCGGTAACCTGTCCCCACTGTGATAGCTTCCAGATGGACCATCTGCTGCCTCAATTTTCTGCACCAAAATCCAAAGAAATACGGTTTGAATCGCTGGCGAACCCCCACGATCTTGGTGGATTGGGCGAAAACGATTCAAACAGCATGGCCCGCTTCATGAAAAAAATGGGGGACGAGACGGGGGGGAGAGGAGGGGAATGTTGGTCCGGAGATCGAGACAATGATAGACCAAACTCAAGACAGTGGCAATTTATCAGCAGGCATTAACAGTCAGTGACAGGTATCGTCATACATTTTCCTTGACAATTTTCTGCTGATCCTTAAAATAAACGTACGGTCGGGAGCGGTATGATTCAATCTGGTTGTGATGATCATGCCTGGTCGCATGATGGAGACGTCCCCCAACAGCGAATTAATGACGTTGGTGGAGACTTGCCAATATCTCAAGATCACACCACGCACGCTTTATCGCTACCTGCAGACCAGGCGGTTGCCGGCTTTCAAGCTCGGAAAAGAATGGCGATTTGTACGTACGGATTTAGAACAGTGGATTCGTGACCAGACCCGAAATGCCATAGACGTGTAAACTAGGAAATTCTCCATGTTTGCTGGCGAATATCTCTGTAAGGTGGATGAGAAAGGACGATTCATTGTCCCCTCACCCATTCGCGAACAGATCGAATCTGGAGGGCAGGCTGTCGTCTTCCTCAAAGGCCTGGAGCAGTCGCTGCTCATCTATTCCACTAAGGAATGGGAGCAAGTGCTCGAACGGACCAAGACTTCATTGGATGAAGACCAAAGCCGTCTCTTCATGCACTTTGTTGTCTCGGAAGCCGGAACATCCGAGCTCGACAAGGCTGGGCGGATTTTGATTCCAGGGCGCTTGCGGAAAATGGTCCCTGTCGATGAAGACCAAGAAGTGATTTTGATCGGCCTGTATCACCGTCTAGAACTCTGGAATCCCAGCGAATGGCGCCGATATATTGCTCGGACGGAAGACCGCTATGAGCAAAACATGTCGAAGATCATAAATTTGTTATAGTGCAGTTCATGCCCTTGCGCCGCCGACGCACAGGTATCCGGTCCTCTAAGATTCCAATCCGCCTGACCTCGTATCGATCGCTATTCAATCAACCGGCTGTGCCTCCCCCTGATCCATTGAACGCATTAAATGGGACGATCCCAATTACACCACGCCGCACTGCTCGAAGAATTGATATCGGACAGCCCATACCGGATGGTGCCGCACTGGTCACGGCAAATCGACTATCGCTGACTTTGCCGATTCCTCCCAGTATCAACAAACACTATGCCACGGTGAATGGCCGGCGCCTCTTGTCCTCTGCTGGACGTGCGTACAAAGCCGAAGTGGGTCGACAAGTTTGGCTTGCCCTCGCACAATCACCTATCCGGACATCACTGATGGAACAGTTGCACTCAGGCCCGCTGGCCTTTTCCGTCCGCTTTGTGCTTATGACGCCTCTTCGGCGTGACCTCGACAGCGGCCTCAAAATCACCCAAGACGCGGTCTGCGAAGGCTTGGGACTTAATGACAACCGGATCGTGGAGACCCATCTCTACAAGACCGTAGACAGAACGAACCCACACATCGAAGTATCCCTCTCGCTCGCTGTTGATTCCGCCTAACACCGCACTGCGCCAGGCCGCCAAGGCAAAAAGAACAAACCCAGCTCGTGAGTGATTGGGACACTCATGGATTAATAGCCAATCGGGTGTGCAAGTGGCCTACAGATCATGTGACACGTAGGCACACCCTACTCCTCATTTACATTCAATTGAGGCGGTCTACCGTCCAACACAGAATTCTTAAACCACCTGATAGACTTCATTCATACCTTAAGGCATCGATCGGATTGAGCCTGGCGGCTTTATTGGCGGGATAGAGGCCGAAGAACAGCCCGACGGCAATCGAGAAGGCAAAGGCGGTCGCCACGGTGTTTGGCAAAATGATCGTCGGCCAACCGGCAATTACGGACGTCACCCGGGCCCCTACGATCCCTAGGACGATGCCCAGGCAGCCCCCCACCACACTCATGGTGATCGCTTCAATCAGAAATTGCGCCAAAATATGCCGCCGCTTGGCTCCTACCGCCATCCGCACACCAATTTCTTTGGTCCGCTCTGTCACCGACACCAGTAGAATGTTCATAATGCCAATGCCGCCGACCAGGAGAGAGATCGATGCAATGGCAAACAACATCAGCGTCAACGTCTCACTCGCTCCTTCCTGAACTTTGCCTATTTCGACTTGAGTGCGAATAACAAAATCGTCTTCATGCCCCGGCTGTAGCCGATGGCGCTGCCGAAGGACTTCCTGAATCTGCTCGACAGCCGAGTGGAGATCCTCCGGCCGTTCCGTCGAGGCAAACACCGCTCCGACGGAACCGAGAAATTGGGTGCCCAGCACTTTGCGCTCGGCGGTGGTGAAGGGAATAAAAATGATATCGTCTTGGTCCGTCCCTTGAGAGGACTGCCCCTTGGGCGACAGCACACCGATCACACGAAACGGGACGTTTTTGATGCGAATGATCGATCCAACTGGTTCTTCCCCTGCGTTGAACAGATTGTCAACGATCGTCTGCCCCACCAGAGCCACAGATGCTGCGCTGTCCATATCCTGTTGTGTGAATGGCCCTCCGCTAGCAAAGGACCACTCCCTGATCGTCAAATAGCTCAGGGAAACCCCATTGACCATCCCATTCCAGTTCCTATTCCCATTTACAATCTGCATCACATCGCGCTTGCCCCACCCAGTTGCAGATAACAGCGGAATACGCTTCTTGAGCTCGAGGCTGTCTGCAACCGTCAATGTCACGGCCCCCCCCTGCCCGCCTCGCACCCCCCCCGTCGTCGTGGCGCCAGGAAAGATGAGGATGACGTTGGTGCCCATACTGGCTACACGCTGAGCAACGGCCGTCTTCGCCCCTTCGCCGATACTGACCATGGCAATGACCGCACCCACGCCGATGACGATGCCGAGCATGGTCAATCCGGCTCTGAGTCGATTACGTCCGAGAATCCGAAGAGCGGTCCACACGGTGAGGAGAATGAACACCGGCATCAAACCTCTGACGACAATTGTTGCAGATCCGCCCGAGTGTTGCGGTCTAACAATACTCGCCCATCTTTGATGATAATTTCTCGATTGGCATAAGTAGCAATATCCGTTTCGTGCGTCACAAGGACGATCGTCATCCCATGTGCTTTATTCAGCTCATCAAGAATGATCATGATTTCCCGGCTTGATTCGGTATCAAGATTCCCGGTCGGCTCATCGGCTAAGAGCAGCGATGGCCCCGTAACTAATGCCCGCGCAATGGCAACTCGCTGCTGCTGTCCCCCTGAAAGTTGGGTTGGATAGTGTCTCTCACGTCCCTGGAGACCAACACGACGGAGGGCCTCCATGGCCATCACCCGCTGTTCCCTCAATGGAATACCTCGATAAAAAAGCGGCAATTGCGTATTTTCCAACGCGCTGGTACGGGGGATCAGATTGAAGTTTTGAAAAACAAAGCCGATTTGCTTGTTTCTGATCTCAGCTAACGCATCGGAGCGCAGTGCCGCCACGTTGACATTATTCAGCCAATAGCGCCCCTTAGTTGGCTGATCGAGACAGCCCAGGATGTTCATGAGCGACGATTTCCCCGAACCGGATGCCCCCATGATCGCCACAAACTCGCCCTGCTGAATCGACAGATGCAATCCTCGGAGTGCCTGAACCTCGACATCCCCGAGACGATAGATTTTCCACAGATCCTCGCATCGGATCAACATAGCCTTCTGCTGCTCATGCGTTGCACGGGTCCCATCATCCAGGTTGCAGGTGCTAGAACCCGCGATCTCGTGGTGACCGCCGTTGCCCGCCGCTGTTCCCAAATCCTGGGGGAAGTTCGCCGGATTGCCGCTCACTCCGCGATGTATCGACCCCGATAATCACTTTTTCGTGTTCAGTGATCGGTCCAGACACGACTTCTGTCCACAGACCGTCTGATATACCCGTGTCAATCATTAGCGGTTCCGGCTCCCCAGACATCCCAAATTTCCAGATCGTTCTCGACGTCCCGCCCGACCCCATCGATGAAGCCGAGGATTTCCCGCTAGTGGTCCGGGTTTCATATTTTCCACCGAGGTCTTCCCGTCCATGGCTTTCGGTCCGTACACTTTGAGCCGGCACGAAACGCAACGCGGCGTTGGGCACTTTCACAATCTGATCCCGTTGGGCCACGATAATTGACACATTGGCCGTCATTCCAGGCTTTAGAAGAAGATCTCTGTTCTCTACCGCCAGAACCACGTTATAGGTTACGACGTTTTGCACAATGATTGGTGCCAGCCGCACTTGCCGAATCATGCCTGAAAACTGCTTCCCAGGATACGCATCGACCGTGAAGGTGGCGCCCTTGCCTTCCGTCATGCCGCCGATATCGGATTCGCTCACATTGGTATCGACCTGCATTTTGGTCAAGTCCAAGGCAATCAGAAACAAGTTTGGCGTCGCAAAACTGGCCGCCACGGTCTGTCCAACCTCGACGTTGCGCGCCACCACAATCCCATCAACCGGCGACCGAATGACGGTGTGCCTCAACTCCAGTTCGGCCACGTGCAACGCAGCCTCCGCTTGCCGAACCTGCGAGTCAACCACTCGTAGCTGCGCTTCTGCGCTTTCATAGTTCGTGAGCGCCATATCAACGTCGTTCTGCGACACGAATTGCTGCTCGACCAAGGCCTGCACTCGGTCCCGCTCTCGCTTGCGTTGCGCAAGATCTGATTTTGCGCGCGCCACGTTCGACCGCGCCATATCAAGATTGCTCGCTGCCTGTTCACGTCGAGCCCTAAACGGCTCAGGATCAATGACGGCCACGGTATCACCCGCCTTGACTCGTGTATTAAAATCCGCATGGAGACTCTTGACCATTCCCGACACCTGCGTGCCGACTTGAACCGATACCACGGGGTTGATCGTCCCCATGGCACTAACTATGGACATCACGGATCCCCGCTCAACCTCGGCCGTTCGGTAGCGCACTGGATCCTTGCGCTCTCCGCTAAAAACCACATAGCCGCCGATGGCTAACCCTGCAACCACGAATCCAAAAATAATTCCGATCTGCTTCATCGTTTGATCCTATAGCCCAACCGCCACGACGAAACCATGTTATCAAGATGGCCCCAGGAAATCATCCAATAGTCTTCGGTTGAAACTAGAATACGGCTGGGAACAAGTGGAAGCGCAGCATGGAAGGACTGGACTGCTTATCGAGCCAACAATTGCTCCAAAAACGCCGTGGAAACATGACTTTTCTGAAAATTGGCGTCATCGAAAATTCTCCGATGGAGCGGGATCGTCGTTTTGATGCCATCGATCACGAATTCGTCGAGTGCACGCCGCATACGAGCGATGGCTTCCTGGCGATCCCGTCCATGAGTAATCAGCTTGGCGATCATGGAGTCATAATGCGGAACCACTGTCGCACCGGACTCCATGGCAGAATCGACTCGGACTCCAAACCCTCCGGGAGCGCTATACTTGGTGATCAGGCCGGGTGATGGGGTGAACGTCTCCGGATCCTCCGCATTGATCCGACACTCAATGCTGTGACCGTTGATCATGACATCCCGCTGCCTGATCGTCAAAGGCTGTCCTGCCGCAAGGCGAATCTGTTCTTTAATCAAGTCGATGCCGGTGACCATTTCGGTAATCGGGTGCTCGACTTGAATGCGGGTATTTACCTCCATAAAAAAGAAATTCCGGTCCTTGTCGAGCAAGAATTCAATCGTCCCAACGTTCCGGTACTGCACAGCCCTGACGGCCTCGACGGCGACATAGCCGATGTCCCGTCGCAGTTTGTCATCGATCACAGGAGAGGGGGTCTCTTCCACCAACTTCTGATGCCGCCGTTGGACCGAACAATCGCGCTCACCCAGATGAATGACATGGCCCTGGTGATCGGCCAGCACCTGAACTTCGATGTGGCGCGGCTCCAGAAAATAGCGCTCCAAATAGACGCCTTCGTTGCCGAACGTGGACTTGGCTTCGGCTTGCGCGGCTCGAAAGGCCCGGCCCAAATCCTCGGCCTTGCTCACCACACGCATTCCGCGCCCTCCGCCACCTGCTGTCGCTTTAATAATGACTGGAAATCCAATCTTCTGCGCAGCGCGGAGGGCATCGTCTTCACTCTGCAACTTTCCGAGACTGCCAGGCGTGATAGGCAAGCCCCGCTGGGCCACAACCTCACGGGCCTTGGCCTTATCCCCCATCATGGCGATGTTGTCGGACGTCGGACCGATAAATTTGATCCCAATCGACTCACACACTTCGGCAAAATGCGCATTTTCTGATAAAAACCCGTAACCAGGATGAATGGCATCCGCGCCAGTAATTTCTGCGGCGCTCAGCACGTTGGGAATATTCCGATAGCTCAACGCAGCGTCCGCGGGGCCGACACACACCTTTTCATCGGCCGCACGCACATGCAGACCCGCGGCATCGGCTTCGGAATGAATGGTCACGGTCTTGATGCCAAGCTCTTTACAGGCTCGAATCACCCGCAGCGCGATCTCTCCGCGATTGGCAACGAGAACTTTCTTGAACACCTGTTCGCTCCGATACGGGGAGAATAAGCTACGCAGTGGTTTTGGGATCAATCAAGAACAAGGCCTGGCCATACTCGACCGGTGTGATGCTTTCCGCAAGAATCTTGACGATGCGCCCGTCCGTCTCAGACTCAATTTCGTTCATCAGCTTCATCGCTTCTACAATACATAACACCTGACCCTTCTTCACAAAGTCACCCTCTTCGACATAGGCATCGGCGCCCGAAGATGGAGATCGGTAAAACGTCCCAACAATGGGAGATATGATCGTCACCAATCCGGCAGTGTTCTCACGCGGTGAGCCGACCGCAGCGGCAGGGTGGGCCGAAGCCTGCGTGGCGATCAGACCAGATTCCTGCGCAGAGACCATCACCGCTTTGGTGCCGGCTTCATGACAGACACGAATACGCACCCCATGACGTTCTAGCTCTAACTCGGTGAGATTATTGCTGCGGAGGAGATCGATGAGATCTTGAATCTGCTTGGTCTGTCCCCCTGTCAGTAACAGGTCCTGAGACTCGGCACTCAATGGGGCTGGGAGAACAATCGCACGAGATTTCTTCTTCGACAAGGACGATCGGCGCTTGTTCACCTGACACGCTCCACATAAGATCGGGTGCGAGTATCGATCTTAATCACTGTGCCGACTTCCAAGTAGAGCGGCACTTTAATTGTAGCACCAGTTTCAACAACTGCCGGCTTGGTTCCACCGGAAGCGGTATCTCCTCGCACGCCGGGCTTTGCATCGACGACCTTGAGCTCGATAAAATTGGGAAGATCGACGGCAATGGGGCGATGTTCGTAAACGAGAATCCTCACAGTTATATTCTCTTTCAGTAGGTCCGCATTCTCGCCTAACTGACCTTTTTCAAACGTCAGCTGTTCGTACGTCTCCGTATCCATGAAAGTGTACGCCACCCCGGTGGCGTAGAGAAACTGCATGGCTCGCTCTTCCAAGTCAGGTTCGTCAAAACGCTCCCCAGACCGGAAGGTCCGATCAAGGACGTTGCCAGACAAATAGCTCTTCAGCTTAGTCCGAACGAACGCGCCGCCTTTCCCAGGCTTCACATGTTGAAATTCCACAATATAAAATGGCTCACCTTCCACCATCAGGCGAACACCGTTCCGAAAATCGACAGTCGAAATCACTCTATACCCCCTTCATTCCTACAATATGTCCTGCCATATTCATAATTTGTGCGTCTTCGGGCCTCGTCCCAATCGGCTCCCCATTCGACCCAATTTGGGCTCATTCGATGGCAGATGCTCGCATAATCCTCGAAGTGCGAGCACGTAACCTGCTGGACCCAATCCAGAAATCTGCCCTAACACCACTCCGGAAACGTACGAATGCCGGCGAAACTCTTCGCGCCGATAGATATTCGAAAGATGGACTTCTACGATGGGAATGTCCACGGCTGCCAACGCATCCCGTATCGCCACGCTCGTATGCGTATAGGCCGCCGGATTGATGATGATACCCTGATAGCCTCCCCGCGCCTCCTGAATCCACGTGACCAGTTCTCCCTCCAGATTCGACTGGCGAATGTCTAGTGCCACCCCCAATTCGCCGCCGAGCTTTCGTAAGGAGGCATCGATATCCCGAAGTGTCGCCGTACCGTAGATCGATTCTTCACGGCGTCCGAGGAGATTGAGATTGGGACCATGCAGGACCAGCACACGCAACATAGTCGGATATAGCGCCTTTGATGAGATCCTGACCGCATTGACCCCTTGAGCCAATCCGGGAGGGGATATTCTAGCAGTCCATATCAGGATGGTCAAACAGTTGAACTACTTGGCAAGTTTGTACCTTCATCCAGAAAAATGATTGCAGTCGCGCCGATTCAGCTCGATATTTTCGAGCCACCGTCAAAGCTGAGTAGCGCCCACACTTTCTTTTGGAGAGAAGCCCGTCTCCACGTTTACACCGACCAGAGCACCTTGTACCAATAGGGAGATTTCCACAGCCGCCGCTTAGTGATCTTCAGTATCGGCCGATGCGCCCACCAATGGAACCACTAACAGGGCTGCCAAACTCAATGATGCCGGGGAATCCCCAACAGCGGATGACTGAAATTTGGCACACAACCCCAAAACTTTTTGATCTTGATGATTGACGGCAAGCATAGCCGACAGGATTGCAGAGCGGCTTCTTTCACTCCTTGAGCCGTATAAATCTTAGTCAAGGTCCGGTGCGCACGCAGATTCTCCGGACTGAATTTGACTGCCTCTTCGAAAATGGCCACGGTTTTGACAGACTGATTCAGCTGATCATACGCTCGCCCCAGCGAGACCATAGCCATAATGCACTGCGGGTTGACTTTGAGCTCGTTCTCGAGCACACCCGTTGCCTCATCACACATACCGGCCTTGCCCTACTCTTCCGCTAGGGGGAAAATGCCTTTGAGGCAGGCAACGTGGCAACCTCCAGGGCCAAGCAATCGATTTCCGCCACATTCAAGGACTTGTTGGCGCCGGATCTCATACCTACTCCGTCGTGAGAGAAAAAGGTTGGCCTATTGATCGCAATTGCAGGACTTCGGTCAAAATAGCTTCAGCTAGCCGCCGCTTTGGCATAAGTGCAAATTCTTTCTGTCCGCCGGAACGTGTTAGGATCACAGCAGCATTGTGGTCGCTGCCAAATCCTGCACCTTCCTTCGTCACATCATTGGCCACAATCATATCGAGGCCTTTGGCGGCCAGTTTTGCTGTTGCATGAGCGATCAGCTGCTCGGTTTCCGCCGCGAACCCGATGAGAATTTGGGTGGTCCGTTTGGCAGATAACATCGAGAGAATGTCCGGCGCCGTCTCCAATTCAAGCGCGAATGCCGAACGGCTTCCCTTTTTGAGCTTGTGACCGGACTGTTGCTTGGGGCGAAAATCCGCGACGGCTGCCGCCATGATCACCACTGTGGCCCAATCAAATTGCCGAAAAAGCGCATCCGCCATCTCATAGGCTGAGACCACCGGAACGACCTTCACACCTGAAGGCGGGGTCAATGCGGTCGGCCCGGTCACCAGAATTACTTCAGCTCCTCGATCACGAGCTGCTTCGGCAATCGCATAGCCCATCTTCCCCGACGAACGATTGGAGATGAATCTGACAGGATCAATCGCTTCTTGAGTCGGTCCTGCAGAAACCAGCACCCGCTGTCCAAGGCAATCAGCCTGTGAGACTACAGATGCCTGCAGCGCTTCAATGATTCGTGATTCAGCTGCCAGCCTCCCCTGGTGGATCCGCCCAGACGCCAGAGGGCCGACTTCAGGATCCAGCACGACGACCCCACGAGATCGAAGCGTCTTTACATGCTCAGCAACGGCGGGATGCTCCCACATGCCTCCATCCATAGCTGGCGCAACGATCAGCGGACAACGAGCCGTGAGCAGCATGGTGGAGAGCACGTCATCCGCCAACCCTACCGCGGCCTTAGCCAGGAAATTCGCGGTCGCCGGCGCAACAATGACGGCGTGGGCACTCTCAGGCACAGTCAGATGTTTCATCTCCTCGTGAGCCTGGAAGAGATCGATCGTCACCGGTTCGCCGGACAGCACTTCGAACGTCAGCGGCGTCACAAACTTCGTTGCGCTGTTCGTCATCACGACCGATACGGACGCACCATGGCCCTTCAATCTTCGTAGCAGGGCAACTGCCTTAAAGGCAGCAATGCTGCCGGTGACGCCCAGTACAAGGCGCTTGCCATGCAGAAGAGTGGTCGATTGATCGACACCCACACGTTACTCCTCGACCGGAGCGTTACCTGGTTTCGCGGTATCGTCAACGTAGGTGCTCAGCTCTTTCTTGATTTCTTTGGCGGCTTCTCCCGTCATCATAGCAATGCACTCGGTTTTGCTTTCTTCCCCTCGCTTCGCTTCCTTTATTGCGTCCCGTGCTTCTTTACCAACCAGGTAAGAGATCTTGCCGCACAGAGCTTCATCGAGTGCAGCGGTCGCTTCTTTCGTGAACCGAGATGGACCGGCCGACTTTGCTCCCTGAGTCAAATATTTAGCCCGCTGTGAGGTAACGATCACCAGCCGGTGGCGTGAATCGAATTCATTGTGCGTGTACTGGGGCAACAGGCTCAGCATATCGACTATCATGGCAAACTCCTGCTTAGGTGGTGGTTGATGGATTTTGTTCAAGTGGCATGGGGTTTCTGTCTAGAATGAAATTCTGCTCAAACCAGTTCATATTTAGCCGTATCGTTCTCAGCTGCTCCGCGAAAAAAATGCTCTGCAACTCGCGCAAGGATTGTTCCAAATCGTCGTTTCGGACAATGTAGGAATATTCCCGGAAGCTCCACATCTCTTCCTTCACTTTCTGAAGGCGACGTTGGATGACATCCTGAGAGTCTGAGGCACGGCTCAATAGCCGCTCACGAAGCACCTCCAGGGACGGAGGAAGAATGAAAATAAAGACCGCTTCTTCAAACTTCTTCTTAAGTTGGAGCGCACCCTGCACATCGATTTCCAGCAGCACATCGACACCTTGTTCCAATTTGTCCATCAAGGCTTTTCGCGGCGTACCATACCAATTGCCGTACACATGCGCATGCTCCAAGAACTCGTTGCTCCCCAAGAGCTCTTGAAATGTATCTTCTCCGACAAAGTAATATTCGCGGCCGTTTATTTCTCCCTCCCGCGGTTTTCTCGTGGTATAGGAAATGGAGTGCCAGATCTCTGGGATGGATGCCACAAGCTTTTTGCAGAGGGTAGTTTTGCCCGCCCCGGACGGAGCGGACACGATGAATAGTATCCCCCGGCGTTTCCACACGTCCTCCCTATCAACAGATGCAACATCTGATGGAATCATATCGGCTGCCATACTCCCCTTCATTCTACGTTCTGTACCTGTTCGCGAAGACGCTCGAGTTCAGCTCTCATCTGAATGACCGTAGTAGCCACAGCCGTATCATTCGATTTCGAATTAATCGTGTTGATTTCTCGCCCCATTTCCTGAAGGAAAAAATCTAGCGTTTTCCCCACTGGTTGAGTGCTCTGTATCGTCTGACCAAATTGTACCATATGAGCATCCAACCTGACCAATTCTTCTGTAATGTCAGACCGATCAGCATAGAGGGCCAATTCCTGGTACAGGCGAGGAAGGTCTGGAACAGGTCCTTCCAACAACTTCTCAACTCGGCCTTTCATTCGGAGGAATGATTCCTGGACCAAAGTTGGTGCCCGTTCAGCCACTTGCCTTTTTAATCCACCAAGTGTCTCGAGATGCTTGGTGAAATCCTGGGCCAATAGTGCTCCTTCTTTTCTCCGCATCTTGACTAGGTCGTGTATCGCCAGGAGCCCAAGTTTCTCCACGAGTTTCGCGAGCTTCGGATCTTCAACCGGCTGATCCGACACACTGAGCAAGTCGGGAAACCCTGCCATAAACCCAATGTCGATGGAACCTCTGAGTTTCAAGCTGCGTTGGAGCGTGCGAAGCGTATGATAGTACTGTTTAGCCAGCCCAGCGTCAAACTGAAAAGACCGTGTACTTCCACGATTCCCCTGCACAAACACCGTGCACTCAACACGGCCCCGAGCGCACTGTTCCTGGATAACTTTCCTGAAAGTCTCCTCAATCCTTCCGATCGATTTGGGCATGCGAATGGACGCTTCCAAAAACCGGTGATTAACCGAACGAATCTCGACAGCCACCGTCCCATCGTTCCAAACACCTTGCCGCCGGCCGAATCCAGTCATGCTTTTAATCATCGATCGTGTTTCCCTTTCCACCGGCACAGTGCGCACAAAACGCATTCTTCGCACCGCGGTCTCCGGGCCAAGCATACATATCGTCCATGCAGCAAAAGGCGCTGCGACACAGCTGTCCACTGGCGCTTGGGAAATGCGTGTTGGAGGTCTTGTTCGATCTGTTCGGGTTTGTCCGAATCAGTCAAATCCAATCGCTTCGCCACGCGTTTCACATGCGTATCGACCACGACCACCGGCCGGCCGAATGCCGCTCCCAAGATAACATTGGCTGTTTTTCGCCCCACGCCTGGAATAGATGTTAGGGTCTTCATCGTCACCGGAATGTCACCATGAAACCGTTCGATCACGGCGCGCGCGCATCCGATCAGATGCTTCGCTTTGTTCTTGTAAAATCCGGTCGGTTTGATCAGCCCCTCCAATTCCGCCGGTTCCGCCTGCGCCATCTCAAACGGTGTGGAATATCGTTTGAACAGGGCCGGCGTCACCTGATTAACCCGCTGATCGGTGCATTGCGCGGATAAAATCGTTGCCACCAGTAATTCCCACGGAGAGCAATAAAGCAGTTCCATCGGTGCTGCTGCCATGGATCGGAACAGAATCTTGGCAATTTCCGAGGAAGTTATTCTGGTCTGTGCTGTCCCTGAGCTTCGAGCTTTCATCGCAGTGGTGCGATTGTGCAGCCGGTCATGAGCGAGATGCAAGGGCCAGCTCCCCGTTTTGAGGCTGACTCGGTACATTACGAGTCTGTTCTCGCGAAATCCGACTCACGTGGGCATAGAGTTCAGCCAGCAATGGCCGCAAGGTGTTCAGCTGTATGGCGGAGATCCCGATCGCCTGGTAGCGCCTGCACAGTGGCCCAACCTGATCCGGCGGGAGTCGATCGCATTTATTGAGCACCCGCATGCGTGGAATCTCTTCCAGACCGAGGTCACGCAATATGTCAGCCACTGCGCTGATTTGCACATCAACATCAGCGGCTCCCGCATCGACAACATGGAGCAGCAGATCAGCCGCATGCAACTCTTCGAGCGTGGTCCGAAAAGCACCGACCAGTTCCGTGGGAAGATCTCGGATGAACCCCACTGTATCGGTCACAATGATCTCACGATCTTCGGGAAAGCGCAGCCGGCGACTGGTGGTATCCAATGTTTCAAACATGCGATTTTCCGCCGAGACCCGGCTCTTGGTCAGCACATTGAGCAACGTAGATTTCCCTGCGTTCGTATAGCCGACCAGCGACACGACCGGAAGACCGTGACGGTCTCGGCGGGCCCGGCGTTGGCCCTGATGCTTGGCAAATTGTGCAAGATCCCGTTCCAGATGGGTAATACGGTCATGAATCCGCCTGCGGTCCGATTCCAACTTTGTTTCACCCGGTCCCCTGCTTCCGATCCCTCCCCCAAGACGTGAGAGCTGCGTGCCTTTCCCCAACAGCCGTGGCAGACGATACCGTAATTGCGCGAGCTCAACCTGCACCTTTCCTTCCCGGCTGTGCGCCCGGCGGGCAAAGATATCAAGAATAAGTTGTGTACGGTCGATAACCTTGATATCGGTCATCTCGGCGATCGCGCGGGATTGGGCAGGCGAGAGGGTCTGGTCGAAAATTACCATGTTGGCGCCCTTGTGAAGAGTTTGGATCAGGACATCTTTTAATTTTCCGCTGCCCAAGAGGTACCGCTGGTGTCCGTCCGCCGTCCGCTGCGCGATGCGTTTGATGACCCGCACTCCTGCAGAATTTGCCAGCTCGGCCAGCTCGATCAGTCGTTCTTCCTGTTCTGCCAACCCATGCGGTGATGCGCTGACCAAAATAGCCGATTCATCGCCGTCCTGAATTGATTGGTGGGTACGCGCCGCGTGCACCTCCGCTTCCAACTCTTCGATAAAGCGGTTGAACGGCAGCACACACTCGTGAAATGGGATCGTCTTCAGAACATTGCAGAGCCGGCTATCTCCATCAGGCGGAAGAAGATGTGCGAGATGCACATGACCGGGATTCCCATCAGGCAACACCGAGAGGATGCCGATCAGGTCGAGCCGAAGGTACGCAAGATCGGTGAGCGTTTCCTGGCTCAAGGGCTGATCACGCAACTGCGTTCTGATCAGCCGGAGCCCTCGCAGCGACCGAGGCCCGGCACGAAACTGCGCCGACGTCGCCGGCGACAGTGCGAGATTAGTTCCCACGATAATCTCTTGCACAAGCCCTCGGCGAGTCAGGACGATCGCGATGGGACGGCGAATATCGAGGGTCAGCTGGCACATCGTCTTGGCCAGCTCCGGCGTAAGAACCTTGTCATGCGGCACACGCCGACGATAGAGCCGCTCGATCGCAGATACTTGACTTGCGCGCAGGCCCGTCAGCTGGCCGTGGACATCAGGAATGGGTAATCTCCTTGTAAGAGACCGATGGATGAACAGCACTGTGCTGGAGCAACGGTCGGATGTCGACCTGACGTTCGGTTTGCGGATCGGTCATAAGCTTCTGCCAACCAACCAGCGCGATCATGGCCGCGTTATCCGTACAATACTCTGGTGGCGGCAATGCCAGCCGCACACCTTCCCGCGCACCTCGTTCGACCAGTAGTGCCCGCAATCGAGAATTCGCCGACACCCCTCCGACTACGGCCAGTGCGGAGAGGCCTGTGTGAGCAAGCGCCGCAAACGCTTTAATCACCAGCACCTGCACAATAGCCTCTTGGTAGCCCGCCGCCAGATCGGCTAGTTTCGCTGCTCGCATACCATCATCCAGTTTGCGCAGTGTATAAAGTAACGCCGTCTTGAGGCCGCTGAAACTGAACTCCATACTAGTCTTCCGCTGATGGAACTGCGGAAACGGGATTGCCTTGGCATCACCCTTTCGAGCTAGCTGGTCGATCGCCGGCCCTCCGGGAAACTCCAGCCCCAACATCTGTGCACCCTTGTCAAAAGCCTCTCCCGCGGCATCATCTCTGGTGCAGCCAAGCAAGAAACACTCTCCCGTCTGATCTTTCCGATATAAGTGCGTGTGCCCTCCTGACACGACGAGCACGACACATGGGAGCGGGAACGTTGGATCACCCAGCCAAGCCGAGGCGATGTGCCCCTCCAAGTGGTTCACCCCGATCAGTGGGATGCTCAATCCATAGCTCAACGCCTTGGCATAATTCACCCCAACCAAGAGCGCGCCGGCCAATCCAGGTCCTTCAGTGACTGCAATTGCGCTGATATCGTTCAAGGACAATCGCGCCTGATTCAGAGCGTCCATGACCACACAGTTTATGTGACTGATATGAGCACGGGCCGCCAATTCCGGTACAACTCCGCCGAATTTCTCATGGACTGTTGTTTGGGACGCCACCATGCTCGAGAGCACCGAGCCGTCATGCGCAAGAACGGCCGCAGCTGTTTCATCACACGAAGACTCGATTCCAAGCACGAACTTGAGCAGGCCCGTTTCGTGGGTTAGGGAATCAGCCGGACGGAGAGGATGCATGGGTATAAGAATACCGTACTGTCGCACAAAAACACCACGCCCCCTGCGGCTGTCAGCCGGAGAGGGCGTAGTACCACTTCGCTGATAATGATGCGTGACGGCTACACACCCGCCATGGCTTCCTCTTCGATAAAGGCAGGGGCACCGTCGCGCAGCACAACTTTGACCTTACGGCTGTCCTTGAAGCGTCCCCTGATCAGTTCATCGGAGAGCGGATCGCCGATTGCACGCTGAATCGCCCTGCGCATAGGTCTGGCCCCATAGAGCGGCTCGTACCCTTCCTTGATGAGCCAGTGTTTGACATCGTCATCAACCTCTATCTCAATCCCCTTTTCCAGCAGACGGAGATTGAGCTCTCGGATGAGCATATCGAGAATACTGTACAGCTGTTCTTTCTCCAGCTGATGGAAAATCACGACTTCGTCGATCCGGTTTAAGAATTCCGGACTGAACGATTTCCGTAATTCTCCCATCACTTCCTCCTTCTTCCGCCGGGCCGCTTCACCTTCGGTACTCTGGAATCCCAGCGAGACCCCTTTCTGGATGTTCTTGGTGCCAACATTGGACGTCATGATGACGACGGTATTCTTGAAGTCCACCTTGCGACCAAGACTGTCGGTCAACACGCCATCATCCAAGACTTGCAGTAGCACGTTGAAGACATCCGGATGCGCCTTTTCGATTTCATCAAACAAGACCACCGAATAGGGCCGGCGCCGGACCTTTTCAGTTAACTGGCCGCCTTCCTCATAACCAACGTAGCCCGGAGGCGCGCCGAAAAGTCTGGAGCTCGTAAACTTCTCCTGATACTCGGACATATCCACACGAATTAGGGCATCTTCGCTGTTAAACAGGAACTCCGCCAGTGTTCTTGCCAGTTCAGTTTTCCCAACTCCGGTCGGTCCCATAAAGATAAACGAGCCAATAGGCTTCTTCGTTTCCTTCAAGCCGGCACGAGACCGACGAATGGCGCGCGCGACCGCAGAGATCGCTTCATTTTGGCCGATCACCCGCTTATGGAGAAATTCCTCCATCCGCAACAGCTTATTCGATTCCTCTTCTTCCAGCTTGAAAAGTGGAATGCCAGTCATCTTGGATACCACGTATGCGACGTCTTCTTTTCCGATTACTGGCTTATTCTTTTCCTGATTTTTCTTCCACTCCCGCTTGGATTCATCCAATAGCTTGCGCAGCCGCTCTTCCTCTTCCCGATACTGCACCGCCACCTCGAAATTTTGCATCGAGATTGACTGTTCTTTCTCTTGCGATACCTTCTTAAGTTCCTGCTCCATCGCCTTCAATTCGGAGGGCAATGCGTAGGCTTGCAACTTCGCGCGCGAGCCCGTCTCATCAATCAGGTCAATCGCCTTATCAGGGAAAAAACGGTCGGTAATGTACCGTTCCGATAACTTGGCGGCTTCGACAATGGCGCCTTCAGTAATCTCGACACCGTGGTGTTCCTCATATCGATCCCGCAATCCTTGGATAATCCGGATAGTTTCATCGATGCTGGGCGGCTGCACGTGGATCGGCTGGAACCGGCGCTTCAACGCACCGTCTTTTTCAATGTGTTTCCGGTATTCATCCAACGTCGTAGCCCCGATGCACTGGATCTCCCCTCGAGACAAGGCAGGCTTGAGCATGTTGGAAGCATCGATCGACCCCTCCGCCGCGCCAGCTCCAACCAGCGTGTGCAACTCATCGATGAAAATGATAATGTTACTGGCGTGCACGATCTCCTTCATAACCACCTTGAGCCGCTCTTCAAATTGGCCGCGATACTTCGTGCCAGCGACAAGCGAGCCAAGATCCAGCGCAATGATCCGTCGTGACAGAAGATTATCGGGAACCTCCGACTGTATGATCCGCTGAGCCAGGCCTTCGACGATCGCCGTCTTGCCGACGCCGGACTCGCCGATGAGCACGGGATTATTCTTGCTCCGCCGGCTGAGGATTTGCAGAACTCGTTCAATTTCGTCGGACCGGCCGATCACCGGATCCAACTGACCCTCCTGGGCCAGTTGGGTCAGATCGCGACCAAATTCATCCAATGCCGGCGTATTGCTCTTTCGATCCCGCTCCCGAGGAGCGGACTTTCTCAAGAAGGTCACCGTCAATTGGCGTGCGGTGAGCAAGTTCGCACCCAGGCTACGAAGGATTTTACCCCCGATTCCTTCCTCTTCTCGCAACAACCCCAACAGGAGATGTTCACTCCCGATATGGTTATGCCCGAGCAGCCGAGCCTCTTCGACGCCATACTCGATAACTTTCTTCACCCGAGGGCTAAAGGGGATTTCGCCAAACGTCATGGTCGTTCCCCCGCCCGGTAAATTTCGTTCAATTTCCAGTCGGATTTGCTCAGTAGATAGGCTCATTTTCTTCAAAATCATCAACGCAATGCCGTCAGACTCCCGGAGAATCGCCAAGATAAGATGCTCAGTCCCCAGATAGTCATTCTGGTGGCGCTCCGCTTCCTCACGCGCGAGAATGATGATTTTACGACCTTTGTCCGTGAATCGTTCGAACATCCTATCTCCTCCCGTGGATGAACGTACGGCCCCTCTCGATCTAACTCATGGAAATACTTGGTCTCAGTTTAACCACAGGATCTATAAGAGTCAAGGTTGAGAGAAAACGTTCGCCAACTTCAGATGCCGACAGAACTCACCTTGCTCATCTTTTCACGACACCTGTGGGCGCCTCTTCGCGTTGACAGTCCGGAATCGTCCCGATAGAATCCTCCACCATTTTATCCAACCGTCATCTCTATCCACCATGAAAAACAAAAGCATTGGCATTCTGACAAAGCCAAAGTTCCCGGAAGTCACACCCACTCTACAAGGAGTGGTTGCGTGGCTCCGTGAACGCACGATCACTGTTCTACTTGATACCATCTCTGCGGCATTATTGAATGAAACTGGCGGAATTCAGAAGACGCAATTGGCCGGGAAAGTCGACGTATTGCTCGCCTTGGGCGGTGACGGCACGATCATCAATGCCGCGCGGCTGGCGGCCGAACGAGGCATTCCCATCCTTGGCGTCAACATGGGCGGCCTCGGGTTCTTGACAGAGGTGCGGCTGGATAATCTCTATCCGTCGCTTGAACGTGTCTTTGCTAACGATTATATCCTCGACGACCGACTCATGTTGCAAACACATGTCCATCGCCACGGGGAAACGGTCGCACGGGGCATTATGCTCAACGACATCGTTGTCAGCAAAGGCACTCTCGCCCGCATGATTGAATTGCGGATTACCATTCAGGGTCAATTCGTAACGAACTTGCGGGGCGATGGCTTAATCCTCAGCACACCGACCGGCTCCACAGCCTATTCCCTATCGGCCGGAGGCCCCATCATCAACCCGGCGGTTCAGTCCATCATCCTGACGCCGATCAGTCCGCACACGCTGACTCATCGGCCGCTGATCGTCCCTGGAAATGTCGAAATCGAAGTGACGCTAACCAGCAAAGACGACGGAGCGATGGCCACGCTCGATGGCCAAGTCGGCATTGCCATGACACAGGGCGATACGGCGGTGGTGCTGGCTTCCGAAAACCGAACCAAGCTGATTCGGTTCCCGGAAAGCCACTACTACGAGGTGCTGCGTGAAAAACTGAAGTGGGGAGATGGCTAACGAAGGGCGGCCTTCAACTGTTATGCCTTGCTCGTCTCGATCACTCTGATCATATCCCAGTTATTCGCGTATTTGAACTCTCCAATATAATCCGACTGCCCCGTGTAGGCTTCTTCCGCCATTTGAAGTCTCCGCAGTCCCTTGACGTCGACAGGCTGACTCTTCCTGGACTTCAAGATATTGTGCAGCGTATCCAAAACAACTTTAGCCTGATTGCAGACTGATTTAGTCGCCAGATAGCGTCCCACAACTTCTGCGCACCAATCACCATCTCGCTTGGCGACGCCAACAAGACCTTCGCTGGCTTTTCTGGCCCACCCTGCAAGAAACACCCCCTCGAGAACTTTTCCCGTCGCTTCGTCGTATACCTGAAAGAGTGCATCATCCGGGTCATTTCCCGTCTTGCTGGGGTTTGTGACGAAGAGGCCTCCTTTATGGGGAAGCCCAACGGATTCGTCGACCTTGTCACCGACCGCAAACACCACAGCATCGCACGGAAATTCATAATACTGCTTCAGCCCGATTGCGATCGTATCTTCCCCCTTGGAAACGAGTCGATTGTCTTCCATTTCAAGACCGCGCACACGATTATTACTATCGACAAGAATTCGCTTCGGCGAGGCCAGGAATTGGAAGCTCATTTTCGTTTCACTCACCTTCGGTTCACACTTTGTGAATTCGCCAGTCAGCCCCTTGAAAACCTCATCGGCCTTCTGTCCAACCGCCGCCATGCGATCCTTGATACGATCGAATTCTTTTTGAATTCCTTCCAGATCCATGTTGTTACACACCGCTCGAATCTCCTTGGGATTGTATTTGCGTTCGACTGGACCGCGGCGTACGATGGCCGACACACGCTCCACCTTCTTATAGCGGATGAGCCAATGGGCAATATCGACCATGACATCCCCCGCTCCGATCACCGCCACATGTTTGCCCATGTCGAATGGACGATCGCCGAAACCAGGTAATCGATTGAAGTGATAGACTACGTCTTTTGCATGGTACACACCCTTGGCTGAATCCCCTTCGACTCCGATCGCCTTGGTCCCCTGCGCACCAATCGTGAATACTACCGCGCTGGCGCCAAGCCCCTGCAGATCCTCGACAGTCAGATCCTTGCCGACTCCGATCGTGACGTTCCCCAAATAATGCACATTCGGTTGCTCCAACAAATCCCAATATTGTTTCCTGAGGCCACCACGGAGCTTCAGCTTGGAAGGGAAAATCCCATATTCCGCCAGTCCGCCGAACTTAATATCGCGGTTCAGAATAATGACTTCGTGGCCGGCCTTGGCTAACGTTCCAGCAACTGCCATGCCAGCCGGCCCGGCACCCACCACGATAATTACATGCACATTTGTTGCAGTCATACTGTTGTTCCTCTGAATTTTGTATTAGGTATATAGAATTAGGTGCGGGGGGTTCAACACATGAAAAATTTTAACATAACCAGTTTTTGACTGTCAAAGAGCAACGCGGCAGGTACTCACATTCCGCTTGGTGCACGCGACATTCCATAGTCGAATGGACCTGTCATGCGCGCGAAGATGCGAGCATCATAGGGGAGATCTCTCTTTGCGCCAAGAGGTCTTTTCTGCGGCCACCGGCTTCATGGGAACGAAACAGCTGGTCCTCGAAGCCTGGTATGGCGCCACAGCAACAGAAGTGTTTTTGCTGCTCAGATCATGGCGCCGACAACGTAGCTTTAATTCCAAGTCTTCAAAGAACTCCCTGCACTTGCTGATTAGAATAGTCCTGCAGATAACCGCGCCATCGTCCCTGATCTTGCCAGATATTGGATATTGCAACTTCCATACGAGTGATTCGAGCGTAGGCATGAGGATGCACATAATAATTCGTCAGTTTTAATATCGAAGTCAGTGAGATGGACGTCCCCGGAGAACCACCAAGCTTGCATCCCGCCTTGACATTCTTGAGCAAATACCCCCATTACATAGTCTCGATTTATTAGATAGGCCCTCTATGTCTCCGTCCCTCACCCCAAATCTATCCCGTGATTCCGCCTCGCCCATTTTAGGCGAGGGGGGCTCTCTCATCATCCGATGTCACCACGTCACCAACCCTGCCGAAATACCCACCGCTGAAGTATTGGAACCGGACGAAGCCATTGTTGTGGGAACCTTCGAGCTCGCCGAAACTTTAATCGCACACGGGATCGATAGCGCCCAGATAGCCGTGAGCAGCCTACCTTCTTCAGACCCGGCCTGCCCCGGTTATGTTCGAGATGCGTTGAGCGGCAATCTGGCCCCCCTTGTCCCATTTTGTTTCAATCGGTCGAGCCTGGTTATTTTGCCTACCTATAATGAACAACAAAATCTCCCTGCCATGATCGAAGCCATTAGGACCTATCTCGCCACCGATATCCTGGTTGTGGACGACAATTCACCGGATGGCACTGGGCTGCTGGCTGACAAACTCAGCCAGCAGCACACCTCGGTGCATGTCCTGCATCGGGCTCAAAAACAAGGTCTGGGACCGGCCTATATCGCAGGCTTCCAGTGGGCACTCACCCGCCACTATCAGTTGATTATTGAAATGGATTGCGATTTCAGCCATGCGCCTTGGGACTTGCCTCGTATGGTTCACAGGAGCGCGACTGCTGATTTGGTCATCGGTAGCCGATATATTCCAGGCGGGGGAACGGAAAACTGGACCCAACGCAGACGCCTGGTCTCACGATTGGGCAACGCCTATGCCAGCATGTTTCTCGGTTCGACCCTTCATGATTGGACCGGAGGATTTCGCTGCTTCCGCCGAGAATTATTAGCGGAGATGAACTTGCCTGCAGTCAAGGCAAAGGGCTATGTCTTTCAAGTAGAAATGGCCTGGCGGGCCCGTCAAACCGGTGCAGTGATCGCTGAGCTGCCGATCCGCTTCAGAGACCGTCTTCGCGGCCAAAGTAAACTTGGCTGGCCTACGATCATCGAGGCGGTCAAGGAAGTCCCGCGTATGTACTGGCGGCAATCGGTCTACCGCAAGTATCCGTTCCAGCCTTAGCCACGGATCTAAAATACATTGGAAGTGCGGGAATTGCGCACAGGATCTGTTCTCCCGATCTTGTTCAAATCGATCACCAATTCATCTCGTGTATTGGCAAAGAGATCGTCAATATAACTGCTTTCCTGGACAGTGACGGCATCAACCAGCTCAAAGAAGAGATCGAACTCCTTTGCAGCGATCGGTCGCATCGGATACCGCCGGTCGTAAATCATCCCATAGGCAGGGATCCCGTAGATGCTCCGACAATTCCCTAACAGAAGGTGCAATTTATTCTCCTTTACATACATCCCACCAGATGTAATCGTCCGACGCATCAAGGTGAGCGGCTGGCTCAAATAAAATGTCACTCGCTCGTTGTATTGGGCCTGAGCCAGGCCATTCGCTACCTGGCCTGACAATAGTGCTAGCTGATCCTCCGTAAAGACTGGAACGAGCGGCGCGTCGCCTTGAAGCCACCGTTGCGGCATAATGCGATGTTCTTGAACCTTGAGGCTCGACAAGATCGTCCACAATCTCTCTTTCTCTAATGCTGCGGGATGGGAAAAATGGCCTTGCGGCCATTCCGGCAACACCGTCTTATCCTCTTCCAGACGCACATAGTTGACCGGATCTTCATAGATAACACGTGACGGGACATGCGGAATGGCACAACCGGCCAAAAGGATCAGTGCTGAAAGCACAGTCCTGAGTGCTAAGACACGGCAATACGTGGGCCACCGGGAAAATTCTTTCGTGTGACGCTCATTGCTCATAACTCAGCACTTACTCCGTAATGGTGACAGTCATTTCGATACGTTCAAGGGGATTATCCCGGCCATCCCGTTTCATGCTCACAACCTTGTCCGCCACGTCCATCCCATTAATGACTTCGCCGAATACCGTGTATTGCCAATCCAAAAAGTTGGCATCCGCCACACAGATAAAAAACTGTGAACCGGCACTGTCCGGGTTGTTGGATCGTGCCATCGAGACGATGCCACGCATGTGCGGCTTACTGTTGAACTCAGCTTTGATCTTGTAACCTGGCCCCCCCATGCCGTGCATCGATCGATCAGGGTTCTTGCTATTGGGGTCCCCACCTTGAATCATGAACCCAGGGATGATCCGATGAAAGGTCGTGCCATTGTAAAACCCCTCTTGAGACAGCTTTACAAAGTTCTTGACGTGGCCAGGTGCCACATCGGGGAAAAATCCGACTACGATTTCTCCCATCGACACCCCTTTGCTGGCTACGGCAATTCTTGCCTGAGCTGTTCCCGTCATATCAGCCATGATATCGATCCTTTCGCATTAACTGTCTTATCGAAAGAGAAACGGCGGCGGTGCCATACCCATCTCAAGCCCTTGATTGATAGCGATCCAGGTTAATCCATCGTCGCTACGGAACACGCCCGCGCTGGTCCCCGCATAATAGCGTCCGTCTCCGGACGCGATTAAGGACTGAATCGATGGGCTTGTCAGACCCTTGTTGACTGGCACCCATTGTTTGCCCTTGTCCACAGTCTTGAAAATGCCATTCCCCGTGGCGACGATCACGCCATGATCAACCAGTGCGATTCCGCGAATGGAATCATTTGGCAATGCCCGACTGATTCCTCGCCATGTCAGACCACCGTCCGCGCTGTGAAATACTCCGCCATCGTACGTGCCTACTAAAATCCCCAGTTCTTGGTTTACGACAATCACTCGGATGAAATTCTCGATCATCCCTTCATGATTCTTCAATCCCGCCTGCAGACGTACCCAGCCGGATGAATTACGCTTGAATCGCAGAATACCCTTGCCAGACGTTCCGGCGTACAAGGTCCCATCCGAAGAGCGCGCCAGGGCATGTACAAGGACATCCTCCAGTCCCGTTGTGACAACTGACCACCGATCCTCCAACTCATGCAGCCGGTAGACGCCATCTGCGGTCCCCGCATACAACTCCTCATCCACGGCCATGAGCGCCTTGACTTCCAAGCGCTTTAGACCTGCATTCACCGACTGCCACGTCTTACCTTCGTCGCGCGAGCGAAATATCCCACCGCGAAAGGTGCCGACATACACAATCCCTGGTGTGGTCACAGTCACGCTCAAGATATACGGATCCGTAATGCCGTTTCCGACCGGTTTCCAGATTCCGCCACGATCCAGTGAGCGAAAAAGCCCATGACCGAAAGACCCCGCGTACACTGCCCCATTTCCTGCAATCGCTAAGGCCTGGATGCTGGTAGCCGATTGATCAAACACTCCAGCCGGCAGTTCTTCCGCATGTGCGCCAACGGCAGTACCATTCACAAGCAGCAACATCGCAACGCAGATTCTTACTCTCGACACGTTCAAATCTGCCGCTCTCATCGCACTCGATTCCCTGCTGTTCCCATCGGCAAATCAGGATCAATCGGTAGATCGATGGGGCCTTCACCCCGACTACGGCCAAATAGCCGGGCTCCGAGAATACCAACTTCATACAGCACCATTAATGGCACCGCCATCAGCATCATAGTGAACAGCGTCGCATCCGGTGTCACGATTGCCGAGAGAATGAGACTGGACAAGATGGCATGTTTCCGATACTGCGCGAAGCCTCGCGCTGAGGCTGCCCCTGCCGCGGCGAGAAGCGTCATGACCAGCGGCAACTCAAACGCACAACCGAAGACCAGCAAGAACTTCACGTTAAAATCGATGTACGTGCCGACGCTTAACTGCGGCGTCACATCCCGGTCCAATCCGAAACTCACAAAAAAATCGATCACGAGTGGAAGAATCACAAGATTGCAAAACACTAGCCCCAACGCGAAGAGACCGCCAGCCAGACAAAAGAGTGGAATGGCCCATCGCTGTTCCTGCACCAACAGAGCCGGCTCGACGAATTTCCAAAACTGATAAAAGACGACAGGCAGGCTCAGGATCACCGCCGCCAACAATGACACTTTAATTGAGGCAAATAGCGCTTCAGTCGGCCCGTAGAACACCAGCTGATTCTGGAAAGGACGGTTCAACCATGCCACCATGTCTGAGGCAAATGAAAAGGTGAGGATTAACGAGCCCAAGATGGTACATCCAATGAGAATCAATCGGCGCTTGACAGTTTGAATATGCGCAGCAAGCGGATTGATAATCTTGTCCATGACAAGCATCCCGCCACCAGCAGAGCCGGCGATGGAACGGTTCCTTCAATGTGCAGCAGGTTGCAATCCGTGTTCCCGATATCGGCGAATCAGTTCCGCCAGCTTGTCCTTCTTGACCAATTTTTCTTTCTGCATGCGCCTTTTTTCAAGTTCTTCAGCCGGAGTTAGAACATGCCGCTTTTGCAATTCATTCAGCTTACGATCTAACTGATGGTGTAAACGTTGCAGTTCGCAAAATTTCGAGCTGCAAAGACGAAGTCGTTCGAGAATTGCATCATCTGTCAACATGCGACACCTCCTGGATTAGGTTAGCGTGCTGCGACAGAACCACTTTCTTTCGGGAACAAACGGGAATCCCGCACATTCTCCGGCACGACAAGAGGAACCAATTCCATCAGCACGGCATCTTCAATAGGATTCGTGTAATACTGGTGGCGAGTGCTGATCGACACAAAACCCAGTTTCCGATACAGACCCTGCGCAACTTTATTCGAAGCCCGCACCTCCAATACCGCCCGGCTCGCCGCAAGTTCTACGCCCATACGAACTGCCTCAAGCGCGAGGGACTGTCCGATTCCTCCCCGACGCATCGATGGCTGCACAGCTAGATTCATCAAACGAAGCTCTTCGAACACAATCCAAAAACAGTGGTAGCCAATCAGAGACTCAGTGGTCTTTCCCTCTTTGCATCCAACTGCGACGCGAACATGGGCAAACTGATTACCGGTCAATTCTGCCTCCATCATTTTGCGCGTCCACGGGGCCGAGAAGCAAGTTTCTTCTAATTGCATAATGTCCGTTAGCATATCAGCCGTGGCTGGTATGATCCGGAAG